>Ga0307515_10010994_pt1 | contig 17250 bp, 11 predicted proteins | sample 17_EM_MG_FD_194513 | JGI IMG/M metagenome (GOLD analysis project Ga0307515, IMG submission 194513) | Populus trichocarpa ectomycorrhiza microbial communities from riparian zone in the Pacific Northwest, United States - 17_EM | ecosystem: Host-associated > Plants > Roots > Unclassified | place...
TTCTGAGCCTGCATTGATGGCAATTGAAGAAACAAGCATATGTTCCGGGTCAAAGCATTGCCTATTCTCAACTAACATGCGCTTGAACAATTCCTCAAGCCTTTCCATTACCATTTGAAGAGCATTGGGAGCTCTCCTTAACAGCTTCTTCTCCACCGCCTATATTCAAGCACAAATTCTCCAGCCTTTCAGTCAACTTTCAGGCTTCATCAGCAGCATTTAGCTTCATCAAGACGCGAGTCCCTGGATCAAAGACTGATCTGCCTCCCAACTCATAACCCTCTCCTGAATAACATTTATCCATCCTTCAATCTCCCTGATTGCTTCATCTTCATTTTCACCAATTGTGGTTATGAAATCGAGAAATGGTGAGACTAAGGCTGCCTTTGTGATATAAATATAAAAACAATTGCCATATTTTTCATGGACACGACTTCATAAAATGAGAATAAATGCCTCCATAAAATTCGGGGCTGTTACATGATAGCTTTTCCACTTCATAATTCCAAGCACAACCAATTCTTTGTTGCATCCCTTCACAGCCACCTTCTCCCCTGCAACAAACAAACCCTTAGAGAGACAGAGAGAGCCAAGTTAGGAAGTTGACACTCAAGATAATGAACACAAAAAAAATTAATTTGTGGTAGTGCTCTAACCTTTGATGGTGTCATAAGAAGAATTACATTTGATGTCAAAACCAATTGCCACCGTGAGAAACAGAGAAGAGAAAAACGTTAGGTAGTTGTGATTGTTTTTGAAAAAATATATTAAAATATCAGAATAACATGAAAACAAAAATAAAAATTGAAGTAAAAAAATATAAATTTTTTTTTTAAAATATTTTAAAACATAAAAACAAACCGATTTATATAAAGATAGGTTGTTTGGCTTGTGATGATCTCGTTGCTTGCAGCTTGATGCTTGGCTGGTAGGTATCCTTTAGCAATACGATCTTGCCTCATAACTCATAAGACTCCATTGCTCTTGAGCTTGCAAGGCATTTAATAGTTCTGCCAGGGTAAAATCTTGGATAAATCCTTTGTGTTTTGTAAGGTGATTACAAATGCTTCATATCTTTGAGGCACATTTACAAAGATTTTTTGTACAATTCTAGAATTAAATTTTGTTGCCAAGTAACCTTACCTTGTTGACAATGCCAAGCAATTTGTCCAAGTACTCTTTGATTGTCTCAAATTCTTTTATCTTTTGCAGCTTAAATTCCCTGATTAAATTTAGCACCTGCAAGTCTCCTATCCTTTCATCTTCTGCAGATTCTTCCTTCAAATAATCCAAACTTCTTTTGTTGTTTAGAGAGACATGATTCTCGTGAAACAACATAACGACATCAAACAGACTTGCTATCGCCTTTGACTTCCTGGTTTTTCTTTCCTTGTGACTTCTGCTCTGAGCCATGGTTGGATTGTTTGGCAGGGAATGAACTTCATAATCCTCTTCCATAGCTTTCCATAGATCTAAAGCTTCCTGGTATGTCTCCATTTTCACTATCCAAAACCGGTAGTTTTCTACATTGAAGACAGGAGGAGCAATTTGAGAAAAACTGGCTTCAACTTTCATTTCATGGATCCCATAAGAAGATAACTTCGATACCATATGAAGGTTTAAAGAAGAAGAGACGGAAGAAATTAAAACTGCAGAGAAGAGAGAATACAAAAATGCAGCAGACAAGGGAAAATTGATTCTCTTTATTTGATTAACATCTTTAGAATTAAATACCTGAAAAAACAAACTTAAATGCAAATTAATAGATGAAATTCACGCTATGATCTGCAATATGTTGTTAACATACTAACAACTCCTAAAGACTATAGCAAATTTATTTGCTGAAACAGATATCTGAAACTAATATAATAAAAAGACGACCTATAACAGTACTGAAGCAATTTTTAACAATATCATCTCCTGTGGGGGTTATGCCATGATCTTAAGTTGGGATCCCTCGAAGAGTTGCAACAAGCGATTCTGTAAATAATCATCACTGTACTTAATGTGCTTGTCGCTTACGTGATCAGTATGTCGTTCAACAAATTTCTGATATGCACGGATCACTTTGAGGGAAGTCGAATTTCGTAAATCTTCACGAAGCTGGTCATCAGGGATAAAACATGCTGTCTGAGCCCCACAGACCTCTTCAAAAGCAAGATAAAAGCTCCGAAGCTTTTCCTCCACATGGACTTTCGAGACAGCATACGAATTGGTATTCCCCTCATCCTTCAATAAAGAGAGGACTGGACTCCAAGTAACTGTCGTATAGTTCCTCACATGCTGTTGGAATTCCCAGTCGTGCTCTTGAATCCACTCCGCTCCTAGTATAAACTGAAGTTCTGAATACTTAATCTTTTGAGCCATGTAATGTATATTGTTCATCAAGAATATGTGCTTCAAAGAAGCATCTTTAAATAACTTGGCCTTGTTGTAGAGCTTGTATTCTAGAATACAAGAAAATGCTCGAAAGTGGAGAGCCAGTGGGGATAGATTGCATGTACCTCCACTTATGCTATCTCCTTTAGTAGATGGACTCATCGAGGAGCCATTGCTGAGCCATTTTAGAATTGAATCATTCGACAAAGAGTGCCGAGCGATTGGGGAAAAATCGCATGTGCCTCCACTTAAGTTCTCTTCTTCCACACCTGAACTCATGCAAGAGGGTGCTGGCATGGGGTGTTCTCCACAATGGTCATTGAGGAGAAAATCAAGTGTCTCGTGGTAGCCTGTGAGAGCACTGATGTAATTCATGACATTTTTTGTGAGTGGGTGAATTCCTTCAGCTCCAAAAGGCTCTGTCATTGTGTATGTCATAATGGAATCCTCAAACTCATCAAGTGTTTTCCTTACAGAATCAGCCAATCCCCTTAGAACCATATCACCGTCCACTATTACTTGAGAAATAGCTTTGTCAGAGTACAAAGAATCTAAATATGGGAGAAGACCTGCCAGGACCTCATACATGTCTAGTAAATGGAACAACTTTCCTGGATTTCCGGGACCAGTAGATATGGCTTCGCCAAAATAGGTCAATAGCTGAAGCACTAAAGGCTCAGTAAATGAAACCAAATTAACAGTTCCAAGTTCCCCGAAAATCTGTTCAGAGAGCCGTTTATCACTAGCAAGATAGACACGCATAAACATCTTCATAGTCTGGATCCTTCTCTTGATCTTCGATTTTAAGCTTACCTGATCCAGTTTCAGCACATCTTCAGTTCTCAGTTTCTCCCTTTCAAGAATGCGGAGACATTCATCCAAAGCGCTCCTTTGAATGCTAATATATGCCAGAGAACATTCATTAGCATAACCAGAAATGGACATCACATTCGCAATACGTCTGAGCTCAGGGATAACATCGTATTGAACCAAATTAATGGTGAATTCCTTTGAATTTCTGTTAATGATTTTTCTTAGCTTCAAATCCCTAACCAGTTTATTGTCAAGAGAGATTTTTGAGACTGCATTGACGGCAATTGAAACAACAGGCACATGTTTTGGCTCAAAGGGTTGTCTATTTTTAGTAAGCATGTGCTTGAACTCCTCCTGAAGCCTTCCCATTGAGATTTGAAGAAGATTTCGAGCCCTCTGAAGCATCTCCTTTTTTCTATCTTCAGTCATACACAAGATTTCCAGTTTTTTAGTCACCTGTCGGGCTTCGTCAGCGGCATTTAGATACTCAGTAGCTTCATCAAGACCCGAGTCCCAGATCATAGGCCAATATCTTTCCCAACACATAACCTTCCCCTGAATAACATTTAGCCTTTCTTCAATCTTGTTTATTTCATCAACCTCTTTTTCGCTGATTGCTATTGCAGTGGTTAATTGGGTATGAAGGTCTCCCAGAATCTCCTTCTCATCATCTGTAAGATTCTTTCTTGACCTTAATGCCATCATAATCTGTTTCGCCGCATCAATGATCACCATGTCACTGCCTCTCGTATACTGGAACTTCAAGATCACCAGCAATCACTATCTCAATGTTCAATAATAAGAATACTGGACCCAGAAGCTTCAATTACACCCCTGAGAACACCTTCCCGCCCAGCTGAATTAGCTTCTAAACTCAGACTCACAGACTTTCATTCCGAAAACTGAGAACACTTTAATCCAAACCAAAATATAAATGCTTTGCTTGAGATATCATGAAAATACACGATGAAGGGTACTTTGAGTGCTTTCGAAAAAGGCCCGCGAGTCGAGAACTGATTGAAGGAAAGAAAACGAATGTGATTGTATTATAAGCTTAAACTTCCAATATACTAGTTAGAATCACTACAATTAATAGTAATAGTAACCAGCTCCAAATTCATCAGACAACATTAAAAGCCAGTTCACTTGTATATACATATATATATCTTCTTCATTTTTCACTCTTTCTGAGAGGATTCTGTATATCCAGTCTTTAATTAGCAGCCATTAAACACGAAAGAACAAGTTCATAATAGTAGCTCGATAAACATGTGTAGCATATCAGAAATGGAGTTCCAAAGATTTTGTAAGAACAAAGTTTAAAACAAGCTAAAGACAATCAAATTAAGCAGAAATATGGAAGGCCAAGAATAAATAGTGAACAGATTTTAGATTTTGCAGGTCAACAAACAAACATACATATATATCCGAGTAGCATCCTAAGATACAAAGATCAAACATAAACTGACCTTTGTTTCGGTTCTTTTATGGCCTTTGATGCAATTAGTCTTCTCAAGTTATGCAGATTTTAGAGCTACCATGTCTCTCCTGCTCCTGTTGACTCTGGCCATATTGGTCTCCGAAGAGACAAAAATTTATTGGTCTACGAATTTTTGTCGGTCAACGAAGAGACAAAAATTTATTGAAATTTGAAAGGAAGAAGGAAATTTCCACAAGCAACGTGGCACTTTTTACATGGAAACACGAGTGTTCGTTTTTTTTTATATATTAACATATAAAATGATTTAAAAATATTAAAAAATATTAATTTAAAATAAAAAAAATAAATTTAATTTTTTAAAAAAAATACTTAAAAACAAAATCTCAAGTATATTACAGTTGATTTTTCTTTGTTTTTTTTCCCCCGTTACTTTTGAATTGCAGGGAAATTTTGACATTAACGACAAGGCCCCAAGGCAGAGATCCTATCCATCCGAACACTAAGAAAGGACAGGAAAAGGGCATAAGAACACAAAATCACAAGTGTAATTCAAGCCCATCTACATCCTTATAGGATAATTTAATATGAAATGTTATGTTACGTATGAATTATGAAATGGTTTGGACTACCACAAAAAATCTCTATCCCCACAAACCCATCTATTTTGGTGTCCATTTGTCTTGGCCTTTTAACCTTTCTGTATTCGGATGGATACTCCTTTTTGCCTTGAGATTTTGTAACTCACATAAGCGCATATAATGTTTTTATCTACATGATTTTTCTAAAAACTACATTATATTACACAACATGTCATATTAAATTATGATAAGAGCTTGAGATCAAGAAATTTGTTTTTCTTATGGTTTTAGATTCGAGCCTTGTGATTACTAATATTGATAATCACTGAAGATTTACCTAATTGTTAACTTCATGAGCCGTGACCCATCAAAATAGATGAGTTTGTGGGGATATAAGCCTAAAATCAAAAAAACCGAACCAAACCCAAATTGAAAAAAACTCGGAAAAAAATCGAGTCAAACCGAAAAAACCCCGGAAAAAACCGAGCCAAACCGGTTTGAACCGGTTTTTGTCCTAAAAAACAAATCGAACCAAAACCGGCCGGTTTGAACCGGTTTCGGTTTAAAACAAAAAACAAAATTTCGGTTTGCTTACTTTTTTTTGATAAAAACCGAATCGAACAAAAAATAATCACCCCTAACCGTGGAAATTAGTCGAGGTGCGCGCAAACTGGTCCGGATATTCCACGTGAATAATAAAACAAAAAACTCGTTGTAATAGTTATTATAATAGAGTTATTGAGTTTTCTTCATAGAATTTAAATTTTTTTACGAGATGTTGTAATAGGTATGGGGATCCGAGAGTGGAAATGAGAGGAATTAAGATTTATTAAGATAGATATGAATAAAACTTGTCCTCTAGAGAAAATAATGGCTAACAGAGTCAAAGTCAAGCCACTGACATGGATTCATTAATCCTACCCTGAATAGTTCATACTACCAGTGAGTAATGCCGAAGAGATTTTTCGATTACATATTGGGAACTAACAGAGATTGCAATTGGCTGGTTGTAGTTCTGTGGCAAAGCCAGCATGTTCATAAATCAAAATACAAGCTTGTTATGTTTTTATAATTAGCATATCAAAATACAAATTTGAAGGGAGAGAAGGAGGAACAAGGTAACATGGAAATAATAGACAAGAAAGTTCCATTCTTTCTGTCATCACCTGTGGGGGTTGACAAATTATCCTAATTTTGAGCCTTCAAAGAGATGCAATAAGCGATTTTGTAAATTGCTGTACTTAATGAGCTTGCTACTTATGAGTTTACTACTTACGTGATTGGCATGTAGTTCAACAAATTTCTTATATGCATGGATCACTTTGAGGGGAGCTGAATTGCGTAAATCTTCTCGAAGTTGAGTATCAGGGATAGAACATGTTGTTTGGGTCCTGCAAACCTCTTCAAAAGCAAGATAAAAGCTTCGCAACCTTTCCCGGAGAAGAGCTTTCGAGACAAAATTTGAATCGGACCCCTCGTCATTCAGTATATTGTGGATTGGATTCCAAGTAATTCTCTCATAGTTCAACACAAGCTGTTGGAATTTCTTGGTGTGCTCTCGTCTCCATTCCTCTCCAAGTATGAACTGAAGTTTTGAATTCTTCACCTTTTCAGCCACGTAATGTATGTTGTTCATCAAGAATATGTGCTGTAAAGAAGCATCTTTAAATGACTTGGCCCTGTTGTAGAGCTCGTATTCTAAAATGGAAGCAACCACTCGAAAGTAGAGAGCCACTGGGGAAATGTCGCATGTGCCTCCATTTATGCTCTCTTCCTCTGTAGCCGAACTTAGCAGGAAGCAATTGGATAGCCATTTTAGAAATGAAGCATCCGATCCCAGTTGGAGAGCAATTGGGGAAAAGTTGGATGTATCTCCACTTATGCTCTCTTCTTGCATAGCTGAACTCATCGGGGAGCCACTGTAAAGCCATTTTAGAATTGAGGCATTTGATCGAAAGGAGTGAGCGATTGGGGAAAAGTCGCATGTGCCTCCACTCTCTTCTTCCACATCTGAACTCTTGCAAGGGGATGCTAACATGGGATCTTCCCCATCATAGTCCTTGAGGAGAAAATTAAGGGTCTCGCTGTAGTCAGCGAGAGTACTGATGTACTTCAATACATATTTGGTGAGAGGGTGAATTCCTTCAGATGGAATGTTCGCAAAAGAATCTCTCGTCATGTATGTAACAATGTAATTCTGAAATTCATGAAGTGTTCGCCTCACAGAGTCAGCCAATCCCCTTAGAACCTCATCACTGTTAACTCTAACTCGAGAAATATCCTTGTCAGAATACAAAGAATCTATATTTGGATGAAGACCAGCCAGGATCTCGTATATGTCAAGATTATGGAACAGTTTTTCTGGATTTAAGGGGTGAATAGATGTGTCTTTCCCAAAATACTTCAATAGCAGCAAGATTAAATCCCCAGGCAAAGAAACCAAATTAACCGTTCTGAGTTCCCCAAAAACCTGTCCAGAGAGCCATTTCTCACTAGCAAGATAGACACGTACAAAGATCTTCATATTCTGAATCCATCTCTTGTTCTTCGATTTTATGCTGTCCAACTCTGATTTGAAGCTGTCCCACTTCGAGAATAGCACATCTTCAATTCTCGGTTTCTCCTTTTCAAGATTGAAGAGATACTCATTCCAGGCATCTCTTCGAAGGCTAATATATGCCAGAGAACATTCATCACCATAACCAGAAATGAACATCAAATTTGCAATTCGTCTGAGCTCAGAAATGGCATCATATTGAACCAAATCAATGATGAACTCCTCTGAATTTCTGTTAAAAATACATCCATCATCTGAGTTCTCAACCAAGTAATCCCCAGGAGAGATTTTTGAGACTCTATCGGCAGCACTTGAGAAAAAAGAAGCATGGTTTGGCTCAAAGGGTTGTCTGTTTTCAACAAGCATGTGCTTGAACACCACCTCAAGCCTTTTCATTGCCAGTTGAAGAACTTTTTGAGCCCTCTGTAGCATCTTCTTTTTGCTGTCATCATTCCGACACAAAGTCTCCAGTCTTTCATTCAGCTCTCGGACTTCGCCAGCAGCATTCAGATACGCAGTAGCTTGATCAAGATGCGAGTCCCAGATCATAGGCCAATATCTTTCCCAACTCATAATCTCCTCCTGAATAACATTTAGCCTTTTTTCAATCTTGTTTTTTTCATCAGCCTTTCTTTCGCCGATTGTGATTGTGGTGGTTAATTGGGTATGAAGGTCTCCCAAAATCTCCATCTCGTCATCTGTAAGATCTTTCGCCGATCTTAATGCCATCATAGTTTGCTTCGCCGCAGCAATAAGGTTTCCTTCCCCTTCTAATCCTGGAATCACCATGTCAGGGTCCCCCATAGATTACAAATCCAAGATCACCAACAATCACAACCTCGATAGTCAATAATCAGAATATTGAACCATAAATCCTGAATTTCAACTACACCTCTAAGATTACCTTTCACGTTGTTAAAAGTAGCCTCTAAACTCTCAGCTATAGACTTCGATTCCCAAAAATCACAGCACTAAATGCTAGTCTGTTGGCTGGAAATTTAGAACATTAATTTTCCAAACCGAAATATAAACTCTTTTGCTGGAGTTCTCAAGCAAGTAACCAGTGAAGGAAATCTTGAGTGCTTGCTGCAATTAAGCACCGCGATTGAAGAACTGATTACAGGAAAGAAAATGAAAATAATTACATAAACTTAAGACCAGAACAATGAGAACTTTCAGTACACTAGAAAGAATCACTATGATCAACCGTCTCAGTAGACAGCTCAACAGTGATAAAAAAACATTGAAACCCAATTCGCTTGTGCGCGCGCGCGCGCATTTCCATAAATTTCGAAAAAAATATCTTTAAATTTTATTAATCATCACATATATTAAAAAGAAATTATTAAATATATTATCTTCTCTTTTAAGAAATTCTACATGTCAAAATAAAAAATAAATAAAAAAACTCCATATAAAGAGAATATTTATCTCTTTATATGTATAGACATATTATTTTGTTTTGTTTATTATTAATTTTCTTGAGAGGATCATTATTCAATCTTTAAGAATCATTGATACATGCTCACAGTCTCAAGATCATGGCATATGATGGCATAATAAACATAAACATATCTGAAATGAACAGGGCCAAGACAAGCTAAAGACAATCAAACAAAGAAAGGAATGGAAGGACAACGCATATTTTAGATTTTGCAGTCAAGAGATGAACAAGCAAGCATCCGATTTGTTTTCCTGAGAATACTAAGAGCTAAAACTGACCTTTCTTTCGTAGCTCTTTATCAACTTAAGAAGACATTGGAGCCACCGTCTCTCTCGGCTCTTCTTTTTCTATACAGTAAAAAGTGTTGACACCAGTGTTCAGCTATAATGGTCTTACGCAGATACTACGACATTTCTTTCCGACAGGGAAACAGGAAGTTTCCTCGCAGTGCGTGGAACTCTTACATGCATTTAACCCCCAAAAAGTCAAACAAATATATTTCTTTTTTACTTCTTTGATTGATTGAGGTCTCTTGTTTGGGAATTTCTCTGCTCTTTGATTCGGAGGGAAAGTTTCTTGGATTAATAAGGCCCAAAGGACTACAGGTGCGAAGGAACATCCATCAAAATACTTACGAAGAACAGATTGAAGGCCCAATTATAAAAAAATCGCAAGTTTAATCCAAACCCAAAGGCATCCATGTGAGATCATTTAGACTTTCTACCTTGGTGGTCAAATCTAAAAACAAGTTAACATGAAACTTGATTTAAATTGTTTTCTTTTATTAAAAGGGTGTTTTAAAGTAATTTTTACTTGTAAATATATTAAAATAATATATTTTTAATTTTTTAAAAAATATTTCTAATATCAATACTGATAAAAAATATAAAAAAATAATTTTTTTTTAAAATTGAGTTTTAACTATCAAAGAACTATCTCAACTCAATAGCTTAAACTGTTAGGTGAGGTCCCAGAATATGATTTATATTATTCTCTAACACACCCCTTCAAGTGAAAGCCCTTTGAGCTTGAAATTTGCACAGATTTATATTACCTTGTGCTTAATTTTTATCAAATAAATAGGGATGGTGAGATTCGAACTCGTGACTGCTTGGTCATCAAGACTCTGATACCATATCAAAGAAGCATCTCAACCCAAAAGCTTAACCATCTCAACCTAATAGGTTAAACTGTTAGGAAATATTTTAATTTATATTATTTTCTAACATTAACCAAATTTTATTTGAATCGCAAATCCGAACAGACTAATTCATCAAGTTTATAAGTCAAGTAGTCATACTAATTGAATTTAATAATATTTATTATTATTATTATTATTATTATTATTATTTGATAATAAGGAATATTTTGAACCATCTATATGTAAAAATTATTTATTTATTTATTTATGATTATTGTGTCTTTATAAGTTGCGAAAAATAAGAGAAACTTTCTACGCTGTTGATCGCTAACGAGCACGTGATACAAATATACTGTAAAGTGCACCGTTTGACTATACACGAGACATCTCAGTTTCTAGTCCATTCTTCCTTGTTGACTTTCTCAGGCATTGTTGTGAAACGGGCCAGGTACATTGCCTGTACAGCTCAACCATGTACTTTAAAAAAATAAATAAAAGTGAAATAGAATAGTTTGTAGAAGTCGTGATTAGAAGACAGGACATTGAAGTTTATTGTTATATCTTGATATTTAAAAAAAAAATGTTTGTTTGGGTCATCCAATCATTTTTTTTATTTTTTATTTTTTAAAATTGTTTTAATGTGATAGTAAATATTTTTTTTATATTTTTTCAAAAAAAAAAACTTTAAAAAATAATATTATTATAATTTCAAACACTACGATGGGTTAGAGGCATAAATATCCGAAACTGATGTTTCTATTTCTTGATTACACGTTATTCTCGGACCAACACATGATCTATGTGAGTGGCAAACTTAGAGCTCCAAGTTCATTTTCTTGGGATGTATCAGATGACGTTGCATCATAAAGACTTTCAATTAACAGGGAGGGCGTACAGATGTTCAATTTGCTCATGTTCAAGTCTCTTTCACTTGGGAAAATCCATAAGAGTATAACGCGCTCTACCCTGTTATCATCTTTCCAGAATCCAGACAGTGATGGGCTCACATGTATATCATTGGAAATGTCCCCACCTGGTCTTGTTTTCTTGCTGCCATCCTTCCCTGTGTAGGAGGAGGACATCGTATGTGCTTGCAGACAAAACCATTTCTCTAGGACACTCAACTTTCCCTCTCGACTCGGTCCCAGTTTTAAGCAGCCAATTTTGATATATCAAAGACACAACAACCATTTTAGAACGATTTGCCTGTCTGCTGTGTTGAGGGTCGTGTGGCTGGTAAGGTTCAGAGCTCGGGGATTGCAGTAAACCTCATGGCCCCAGTTCTTCCATTTAGTGACTCCTTCCAACTCCCCAGATGTTACCTGGCAACTGCAGCAGCAACTTGCAAGGAACGTGGGCCAGATGGCCGCCCAGTTAATGAACTGGGCACCGCCATCGTACCTGATTGGATCAGTTACGTGTTCAATCCAAATATTCAATCGAAGCCTAGCTGTGGTAATAAAGTTCCAGAGTTGTCTTCTAGGAAATTTTATTTCGATATTTCTAAGAACATTAAGAAATTTTACCGTGGTGTTTATTCATCGAACAGAGAGAGCAGGTGACATTGGAAACAAAAGCTGTCCTCGAGGGTAATATAATGGACAAAGATGCAACTAAAACTGCTGTGGGGATTGTGCAATCACAATCTAACCAGTTTATGTTAGCTAGCCAAAGAGGACAATGATACAGGATAAACCTTTTTTTTTTTTATTCCACTCATACATTACATATTGTAGAACCGAGATTTTTCAGACATTTTGGCTAGTGATGGTACGAGCCAGGCCACCTTGGCCTGTTTATCGATCAAGTGCAAATTAGAAGAGCGGAGGAGAAAGAAAATATTACAATAGCAGAGGAGGTATAAAACTAAAAGCCTGAACCCCAGGTTTAAGAAATGACTCTATGATCTCCTGTGGGGATTGTGCAATGATCTTTGAGACCCCTCGAAGAGATCCAACAAGTAATTCTGTAAATCATCTGCACTGTACTTGATGTGCTTGTCACTAATTTGATTTGTATGTCTTCCGACAAATGTCCGGTAAGCTTGGATCACCTTGAGGGATGTTGAGATTCGCAAATCTTCTCGTAGATGACCATTTGGGATTGACCACGCTGTCTGCGTCCTGTAAACCTCCTCAAAAGCGGTATAAAAATTCCGAAACCTTTCCTTGAGAAGAGTTCTTGAAGAATTGGAATTCCCCTCTTCCTTCAGTATAGCGAGGATAGAACTCCAGGTATTTCTTTCATAGTTCATCTCATGCTGCTGGAATTTCCAGTTGTGCTTTCGAATCCACCCATCTCCAAGTATAGACTGAAGATTCGAATTCACAACTTTTTGAGCCATGTAATGAATGTTGTTCATCAAGAATATGTGCTGCAAAGAAGCATCTCTATATAGCTTGGCCTTGTCATCAAGATTGCATTCTAGAATTGAAGCAACTGATCGGAAGTGGAGCGCCAGTGGTGAACCATCGCATGCACCATCTCTAGCGTTCTCTTCTTCTGTAGATGGATTAATGTCAGGGGACAATGACATGGTATCCTCTCCATCTTGGTCCTTGAGGAGAAAATTGAGAGTTTCCCGGTAGCCAGTGAGAGCATTGAGGTAATTCATAACATACTTGGTGAGGGGATGAATTCCACCTCCTGCAATAGGGTTTGTTGAGGTGCTTGTTGAAATAGCATTTTCAAATTCGAGAAATGCTGCCCTTACAGAGTCCCCCAATCTCCTTAGAACTTCTCGACAGTCAATTCTAACACGAGCACCAGCCTCATCTGCATATAAGGAATCTATGTCTGGAAGAAGATCTGCTAGGACCTCATACATATCAAGTATAGGAAACAGCTTTTCTGGTTTATGGGGACCAATAGATACAGCTTCACCAAAATTTAAAAGCCGCAGCATTGAAGCCTTTGAAACCTCAGCAAAAGAAACCAAATTAACTGTTCCCAGATCCCCAAAAATCTGTTCAGATAGACATTTCTCACTAGCAAGATAGACCCGCACAAAGATCTTCATAGTCCGAACCCATCTCTTGATCTTGGAATTTAAGCTGCCCCACTCCAATCTCAGCACATCTTCAATGCTCAGTTTCTCGATTTCAAGAATAAGGAGAAACTCATCCAAGGCATCCCGTCGAACACTAACATATGCCTGGGAACATTCATGACCATAACCAGAAATGAACATCAAATTTGCAATGCATCTGAGCTCAGGAATCGTGTAAGGATGGACTAAATCAACAATATATTCCTCTGAATTTCTGCTAACACTATCTCTATGCTGAGATTCCTCGAATGATTCATCCCCAAGAGAAGCTACTGAGCCAGCATCCTCTTCACTTGAACGAAAAGACATATGCTCTGGCTCAAATGGTTGCCTGTTTTGAATGAGCATATGCTTAAACTCTTCCTCAAGCCTTGCCATTGCGATTTGAAGAACATCATGCGCCCTCCGTAGCAGCTCCTTTTCTCCATCATCTTTCAAGCACATAGCCTCCAGCTTTTCTGTCAATTTTCGTACTTCATCAGCAGAATTTATATACTCATTAGCTTCATTGGGACCCAAGTCCCAGATCATAGACTGATCTGTGTCCCAGATCATAATCTTCTCCTGGTTAACATTTAGCCTGCCTTCATCATCACTTATTTCATCAACCTCATTTTCACTGATGGTGGTTATGGTAGTCAATTGGGTGCCAAGCTCTGCCAAGATCTTCTTCGCATCATCTGTGAGGTTCCTTTTTGACCCTAGTGCCCTCACAATCTGTTTTGCAGCAGCAATTAAGTTTTCTTCTCCTTCTAATTCAGGAACCGCTGCGTCATACTCCCCCATAGCTAGAAAGTTCACAAAGAATAGCAATCACAAACTCCCAACCAATCCCTTTGTTTGATCAACAACCAGAACTGAACCCCAATCCTGCAACCACGCCTCTTAATAATTGTCTTCCAAACTCTGAGCTAGACTTCATTACCCTAAAGGCTGAGCAATACATGCTACTCTCTGATCTTACCTGGAAAACCACACATTACTTTTCCAAAACCAAATTCCAAATACTTGCGTATCCAATGCCAAATGGTAAGAGGAGATAACAAGTACAACTTAAAAAATGAAACTTCGCATTGTCGGTTAGAGGACTGCAAGATCATTAACTGCTTCAAGAAAAAAAATAAAAGAAGTAACTTCAAATCTACAAACAGCAAGAACAAAGAAAGGCAATAAAAACCCAGTTCATTCAGCACTACATATCAATCATTCATACAAAAAATGACCAAAAAGGAGACGGAATCTCAAGCACACGAGGGTAACATAGAAAAATATGCATATAACACAAATGAGGTTCTAAAGATTTGGCATAGTCATAGACAAAAGCAAGCTACATATAAAGAACAAAACTTGATTTACTCCTCAGAAAAAGATCAGCAAGATCTAAAAGGATAGTAATAATAAAAGAAAAGGCAGATAGAAAAAGAAACATCAACCAGTCGAGAAATCAAAGTAGAACTGACTGACCTTTCTTCTTTTGAAGCTTTTAAAGTAAAGGGTTTTCGCCTTGGAGATATCTTATCAGGTTGCTTTTGCAAGTTGCTTGCAGGCTGCAATCTCCAAAGCTCCTCTCTCTCTCTCTCTCTCTCTCTCTTCCCTATTTTAAGGAGAAGAAGAATACAAGTCCTTCGTTATGGATTTCTATGTGGCATCTGACCAAGCTGTTTTACGCGGAAAAATAAAGGACTTTTTCTTTTTATTTGTATTAAATATCAGATATTTATATTTCCCTCAGTTTTAGAGAAAATTTAAAATTACAGTAGAGTAGATATTTTTTATTTAAAAATATATTAAAATAATTTTTTTTAATTTTTAAAATTTATTTTTAAAATCAACATATCAAAATAATATAAAAATATAATTTAAAAATAAAAAAACTCAAAACCACAGTACCAAAGGAATCTATGATATATAAAAAGTAAAAAACGAGTTAGAGAATTCATGAATTAATAAGTATATATTTAACCTTTTCTAGATTAAATTTTTAAGAAATAATAAAAGATTTCTGGACTTCATTTTATGGATAATATGATAAAAGTTATTTTTTATTCACCTTTATTTTATTTTAAGTTCCTGTTTATTTTTGTATTTTAAAAGTGTTTTTTTAAAAAATAAATTTTTTTTATTTTTTTGTTTTAAATTAATATTTTTTGGTGTTTTTAGATATATGCTAATATCAAAAATAATTTTTTAAAAAATAAAAAAATAGTATTTTAATACATTTCTAAATAAAAATTACTTTGAAAAACAATCTTAAAAACTCTTAAATACACATATTTTTTTTCTCAATAAAAAAAAACGTATGGTAGTGTTTTTTTAGAAACTGAAGTAATCATTACCTCCTGTGGGTTTTTTTTAATTTTTTTTTAAGTCTGATAATGCTATTTTAAAATTGGGATTGGATTTGGTTCATTTTTACTTTATAAGATAATCAATTTGCTAATTTCATTGTAGATTTGTTTCGATTGGGATTGGATTATATGTTGTAAATTATGTTATCTTTAACTTGAAAAGTGTAACTCAACTGGTTAAGTTATAGATTTGCTCTTTAGAGGTCACTAGTTTAAATTTTACAAATCTCAGAATCATTGAAAGTTTACATAATCGTTAACTTCAAGGCCCATGAGATTAATCTAGGTGCATGCAAACTGGTCCGGATATCCATGTTAATAAAAATAACAAATTATGTTATCTTTGTTTTAAGCAGCACATAAACTAAAACTTTACCTATTTTATTGGTTTCTTTTTGTTGATTCTTCAATTTCTTACAAAACTATGTCTAGATCGGCTTTTATATTGGTTAAAAGGGCATTAGATTAGATTAAATTAAATTAAAAAGATATTGATTCTCCAAGAGGTTTCATTGTTCAGACGTCATAGATCACTATTAGTTTTAATAATAAGTTTTTGTTTTTGTTTTGGTCACTGAATTTATTTATTTTTATAATTTTATCTGTGTATATGTTGTTTGTGATGTTTGATGGGTTAATAGTTTATTCTCTCTCTGCATCATATTCTTGACGGTCAAAGGTTTTTATCACACTTCAGAATTTGAATGAAGGCCCGTTTAATAAGATATAATTTAAATTTGTACCATAAAATCACAATTAAAAAAAAAGATTAAATTGAAAAAAACAGAGGCTTTTCACAAATTTAAAAAAAAATAAAAGGTGTGTCTTTGTCCACGTATTATCAATTGACTTGCTGTTTTGATTTTTTTAGTTTTAAGCTTTGGACTAAAATTTTATTTTATTTTATTTATATTTCAACAATTAAATTTAAGAGAAAAGGAGATATAAGAGGTCGTTGAAAATGGAAAACTTGATCTTCGTGTGAATAGATTTAGTTGACTAAATAAGTGTCGTTAAAATACTTTTTATTTTTTATCTTGCTAGAAAAATTACATCAAGCCTCAAAAGTTTTTTTCTTCAAGTTAATTTTCTGAATTTTATTGACTAAAAACTGATTTGATGTTAGAAATAAATTTATTAAAAATTTTAGAGTATTTTTTTATATGTTTTTAGGTGCAAATAAGGTTAAAAATAAGTTTTTAATGTCAATAAAATCAAACTTGACTTTTCAATCATCTTAAATAACTGAAATTCTAGTATAAAACAAAGTATTATCTATCTTCTTCTTTTTTTAGGTTATATATGTTTGCCCATCTAGACTCAAGCATCTAGTTTTTTTTTGTATAACTCTTTGTTGTTATTGTTATTATTATTATTATTATTATTATTCTTGTTGTTGTTATTGAAATTCAATTTTAATATTTTTTTTTCAAGTAAGATTATAACATTGTTTTTATAATATTAGCAAGCACCTTTTTTTATACAGTCGTTCATGATGTT
>Ga0307515_10010995_pt1 | contig 17250 bp, 11 predicted proteins | sample 17_EM_MG_FD_194513 | JGI IMG/M metagenome (GOLD analysis project Ga0307515, IMG submission 194513) | Populus trichocarpa ectomycorrhiza microbial communities from riparian zone in the Pacific Northwest, United States - 17_EM | ecosystem: Host-associated > Plants > Roots > Unclassified | place...
ACCCAGCAGACCGTCCAGGTCGGCGGCCTGGTGCTCGATCCGCAGAAGATGACGGTGACGCTCGACGGCAACCCGATCGACGTCACGGCCTACGAGTTCTCGATCCTGCGCGCGCTGGCGCAGCGCCCGGGCCGCGTGCTGTCGCGCGAGCAGCTGCTCGATCTCGCCAAGGGCTCGGCCGAGCTCAGCTTCGACCGCTCGATCGACGTCCACGTGTCGCGGCTGCGCGCCAAGCTCGGCGACGACAGCCGCAACCCCAAGATCTTGAAGACCGTGCGCGGCGCGGGTTACCTGCTCGCCGGAGGCGATGTTTGACCGAGCGCGCGATCGGCAAGCCGCCGCGCCCGCGCCTGGTCTACCGGGTCTACGGGTTCGTCGCCGTGCTCGCGATCGCGATCATGGCGGCGCTGCTGATCCTGCCCCGCTACACCCGGTCGCCGCGCTACCTCGAGCCCCACGCCGCGCTGGCCCAGTACCTGGTCGAGCGCTGGACGGTCCGGCACCAGAACCTCGACGAGGTGATGGCGCGGCTCGAGCCCCGGCTGCGCGGCAAGCTGTCGCTGTACGATGCCACCGGCAAGCTGCTGCGCAGCAACGCTGACCCGCCGCTCGACGCCCCGACCGCCGACGAGAAGCAGGACCTGGCGGTCGCGCTGTGGTCGCTCGACTGGGGCCGGATCGTGGTGCGCAGCGACGACGGCTCGCTGATCGGCGTGTACGCGCCCGACCGGCCGGGGTTCCCGTGGAGCTACGTGCTGCCGCTCGGCTCGATCATCCTGGTGCTGGTCGGCCTGGCGTCGGTGTGGTTCTCGCGCCGGCTGGCGCGGCCGCTCGGCCAGCTCGCCGCGGCGGCGCGCCGGTTCGGCGCCGGTGACACCGCGGCCCGCGCCCACCTGACGCTGGCCGACGAGGTCGGGGATGTCGGCCGCGCGTTCGACGAGATGGCGGATCGCACCGCGACGGTGCTGCACTCCCAGCGCCAGCTGATGGGCGACGTCTCGCACGAGCTGCGCACGCCGCTGGCCCGGATCCGGGTCGCGCTCGAGCTCGCCGCCGAGGACCCGGTCGCCGCCACGGACGTGCTCGCCGACGTCGGCGCCGACCTCGACGAGATCGACCAGCTGATCAGCGACATCCTGACCACCGCGCGGCTCGACGGCGATCACCCGCAGATCGACCGCGAGCCGACCTCGCTGACCGAGCTGGTCGACCGCGCGAGCCGGCGGTTCACCATCCAGCACCCGGGGCGCACGCTCGAGCGCAAGCAGGGCGACGGCCACGGCGACGCCGAGGCCGACGCGGAGGGCGATGGCCAGGCCGACGATCGCTCGATCCAGTGCGATCCGGTGCTGCTGCGCCGCGCCATCGACAACCTGCTCGACAACGCCGTCAAGTACTCCGACGCGGGCACGCCGGTCGTGCTCGCGGTCCAGCCCAATGGCACCACGGTCGCGTTCGAGATTGTCGACCGCGGCATCGGCATGTCGGCCGCCGAGCTCGAGCGGGCGTTCACGCCGTTCTGGCGCGCCGACGGCAGCCGGACCCGCAAGACCGGCGGCGTCGGGCTCGGGCTGGCGCTCGCGCGCCGGATCGCGCGCGCTCACGGCGGGGATGTCACGCTCGCGTCGCACCCCGGGCAAGGCACGACTGCTCGCCTCGAAGTTCCGCTAACCTAGCGAGAATACTTCGCAACAAACCGCAACAAGCGAGCAACTTCCGGTTCGCACCGAGGTATCACCTTGCCCAACGTGCAGGTCAAACGCTGGCTCCCCCGGATCATCGTGGTCGCGCTCCTCGTCGGTGCGGCCGCGTTCGTCATCATCAAGAAGCCGTGGGCCAAGGGCGACGATCCGATCTCGTTCTCGACGGTGACGGTGTCCAAGGGCAACATCGCGGCGCAGGTCACGGCCAACGGCACGCTGTCTGCCGTCGGCACCGTGCAGGTCGGCGCCCAGGTCTCGGGCCGCGTGGTCGAGCTCCACGCCGACTTCAACGACAAGGTCACCAAGGGCCAGATCATCGCCAAGCTCGACGAGCAGGTGCTCAAGGCGCAGATCGACCAGGCCGCCGCCAGCCTCGCGCTCGCCGCCGCCAACGTCAACAAGGCTGAGGTCGCGCTGAGCGACGCCGATCGCCAGTACAAGCGCCAGAAGACGCTGCAGGATCAGCAGCTGGTCGCCGGCGCCACGGTCGAGAGCGCGCAGGTCGCCTACGACACCGGGAAGGCCGCGGTGGTCGCCGCCCGCGCGAGCCAGGCCCAGGCGGCGGCCAACCTGTCGCAGGCCAAGCTCAGCCTGTCGTACGCGACGATCTACTCGCCGGTCGACGGCGTGGTGCTGTCGCGCGCGGTCGACGTCGGCCAGACCGTCGCCGCGTCGCTGCAGGCGCCGGTCCTGTTCACGATCGCCGAGGACCTCGCGCGCATGCAGATCGACACCGCGGTCGCCGAGGGCGACGTCGGCCGGCTGACCGAGGGCATGAAGGCCACGTTCACGGTCGACGCGTTCCCGGGCCGGCCGTTCCACGGTGTCGTGCGCCAGGTCCGCAACGCGCCGACCACGACCCAGGGCGTGGTGACCTACGACGCGGTGATCGACGTCGACAACACCGACAAGTCGCTGCGCCCGGGCATGACCGCCAACGTCACGTTCGTGCTCGCGCAGGTCGCCGACGCGACCAAGATCCCCAACGCCGCGCTCCGGTTCAAGCCGACGCGCGAGCAGATCATGGCGGTGATGGCCCAGTTCGGCGGCCGCGGCGGGCGCGGCTCGGGCGGGTCGGGTGGCTGGGGCGGCTCGGGTGGCTCGGGCGGACGCCGCGGCAGCGGTGGTCCGGGCGGTCCGGGCGGTCCGGGCGGTCCGGGCGGCGAGGGCACCGCGCAGCGCGAGCCCAGCGACCGCAAGCGGCTGTTCAAGCTCGTCGAGGGCCGGCCGGTCCCGGTCACGGTCAAGACCGGCCTGACCGACGGCTCGTCGACCGAGATGGTCGAGGGCGACCTCAAGCCGGGCGATCAGCTGATCACCGACATCGCCGGGCTGCCCGCGGCGCCGGGCCGCAAGATCGGAGCATTCTGATGGAGAGCCCCTACCGGCAATCCCCCGAGGTGACCGGCGCACCGCTCATCGAGATGCGCGGGATCGAGCGCACCTACGTGATGGGTGACAACCTGGTCCACGCGCTGCGCGGCGTCGACCTCACGATCAAGGCCGGCTCGTCGATCGCGATCATGGGCACGTCGGGCTCCGGCAAGTCGACGATGATGAACCTCATGGGCTGCCTCGACCAGCCCACCCGCGGCAACTACCTGCTCAACGGCAAGGACGTGGCGCGGCTGTCGCGGACCCAGCTCGCCGATGTCCGCGGCCGGATGATCGGCTTCGTGTTCCAGAGCTTCAACCTCCTGTCGCGGACCTCCGCGCTCGAGAACGTCGAGATGCCGCTGATGTACCAGGGCGTCCCGGGCCGCGAGCGCCACAAGCGGGCGCTGCACGCGCTCGCGCAGGTCAACCTGGCCGATCGCGCCGATCACCACTCGAGCCAGCTGTCGGGCGGCCAGCAGCAGCGGGTCGCGATCGCGCGGGCGCTGGTCGGCGAGGCGCCGATCATCATGGCCGACGAGCCGACCGGCAACCTCGACAGCCGGACCTCGTACGAGGTCATGGCGATCCTGCAGGGCCTGGTCGATCAGGGCAAGACCGTGATCCTGGTGACCCACGAGGCCGACATCGCGGCCTACGCCTCGCGCGTGGTCACGCTGCGCGACGGGCTGATCATCGACGACAAGCTCCAGACGCCGGTCAAGGCGGAGGTGGCAGCATGAGCGTCCTCACCACCCTCAAGCTCGCGATGCGGGCGCTGTGGCGCAACAAGGTGCGCTCGATGCTGACGATGCTCGGCATCGTGTTCGGGATCGGCGCGGTGATCGCGATGGTCGCCGGCGGCCAGGGCGCGCAGCAGGCGGTCAAGGACGTGTTCCAGAGCCTGGGCACCAACGTGCTGATCCTGTCCAACGGTTCGCAGCGCAGCTTCGGCGCCGCCGGCGGCGCGGGCTCGCGGCAGTCGCTGACCTGGGACGACGTCAAGGCGCTGCAGAGCGGCGAGATCACCAGCATCAAGTGGATCGCGCCGATGCTGCAGACCCGGACCCAGGTCGCCTCGGAGGAGGCCAACTGGAACACCAGCGTGGTCGGCACCACCGCGATCTGGTTCCAGATCCGCAACTGGTCCGCGGTCCAGGGCACGGTGTTCGACGAGGACTCCGGCGACAGCAACGCCAAGATCGCGGTGATCGGCAAGACCGTCGCGACCCAGCTCTACGGCACCGCGAACCCGGTCGGCCAGGTCATCCGGATCTCCGGCCAGCCCTACGAGGTCGTCGGCGTGCTCGCGGCCAAGGGCCAGGGCCCGATGGGCGACTACGACGACACGCTGATCATCCCGGTCAAGACCTACGAGCAGAAGATCGAGAAGGGCCTGGCCAAGTACATCAAGGGCCAGGTCCTGATCTCGATGGTCACCGACGACCTGGCGGCGCGCACGATGACGGACATCACGGCGCTGCTCCGCGACCGCCACAAGCTCGACGCCTCCGACGAGGACGACTTCCGGATCCGCAACCCGGCGGAGTTCGCGCAGGCCCAGCAGGACTCGACCCAGCGGATCGCCACCCTGCTCGCGATCGTCGCCGCGGTGTCGCTGTTCGTCGGCGGCATCGGCGTCATGAACATCATGCTGGTCAGCGTCATCGAGCGGACCCGCGAGATCGGGATCCGGATGGCGGTCGGCGCCAAGCCGATCGACGTCATGACCCAGTTCCTGGTCGAGTCGCTCGTGCTCGCGGCGGTCGGCGGTGTGCTCGGCCTGGCGCTCGGCGCCGGCGCCGCCAAGTACATGGCCGGCTACTTCGGCTGGACGTTCTTCTTTCCGGCGACCACCGCGGCGATCGCATTCGCGGTCGCGGGCGGCGTCGGTGTGGTGTTTGGTCTGTATCCGGCGATCCGCGCCTCGCGGCTCGATCCGATCACGGCTCTGAGGTACGAGACATGAAGGCAGTATCTGTCCTGTGGCTGGCGGTCGCCGCCGGCACCGCCGCCGCCCAGCCCGCGCCGCCGGCGCCCGCTCCCACCCCGGCGGCACCGGGTGGTCCCAGCCCGGCGAGCCCGACTACCAGCGCCGGGCCCGAGGTGCTCACCCTCGAGCGCGCGGTCGAGATCGCGATGCGCCAGCAGCCCAGCCTGCGCCAGACCAGGGCCCAGGCCGAGGCCGCGCGCGGCCGCGTCGACCTGTCGCGCGTCGGCACCCGGCCCACGATCTTGCTCGACGCCTCCGCCGGGACCGGCTCGTCGCAGAAGCTCGGCACCGCGGCCGGCGCCGGTGGCGGCCCCGACTTCTTCAGCCACTCCGAGTCGACCGGGCTCGGCGCCCAGGCGAGCTGGCGGCTCTACGACTTCGGACAGACCGCCGCGAACATCCGCGCCGCCGAGCTCAACGCCGACGCCGCCCAGGCCGCGGTCGGCACCACCACGCTCGACATCCGCACCAGCGTCGAGACCTCGTACCTCGAGGCGGTCGCCCGGCGCCGGCTGATCCAGGTCGCCGAGGCCACGGTCAAGAGCGAGGACGGTCACCTCGACCAGGCCAGGCGCTTCGTCGCCGCCCAGGCCAAGGACCCGATCGAGGTCGCGCAGGCCCAGTCGCGCGACGCCAACGCCAAGTCGGCGCTGGCCCAGGCCCAGAGCAACGAGGCGATCGCCCTGGCCAACCTGCGCTCGGCGATCGGCTGGGTCGATCCGGCCAACGCGCCGACCGTGGCCGCGACCTGGCCGACGCCGGCCGAGATCGATCCGCCGCCGCTCGCCACGCTGGTCGACACCGCGCGCAAGTCGCGCCCCGAGATCGTCCAGCTCGACAAGGAGCTCGCCGCCGCCGACGCCAGCCTGACCGCGGCGCACGCAGAGCGCCGGCCGGTGCTGTCGGCCAGCGCGCAGACCCAGTGGTCGCCAGGCACCAACAACTGGAGCCCGGAGCCGAGCTGGAGCGCGGGGCTCCAGCTGTCGTGGTCGCTGTTCGACGGCGGCCGGTCCGCGGCCGACGCGCGGATCGCCCAGGCCAACGTGATGGGCGCCGCCGCCGCGCGCGACGCCTTGCTGGTGTCGCTGACCTCGCAGCTCGACCTCGCGCGCTCGCAGATCGTCGCCAACCGCGCCAACGTCGCCGCCTCGACCGAGGCGGTCACCGCGGCGCGCGCCCAGCTCCACCTCGCCGACGCGCGCTACACCCAGGGGCTGGGCAGCCAGATCGAGCTCGCCGACGCCCAGACCGCGGTCACCACGGCCGAGGGCAACCTGATCCAGGCCGAGTTCCAGCTCGCCACCGCCTGGGCCCAGCTGCGCCGCGCCACCGCGCAGTAGCGACCCTCGCCACGGCCGGGACGCACCGGCCCGATCTTTGTTGACGGCTTTGGCCGCGGATTCTCGCGTCTGGACGGCGAACACCGCTGTCCAGATCGGCTTTTCACAAGTCGGAGGTTTCCGTGCGTCCTGTGATCTTGAGCATGTTACTCATCGCTGCCTGTGCGCAGAACGATCCCAGCTACTTCCAGTCCACCGCAGACCTGAGCAACGCGTGGATGACCCCGCTGACCGGCTCGGCCTGGCGGATCGGGTTCAACGTGGTCAATCCGTTCGCGCCGGGCTCCGGGCCGTGCTTCGGCAAGCCGCTGAGCCAGCTGGTCCATTCGGGCGAGGACTGGGGCAACGCGGCCGGCACGCCGGTGCGCGCGATCGGCGCCGGACGGGTCGTGTACGCGGCATTCGCCAACTACCCGGGATCGGTGGTGGTGATCCGCCACGATCTCAACGCGTCCGAGCGCGCGGCGATGGGGATCGCCGGGTCGACGATCTACTCGATGTACGGCCACCTCACCGGACTGCTGGTCTCGGTCGGCGCGCAGGTCTCCGTCGGCCAGCAGCTCGCGAGCATCCTCGATCAGGCCTCGAACAGCCACCTGCACTGGGAGGTCCGGACCGTCGAGGTGCCGCAGCTGTGCGGGTTCAACGATCCGGGGCCGGGCTACACCGATAGCGGCACCGACGCGCGCAACTGGGGCTACCTGTCGCCGTCGGGCTCGGTCGCGGCGCTAGCCGGCGCGGGGCCCGGCACGTGCGACAACAACGTGCCGGTCGGCGGCACGGCGTGCAACCCGGCCGACCCGGGGGCGCAGTTCGTGTGCACCAGCCCGGGGTTGCCGTCGTCGCAGCAGTGGACGCGCCAGGCGTGCCCGTCGGGCCAGTCGTGCTCGGGGACGCACTGCCAGGGCGGCGGCGGCCCGCCGGCCTGCGGGTCCGGGCTGTTCTGCGCGGGCAACCAGATCCCGGGCTCGTCGGCGTGCGCCAGCGGCGCGAGCACGATCTTCTGCTGCCCGTCGGGCCAGACCATCGTCAACGGCGCGTGCTCGGGCCAGTCGACGCCGCCGCCGTGTGGCTCCGGACTGTTCTGCGCGGGCAACCAGATCCCGGGAGCCTCGGCGTGCGTGAGCGGGACGCAGACCGTGTTCTGCTGCGCGCCGGGCCGCACGATCGTCAACGGCGCCTGCTCGTGAACCGCGAGGCGGCGCGATCCACGCTCCGCTGTGCAGCGAAGTGCTGCACCTCGGAGAGTGTCACTCGTCATTCCATGTCTGGGCGGCAACCGAAAAACCGGTAGCTGAAGAAACCAGAGTTACAGCTCTCCGCGGCGGGGCGGTGCCCGGGCGGCGCGGGTCCGCGACGATCTGCGGATCTGTCGAATCACGCGAGCGCTCGCATGCGATAGCATCGCGCTCCGTCATTCGACGCGGGGAGCTGGTCAGATGGGAGAAGACGCGGTGGCGCGGGACATCCCGCGCGGCGAGATCACCAGGCAGCTGCTCGCCTGGAGCGCGGGCGACGATCGCGCGGCGGCGACCGCGTTCTCGGCGCTGTACGCGACGCTGCGCCGGCTGGCCGCCCGCGCTCTGTCGGGCGAGCGCGCCGATCACACGCTCGGCACGGCCGGGCTGGTCAGCGAGGCGTTCTTCCGGCTGATGGAGCAGCAGCACATCGAGTGGCGCAGCCGCGAGCACTTCATCGCCACCGCGGCGCAGATGATGCGGCGGATCCTGATCGACCACGCGCGCGGCCGCGGCACCGCCAAGCGCGGCCACGGTGTGCCCGTGCTGCCGCTGGTCGAGGCCGCGCTGGTGTCGGGCGACTCGCTGGACGGGCTGGTCGCGATCCACGATGCGCTCGAGGCCCTGGCGGCGGTCGATCGCGCGCAGAGCCAGGTCGTCGAGCTGCGGTTCTTCGGCGGCATGACCCACGAGGAGATCGCGAGCTACCTGGGCGTGTCGCTGGCCACGGTGGAGCGCCGCTGGCGGGTGGCGCGCGCGTGGCTGTACCGGCACCTCAAGGGCACGATCGGATGACCGACGCGTCGCCGGGGGCGGAGCCGGAGCTGGCGTCGGAGCTGGCATCGGAGCTGGCATCGGAGCTGGCATCGGAGATCGAGCGACTGTTCGAGCTCGCCGCCGCGTGCGATCGCGGTGAGCGCGCGGCCGTCCTCGACCGGGCGTGCCGCGATCCGGCGGTGCGGCGCGAGGTCGAGTCGCTGCTCGCCGCCGACGAGGAGGCGAGCGGTTTTCTCGAGCTGTCGCTGGATCGCGAGCACGGCGGCGATGTCCGGATCGGGCCCTACCGCCTGCTCCGCAAGCTCGGCGAGGGCGAGACCAGCAGCGTCCACCTCGCGGCCCGCGACGACGACGAGTACCACCAGCAGGTCGCGATCAAGCTGATCCGGCCGGGCATGGATTCGCGGCAGATCCTGCAGCGGTTCCACCAGGAGCGGCAGATCCTGGCGAGCTTGAGCCACCCCAACATCGCGCGCCTGCTCGACGGCGGCAGCACGCCGGCGGGCCAGCCGTACTTCGTCATGGAGTACGTCGATGGCGAGCCGCTCGACGTTCACTGTCAGCAGCGCGGCCTGTCGCTCGCGCGCCGACTCGAGCTGTTCGTCGGCGTCTGTCACGCGGTTCACTTCGCGCATCGCAGCCTGGTCGTGCATCGCGATCTCAAGCCCGGGAACATCCTGGTCGACGCCGAGGGCACGCCCAAGCTGGTCGACTTCGGCATCGCCAAGCTGCTCGATCCAGATCGGGCCGGGATCCGAGCCGGGATCCAGATCGAGCCGACGGCCACGGTGGCCCGCCTGATGACGCCGCACTACGCCAGCCCCGAGCAGGTCCAGGGCAAGCCGGTCGGCACCGCCAGCGACGTGTACTCGCTGGGCGTCATCCTCTACAAGCTGCTCACCGGGCGCCGGCCGTACGATTTCGAGTCGCCGTCGCTCCACGAGATCGAGCGCGTCGTGTGCGAATCGGCGCCGCTGGCCCCCAGCCACGTGCTCCGCGGACGGCGCAAGGACCGGCTGCCGCGCGATCTGGACAACATCGTGCTCATGGCCATGCGCAAGCAGCCGGAGCGTCGCTACGCCTCGGCGCAGGAACTCGGCGACGACGTGCGCCGCTGCCTCGAGCGCCGTCCGGTGGTGGCGCGGCGCGACACGCTGGGCTACCGGGTCTCGTCGTTCGTGCGCCGCAACGCCGGCGCGGTCGTCGCGGCGGCCGTGATCTTCCTGTCGGTGATCGGCGGCGCGGTCGCGACCACCTGGCAGTGGCGGCGCGCGGTCGCCGAGCGGACCCGCGCCGAGGCCCAGCGGATGACCGCGGAGCACACGCTGAGCTTCGTGGTCGAGCTGTTCAAGGCGCCCGCGCCGGTGGTCGCCGCGCACGAGGTCACGGCGCGCGAGGTCCTGGATCGCGGCGCGGCGCGGCTGCGCGCCGAGTCCCAGCAGCCGCCGGACATCCGGGCGGCGCTCAAGCACACGCTGGGCGTCGTCTATCGCAACCTCGGCGACTATCACCAGGCGGCGACGCTGCTCGAGGACGCGGTCGCGGAGCGGTCGCGCATCCCGGGCGGCGAGCTCGACCTGGCCGAGAGTCTCTACCAGCTCGGCTTGATGGACCCCGACAACAGCAAGGCATACTCGTCCGCGTCCTTGCTGCGGCGCGCGCTGGCCCTCCGCACCCAGGTGCTGGGGCCCGATGATCTGTCGGTGGCGGAGGTGCTCGATCAGCTGGCGAGCCGGATCGGCTACAACGCCGCGGAGGCCGAAGACGACTTTCGCCGAGCCGTCGAGATCCGTCGCCGGCGGTCCGGAGAGCGCGATCCGAGCCTGATCGTGAGCCTCGCCGGCCTGGCCGGCGTGTACTACACCAGCGGTCGCTACGACGACGCCGAGGCGATGATGCGCGAGGTGATGGCCCTCCGCGATCCGCCGCTGGATGGCGAGCACTGCCACGATGGCGACGACACGCTGCTCAACGTGCTCGGGCTCCTGCGCTACGAGGAAGGCTACCTCGCCGACGCCGAGCGATATACCGACGCCGGCATCGCGTGCCTGCAGCGCGCGCTCGGGCCCGATCACGTCGACGTCGTCGATCGCACGAGCACCCGGATCACGATCTGGCGCGGGCAGGGCCGCTACGCCGAGGCCGAGGAGCTGGCGCGGCGCAGCCTGGCGCGGCGCGGTGCGCTGCACGGCAACGACAGCGCCGCGGTCGACAACGCGCTTCACCACCTGGCCAGCGTGCTCTACGAGCGCGGTGACCTGCGCGAGGCGGAGCAGCGGGAGGTCGCCTCGCTGGCGATGCGCGAGAAGACCTACGGTCGCGTCCACGAGTCGGTGGCCGGCAGCCTGCGGGTGCTCGGCGACATTCACCTGGCCGGCGCCGATCCGGTCGCCGCCGAGGGCTGTTACCGCGAAGCGGTCTCGATCTGGCGGCAGACCGCGGGCGCCGAACATCCGTACCTCGCCGACGCCATGCGCGGCGTCGCCGAGGCGCTCGTGGCGCAGGATCGACGGAGCGAGGCCCGGGCGATGGCGGAGCAGGCGCTGGCGCTGCAGCGCCGTCGGCTGCGGCCAGGACACCCGGCGATCGCCAGCACGCTCGCGGTGCTCGGCGCCGTGGCGAGCCGCGAGTCTCCCGCCGCCGCGGAGCCGGTGCTTCGCGAGGTGCTGGCGATCCGCCGCGCCGCGCTCGGCCCCGAGCATCCCTACACCGCGCGCGCGGAGAGCGTGCTGGGAGAATGCCTGGCGCTCCAGCACAAGGCGGCGGACGCCTCGCCGCTGCTCCGCCACGCCGCGCGGACCCTGCACGCGCGGCTGGGCGACGACCACGTCCAGACCCAGCTGGCGCGGAAGCGACTCGAGGCCGCCGAGCCCGGACGCCGCGCCGAGTAGCGCGCCGCACACGATTCGCCTGGGTTTCGAGCAGTTGTCGCGCGCAGCGGCCTGGCTGCAGGTTTCCTGACGGGTTTTGCGAGCGGTTCTCGCGTTACCCCGGCAGAGACACCACATGACCAGAAGATCGATATCGGGCACATCCCTGACCTGGTACCAGCGCCAGATCGCGCTCGACCCCAGAACCTGCCCATGACGCGATGTCGCACGTCGCGATCCACGACTCACCAGGAAAGGACATCGCCATGAACCTGCCACGTAGTCTACTCGCTGTCACAAACGAGTCGCGCCGCCGCGAGCTCGGAGCCGCGCTCGTGCTGCTGATCGCCGGGGGCTGCTTCGCCGGCGCCAGCGAGCCGATGGCGATCACCGAGCAGGAGATCACCAACGCACCCGGCATGGACGTCAGCCAGTTTCAGGGCTCGATCAACTGGTCGCAGGTCAAGGCCGGCGGCAAGCAGTTCTCCTTCATCCGCGCGAGCTACACGGACACGTTTGGGGTCTCGCACGCCGATCCGAGCTTTGCCGCGAACTGGCAGGGGGCGAGGGCCGCCGGGGTGATCCGCGGCGCGTACCACTACTTCCAGGGCCTCTACGACGGTGTCACGCAGGCCAACTTCCTGATCAACCAGATCAACGCCGCCGGTGGGATGCAGACCGGCGATCTGCCGCCGGCGATCGATGTCGAGCACAACGGCGCCAACAACGTCTGGGACCCGGTGACCGCGAACAACGTCACGCGCATGCAGCAGTGGTTGATCACCGCGCAGAACGCGTTCGGGGTGAAACCATACATCTACACCAACCAGTCCACCTGGGCGTTCCTCGGCAACCCGCAGCAGTTCAGCAGTTATCCGCTGTGGGTCGCCAACTTTGACCAGCCGTCGCCGGCGATGCCGGCGGGTGGATGGGCGACGTGGACGTTCTGGCAATACCATGTTCAGTCCGCGCCGATCACCGGGATGCCGGGCGCGAATGGCCTCGATCTCGACTTCTACACGGGGTCGTGTGACAACGGCATTCCGGTCGGGGGCACGGCGTGCGCGACGCAGGGAGGCGCAGCGCAGTATCGCTGTCTGTTCGGCTCGACCCCGGGCGCGAGCCTGTGGGCCGCCGAGAGCTGCAACGGCGGTACGTGCTCCGGCTCGTCCTGCACCACGGGCGGCGGCGGCTCGTGCAGCTGCAGCGGCGGCGGAACGTTCTGGCACACGTCGGTCCCGGCGAGCGATACCTCGTGTGGATTCCGGGTCTGCGGCGGGGACAACCAGCTCTACGCGTGTCAGGCCGACGGCTGGCATGGCGCCGGCGGCTCGCCGTGCAACTGCCGCTGCACCAACGGCGCGGACTCCCAGGGCCGTGCGATCAACCCCGACTACACGTACTGCGGTTACAGCGTGTGCGGCTCCGATCACCAGCACTACTCCTGCACGGCGACCGGGTGGTCTCCGCAGCACGATACCTGCTCCTAGCAGTCGTCGCTGAACATCTGGCTGAACGCGACGTCGAAGCCGGAGCCGATGTCGAAGTACCACACCGGCTTCGAGCCGTTGGAGCGGTAGTCGACATTGCCGACCACGTGCTGCGCCGGCGCCTTGCGCGCGATCGCCTTCTTCCACACGCCCGAGAAGCTGCAGCGCGGCACCGGCACGACGCGCTCCTTCGAGCAGTCGGCGAAGTTGATCGGCATCATCTCGACACCCTCGGGCGTGGCCATGATCCGGAACTCGCAGTTGAAGTCGTGGCGGGCGACGCCGAGCGGCTGCTTCGGATCGCGCTTGCCGCGCGACGGCGAGATGAACCGGAGGTCGATGCTGCCGTGCTCGGAGGCATGCGACGCCAGCTTGAGGTTGGCGCGGCCGTCGGGGCTGACCCCGTTGGTGTCGATCCGGATCAGCTGGGCGTCGGGGATCGCCTTGCGGGCGCGGTCGATCGCCCACGGGATGAACGCGGTGACGTCGAGGTGCTCGGGATCGAAGCCGGGCGGCGGATCGATGGTCTCGTTGCTGATCCACGCCCCCGGCGCCACCGGCGGGGGCGGGGGCGGGGGCTGCTCGGCCGTGTCGCCCGTGGCGTCCCGCGCGATCGCGGCCGGGTCCGGCGCCTCGAGGCCGGCCATGCCCTGCGCGGCGAGCGCGCGCAGCCGCTTCAACCGCTCCTTGGGCGGCAGCTTGGACAGGCCGCGATACCCGGCGAGCCGCTTCTGCTGCTCGGGCGGCAGCGCCTTGATCATGTCGTCGAGCTTCTCGAGCTGGTCGGCCATCGGGTCTTCGGTGTGCTTGTCGGCGGCGGAGCCATCGCCGTCGTCGCCGTCGTCGTCGCCGTCGGAGCTGGAGCCGGAACCGGCCGCGGCGCTCCAGACGTCGGCCTTGTCCTTGGGCGCGGCGGCCGAGCCCGGTGCCACCGCCGATCCGGCTCCCCCTGGATCCTTCGCGGCGACGCCGCCGCTGGAGCCGCCGCCGGCGAGCACCGCCGCCGCGGTGATGGCGCCGCCGACCAGCGCGATCGCGGCCAGCGCGATCCATGTCTTCCGCGACGACCGCTTCGGCCCGCGCGTGATCTGACCGGCGGACACGGTGGAGACATTGCCCAGGTGCGGCGGCTGCGGCGGTGGCGGCGGCCGCGACCCCTGCCCCGACCAGCTCGACGGCGGCGTCGGCGCCCAGCCGGCTCCCGAGGGCCGCGCGGTGGGCGGCGTGAGCGGCTGCCACTGCTCCGGCGGCAGCTGCGCGGTGGCGTGTTGCAGCGCCAGGCTCATCGCCATCGCGGTCGCGAACCGCTGGTCCGGCGGCTTGGCCAGCGCGGTCAAGATCACGTGCTCGAGCTCCGGCGGCATGTCGGGGCGCAGCGCCCGGGGCGGCGGCGGCGGCGCCTCGACGTGCATGCGCAGCAGGTCGAACAGCGCCTCGGCGAGGAATGGCTTGCTGCCGGTGGCGCACTCGAACAGGATCACGCCCATCGCGTAGATATCGGCGCGGTGATCGACCGCGCGGCCGGCGGCCTGCTCGGGCGACATGTAGTGCGGCGTACCGAGCAGCGAGCCGGTCCGGGTCGACGCGTTGTTCACGTCCGACAGCTTGGCGATCCCGAAGTCGAGCACCTTGGGCCGCCCCGACGGTGCGACGAACACGTTGTCGGGCTTGAGGTCGCGGTGGACGATGCCCTTGGCGTGCGCGGCGCCGAGCGCGTCGAGCACCTCGGCTGCGAGCCGGGCGAGCCCGCCGAGCGGCAGCGGCGTGCGCTGGGCGACCGCGTGCTCGATCAGCGCCGCGAGCGGCGCGCCGTCGAGGTACTCCATGATGATGTACGGCCGGCCGTCGGGCAGCATCGCCAGGTCGAGGACATTGACGATGCTCTCGTGGCGGATCAGGTTGACCGCCTTGGCCTCGGCGAAGAACCGATCGACCAGGTCGCGGCGGTCGGAGCACTCGCGCGACAGCACCTTGATCGCGACCCGGCTGCCGATCGTCGGGTGCACGCCCTTGTAGACCCGGCCCATGCCGCCGATGCCGAGCAGCCGCGCGACGCGATACGCGCCGATCGTGGTGCCGAGCAGCAGGTCCTCGCCGACCGGCGACAGCGGCGTGCCATCGGCCGGGCAATGGCCCTGGACCGGCAGGGCCAGACCGCACTCGGCGCACACGAACATCTTCCAACAATAACACGCGCGTCCGCCCGGCGAGTCGGCCGCTCGCCGAGCCCCGGCCGCCATGGACCGACCGGACCTGCCGGGCAGCCCCTCGGCAGGCTCTCCGCGAACTTGCTTCACCCGTCAAGGGAATTCGATACCGCACGCTCCCGACGAACTCCGCGAACGCGGAACGGACCTCCCGCGTTTGCAAGGTCAGCAATGAAGTTCGGGTGCTCACACCAGGATATCACGAATGCGTGACTCGCGATGGCTGCGCACCCCTCATCTTCCAGAAGCGATCGACTGTGGAGTGCAGATATACAATCTGCGTACTGACAAATTAAACTATCCACGACGGCCCAATTGCCGCGCATCCCGATGACGCAGAGCGAGGCAAAGTCCGGATGTCGCACGCGTTTGGCAGCACGGGACCGGCAGTTCGGCTCGGTTCGCAGAGGTCGATTCCGAGGCAGTTCCGTTGTTGCTAGAAATCACGAGCACCTGGAAATCAGGGACGCAATGACAGCTCACTGCGTTGCCGTGAAATGTAGGTAGTAGAAACCGCAGAGTCGCTCGAGTCTCGCCCTTGACACGCCACCACCTCCTTGGGTTACGTGCTTTGTACCAATAGCTCGCGACGCGTGGTTCACCGAGCCGTCCTGCAGCAGACGGCCCGTGACAGACCTCTGCAACGAAGGAGATGGGCGAATGTATCAGAATCCGCTGATTACACCGGAGGCACTCGCGAGAGACCTGGGGAGCCGAGAGCCGCTCGTGGTCCTCGACACCCGTGCGCCCGAGGAGTACGCCGTGGGCCACATCCCCGGGGCTGTGAACATCCGCGAGATCTTCACGTTCCTCGCGATGTCCGACGCGGACGGGCTCAAGGCGCTGGCGGGCTCGTTTGCCGAGCTGTTCGGGGCGGCCGGCATCTCGGGTGCCGAGCGGGTCGTGATCTACGAGGCCGCAATGGACACCGGCTATGGCCAATCGTGCCGCGGCTGGTTCCTGCTCAAGTACCTTGGCCACCCGCGGGTGGAGATCCTCCACGGTGGGCTGCAGGCGTGGCAGGTCGACGGCAAGCCGCTCACGACCGACGTTCGCGCGATGAAGAACTGCGTGTTCTCGCCCAGGATCGACGATTCGATCATGGTGACCTGGGAGGAGATGCTCGCCGCGGTGAAGGATCCCGGCATCGTCAAGCTCGACGTCCGGGACTACGACGAGTGGGTCGGGGAGAGCTCGTCGCCGTACGGCAAGGACTTTGCCCCGCGCAAGGGCCGTATCCCGGGAGCGGTGTGGATCGAGTGGTATCGGATGATGCAGCAGGGCTCGGCGATCCCCTGGTTCAAATCCAAGGAGGAGATCGTCAAGATCTGTCGCGAAGTCGGCATCGGTCCGGACTCCAAGGTCTATCTCTATTGCTTCAAGGGCGCACGGGCGTCGAACACCATGGTGGCGCTCAAGGAGGCGGGCATCGACAACGTACGAATGTACTTCGGCTCGTGGAACGAGTGGTCGCGCAACGCGAAGCTCCCGATCGAAGCGGGTCCCCCCCGGCCCATGCCGCCGAGACCCATCGCGCCGATCGACAAGACCGGCCTCGCGGCGCTCGCCGCCAAGGGCAAAGCCGACCCGACCGCGGTGCGTACCGTCAAGTGTCGCACGGTCCTCGAAGGGAAGTTCCGGCACCTCAACTACATCCGGAATCTTCCGGCACATGTCGTCGATGAACCTCCGGTGCTGCTCGGGGACGACACCGCGCCCAATCCGACCGAGGCGCTGCTCGCCGCCCTCGGGTCGTGCCTGTCCGTCGGGATCCACGCCAATGCCGTCGCCCGAGGCATCAAGCTCTACAAGCTCGAGCTCGAGCTCGAAGGCGATATCAATATCACGTCGGTATGGGGAGTCGGCGATCTGTCGCCCAAGACGCTCGGGCTCACCGCCGTCCGGGCGAAGGTCCATCTCGAGGGCGACGCCGATCGTGCGGCGCTGGACGAGCTGGTGGCCCACGCCAATGCCTGGTCACCGGTGGCGAACACCGTCCGCAACCCCGTGGCGCTGTCGGTGTCCCGCGCTGCAGACCGGTAGTCACCGAAGACCGTCGTGCGCTCCATGCTGGATACCCTGCCGCCATCGATGCTCGCCGAGGTGCGAAGGATCGTGCGCGAAGACCTGGCGCCGCTTGCGGTGAAGATCGATCTGGAAGGCTTCTATCCAGAAGACATCCTGCGCAAGATCGGCGCTGCCGGGGGCTTCCGCCAGCACCTCGCGTCGCAGCAGCCCTCCCGAGGCTGCGACATGCC
>Ga0307515_10010996_pt1 | contig 17248 bp, 4 predicted proteins | sample 17_EM_MG_FD_194513 | JGI IMG/M metagenome (GOLD analysis project Ga0307515, IMG submission 194513) | Populus trichocarpa ectomycorrhiza microbial communities from riparian zone in the Pacific Northwest, United States - 17_EM | ecosystem: Host-associated > Plants > Roots > Unclassified | place...
CTCTATGCTAGCTACTAAGAGCATTACTTCTTAGTTAGTGCGTAAGGGGTATAACAGTATTACGTATTTTAGTATCTGTCTTAGCCAGCTATATTCGCATCTTAGGCTACCTACTAGGATACCCACCTAGTAGAGCTAGTCTTTTAGTCCTATTATTCCTATTCTTAAGAGTATTACCATTATATTTTCTGCCTTTGTTAGGCCTTTTTAGAGCCCTAGGATATCTACCCCCCATAGCGTTAACTATACTACGGCTTAGGTTCCTCTTACCTTAGTTAGCCTCTATACCTTTAACTCCTATATACCTCTTTAGCGTTAGTTTAGCCAGTATTACATTATAGTAGATAGTTTCCTAGCGTTCTTTTATACTTTACTTTAGCTCCTTTTTCTCTCTTACTATTATCCTTACTGGCCTCTTACGCGTCTCCCTTCCTCCCCTATATAGGCCTAGGCCCTAAAGCAGTACTATTTTTCTTCTACTTTCTTTACCTGTTTCTCCAATATATCTTCCCTACTTTAGGGTTATTAGTTTATTCTCCTATAAGGCGCCCTAGGGTCCCTCTATAGTTTATTTAGGCGTATCTTAATATACTTTATAATATTAGAGTTATGTTCCTTTTACGCCCTTTATATTGCAGCGGCTTTAATATATAGTTATAGGGGGGGAATATTAGCTTCCTTCTTAAGCAGAGCTGTAGCCGTTCGCTTATATCCGCCTATTATACTTTAAAGGCAGGCTATTTAGACCTTTTAGAGTGGTTTAAGGAGCGATTTAGGGGGGCCTTTTTTTAGATTCTCTAATAGCCTAGATACTAGACCTATACGTTATAGTTAGCTAGACAACTACTATATATAGTAGGCGTAACCTCTAGAAGCATGGACCCTATATAAAATTAACAATCCTAGATAATGCGATGTACTATACTTAGCCCTTATAGGCCGCTTACGCCGCATATACACTCTACTAAAGCTTACTATCTACCCATACTCCTAATACTTTTAGGCCCTAAACTAGTTAACCCTTAAAGCCTTAAATATAAATTATATGCTAAAGATCTATAGATTAGTTGCGTTTTTTTATAAAATAGATTAGCTAGTATTTCTCTAGTAAGAATTAGACTCTATATCGTCTTGCCTATTCTATATAGGTATTATATACTTTCTCTAGTATTCTACAATTCTTTATAGCTGTTAGCCCGAATATAATTAGGTTTATATTATTAATAAAGCCTATCCCCTAGGTCGCCCTTTCCTTAAAGAAGTTAAGCAGGTTACCTATAAAGAAAAGGAAGAGTATAGGTAAGAGGGGTAATCCTTATAGTATTCCTGTTGCAACTATAATAGGGGGGCTTTAGTATCCGCTAAAGACTAGTAATATTTCTTTTTAACCTATAAACCCTTAAATAAATTATATAATCTATTTTAGGAAGCCTTTTACCCTAAGGATATATAGGAGACGCTTATAGGGTATATTATCGTAGGCGCCACTAATATCTAGGCTAAGTATTAATACTATAAAGCCCCTTCGCATCGCTTATGCAGATTTAATAGTAGCAGCGAGTAGCGTAAGTACTAATAGTATTAAGCGGTTCTTTCTTGCCCCTATTTAGCTTTATAGTAATAGGGCGTATTTCTTAGCTATATCTATTATATGGTCCGCTATTACCCTTTCTAAGATCTTACTAAGGGTATTCTCTAAGGCAATAGGGTAGTAGCTTCCTAGGAGTAAGTAGTCTGCTTTACCTTCTTTATATAGGATAACGTTATTATAGCTCTTCTAAGTCTTAGGTAGTAGCCTATTACAAAGTATACTTTAGCTATATCTATAAGCTAAGGTGCTATTAGTAGTCCGTAGGTTTTTAGGGCTTTATTTAGGATCCTATCTAGTCTTAGTACTATATTATTTAAAAGGCGGCTAATAGTTCTAGCCATTTCTTTAGTTATTATGTCGCTGTTAACCCTTAGGCGAGTTATTAGTGCTTCGCTTATAATATCGCTAAGGTCTACTAAAGCTAGTTAAGGAAAAAAACTTTTTATAAGGATCTTTACCTTCTTATTATTGTCGCTTATAGCTAGTAATTTACCTAGTCTTTATAGGGGCGGAAGGTGTAGATCTTCTACTAAACGTCCTACCTTTTTCTTTACCTATCCTATTATTCTTTAAAGACCTTTATTATAGGGGAGGCTTAAGTTAATAGTATGCTTATTTATAAACCGTCTCTAGCTATTCCTTACTTCTTTTTTTAGGGTATTTTTTAGCTAGTTTCTTATGTCTTTATATTATCTCTTATCTTTAGAATTATAGCTACTTATATATTTTCTTCTTACTCGTTATTAGCTAGTAATAAGAATTGCGTATTATACGGACCATACGTATCGTATATAGGGGCCTAGTTTTAAGACCAGGTAGTGCTCTTTTAGCCTATTTTTAATTACTACCTAGATCCTTTCTAGTCTTCGGTTAATTTCCTTAGGGGTAGCTAATAAGCCTCGCTTATTTAATATTAGGTCAATTTCTTTTAGATCTTAAAGTTATTATTTAACTATATTAAGGAAGCTGTTTATTTTAAGCTTTCTTATTATATATCTTTTACTATTTAGTTGCGCCTTAATATCTAGATCTAGCTATATTTAAATAGGGATATAGTCTAAGGCAAGTGCCTATTTTTCTTTAGGGTTATATCTTTTAAGTCTTTAGTATAGGCCTTCGTCTATAAATATAAGGTTAATTATACTTCTAGCGGTGCCTTATTGCTATATAATTGCTCCTAGGGGAGTAGCTAGCTTAAGGCCCTAGGTGTCTATAGCTCTTAGTAGGCACTTTACCTATTATTTAGTAGTAATATAGATACCCCCCTACCATAGGTAGTAAAGGTTTATATCTCCTAATAGGATAAACTCTATGCCTTTGGTTTTTAGTAAGCTTATTATTAATATAATATTCTCTATTTATAGGACCCCTTTAACCCTAGGGTTATATATATTAATAATCTATACCGGTCCCCTATATATCTAGATTATTATTACTATAATATCTAGGTTAACTGCCTGCTATAACTATAAGGATAGGCTAATAGCCTTACTAATTATAAAGTATACGCGTATAGCTGCTTTTAGTTTATATAGAAGCTAGAATCCTTAGGGGCAGTATATTAATTATATATAGGCATTATAATACGGCTCTTATATAGTAAGGATATAGTATTTCTTTAGGTCTAGGCTGTCTAGTAAGGGCCTTATAAGATAGTAGTTTATATTGCTACAGTTATACTATATAATAGATAGGTAGCGGACCCCTAGCAAGGGTCCTTCGCCTCTTTTTTATTTTTTACTTTTTTTATTTCTACTTTCTTTAGGATATCTAGAACTTCTATCTCTTATATCTATACCCTAGTTACTACTTATTTTATATAGAGCTTTTTATTCCTATATCTTATATTCCTACTAGCGCTTTTATATCTAAATCTATTATTATCTCTAGTTCTTTTCCTATTCTTACTAGTTAGCTATATACCCTTTAAGAGTTGGCTATAAATATTATATTTACCGCATTAAGTCTAATTCTTAATTATCCTAGTTTTAAGCTTACTATAGCTATCTATAAGGGTCTTCCTATAGGGCGTCCTCTCCCTTATATCCCCTATAACCCTTATATCCCTATATAGTCTAGTAATATTATATAGCGTCGCTTCTAGCCTATTAAGGCTTAGGATGGCTAGCCTAGCCCCCTAGTATTAAAGGTAGGAAATGCTAGAAAGGCACCTACGCCCCCCTAGCTTATTACCTATTATTTCCATTTTGTCACAAAGTGAGTATAAGTGGTGATAATATATAACGAAGTAGATATTATTAAGCTATATATATAAACTATATAATAAGGTCAAGACGTTACGTAAGGAGAGAAGGTAGGGAAACGGGAAGAAAGGGTATATATTATTAGCTTAGTTGCTTAGTTAACACATACATAGAGCAGAATAGGATTTAAGTAGTAGTCCTAGTAGAACTTGGCAGGATTTAGTAAAACTTGGCGGAATATAGCAGAATATGGCAGATTGCTATTAGATTGCCGTAAATTGCCATCTTATGGTTAGTCTCTAGTTGCTAAGTTAGTGGAAACAGGTAGACGTGTATAAGGTGTTACGGGGGTGTCCCGTAATAGTACCCCCCCTTTAAACTCGAGCTTCTGTAAGATAGGGCTGTAGTAGTTCTAGATAGAGTTCATAAAAGTCTTCTGCGGCTTATGTAAGTCCTATAGAGTCAATAGGTTCCCATAAGGGCTCAGTAAAGCCTCTCTATTTCGTGAGATATATATATTAATATTTCCATTTATTATACTTAATATCATTAATTCTTTTAATAAAGTACTCGTTCTCACCATCCACTTTAACTAGTGGGGGAGGGTCTTATATCTGTCTGGGCAGGGCGTCTAATACGGGAGTAGTAGGGCGGAGGACTAACGTGTGGAATACGGGGTGGATTTTAACCGTATTAGGAAGCTTTAGTTGGTAAATATAGGAGGAGACAACCTTCTCAACCTTATAAGGGCCAGCGTTCTTCCAATTAAGCTTCTTAGTAGGTCGTTTTATATTTAGATTTCTTGTGTCTAGCCAGACAAAGTCACCAATTTAGTAGGCCGGTGCTAGGGTTTGTTTCTTATTCGCTGCGGCTTTATAGACAGATTAAGCCTATATTATTTCATCAGTAAGGAACTATTATAGTTCCTCCATCTTCTCTATAAATTTATTTACTTCCGCAACTTATAAGGCGTAACAAGCAGGGCGAGGAACATTACTAAAGGGTTTAAAACCCATTTATAGATGCTAGCCGTAGTTAGCCAGGAATAGGGAAACCTTTATAGTTTCCAAAACGGAATTATTTACGGTAAACTTAGTAAATGCAAGCCAGTTAATCTAGTTATCTTATAAGTACGACGTATATATCCGAATATACTGTTCTATTATAGCGTTTATACGTTCCATTTAACTATCCATTTCCGGGTAGTATACTATAAATAATAGTGCTTTAATACAAAGTTAGGTAGTTAGTTCTTTCTAAAATACAAAGATAAACTAGCTGCCTTTATCGGAGATAATCGTTTTAGGGAGTCCGTGGAGTTTCTATACATAGTCCAGGAATAGTTAGGCAACAGTAGGTGTTAATATATTGGGGCAGGCGATCAAGTATCTCATCTTAGATAGTCGGTCTACAACTACTATAATATTTGTACAGCCCTTACTTACAGGGAGGTTAACAACAAAGTCGATTAAGACGTCCTTCTATCTTCGGTCCGGAATAGGTAGTGGCTTTAGAAGGCCGTTATATATCTCATGCGAAGCTTTAGCTTGTTAGTAGACGTAATAGCTAGAGATATACCTTTATGTCATATTATGCATATTTAGCCAGTAGTACTCCCGTTAGAGTAGCTTTAGGGTTTTTCCTTAGCCTAGGTAGCCGGCTACCGGTAGGTTATATACGTGTTTAAGGAGCTTAAGCTTAAGTTTATTATAATTAGGGGTAACTAGACGGTTCTAGTAATATAAGCGGTTTCCGCGAGCTTTATATTCACTTAAAGAGATCTTCTTAGAGCGTCTAACACTATTTTAAATTAGCTTAAGCGTTTCTTAGATAAACTCATTATTTAGGTATTTATTGGTTATAATCTATTCAATTAATTAATTAGTTATTTTAAGGACTTATACCGTAAGATCTTTAGCAGAAGGGTTAAATAGTTTAGGGCGAAGTAGGGTCTAATTTTGGTAAGAACGTGCCTCTTTTAGTGCTAGCGCGTCTTATAAGCGTTAGGTTAGGGCATCAGGCTTCTAGCCTTAAACGCCTAGGCAGTATATAATTAAGAATCGGAAATAAAACAGGTATTCTAACCAGCGGGCCTAACAGTGGCTTAGCTGTTTTATAGTTGTAAAGTACTATAGGTTTTTATAATTGCTAAGGACCTTAATTAGGAATTTAGCGCCTTCTAGTTTAGGTCGCTATTGCTTAAAGCATCTAATAATAGCTAGTAGTTCCTTGTCGTAGATCTCGTAGTTATATTCGGCTAGGCTTAGTTGTTTTAAGTAGTATGCTATGGGGTGCAATACTCCCTCTTCATTATATTGAGATAGGATGCCTCTAGTAATATAGTCGGATGAGTTAGCTTCTATAACACTTATTTAGTTTAGGTTAAAGTATTAAAGCATAGGCGCGGTGGTAAATATAACCTTTAGATAAGCAAAGGCCTTCTTATATTCCTTATTAAAGATAAAGGCTTTGTCCTTTTAGGTTAGAGCTATAAGGGGTGAAACTAGGGCGGAGAAGTTATTAATAAACCGTTGGTAGAAATTGGTAAATCCTATAAAGGCTCTTACGTCCTTAACGTTCTTGGGTTCTTGCTAGTTTATAATTGCTTCAATTTTCTTCGGGTTTATTTATATGCCGTCTATAGAAATAAGAAGCCTAAGGTATAGGACTTCTATTTTATAAAACTCGTATTTATCTATATCTAATTATAGACTAGCTCTGTATAGGGCTTATAGAATAAGGTTAACGTGTTTCTAATATTTAGTTAGGTTATTACTATATATTAAGATATCGTCGATATAAGTAGTATAGAAGATGTCTAGGTAGGGGCGCAGGGTGTTGTTTACGTAATATTAAAACGAGCTTAGAGCATTTGTGAGGCTAAATAGCATTACTAAGTATTTAAATAATCTATACTGAGTATAAAATGCGGTAAGCCATTTATCTCCCTTTACTATACAAAGGCAGTTAAATGCAGAGATAATATTAAGCTTCGTATAGTAGCGAGCCTTGCTTAGTCGGTTTAGCATCTCTTATATTAACGGGATTAGATATCGGTTCTTAATAGTAACGGCGTTAAGGGCTCAGTAATCTACGCAGAAGCGCAAACCGCCGCTAGGTTTCTTAACGAAGATTACTAATACGGCTATAGGTAAAGAGCTTACTCTAATAAATCCTTTACTTAGGTTCTTGTCTAGATACTTTTATAGCACTTAGAGTTCGTTTTAGGACATTCCGTATAGGGGTTTAAATTTAGGCTGCTTTCCTTCTTTAAGTATAATCTTATAGTTATATAGTTGGTATTCTAGTAGCTTATCAGCTTCCTTTTATAAGAATGCGTCTAAGCGGTAATAGTACTCTACTAGTACCTTTATGATAGGGTTGGTGTGCTTCTTTAGTACCAAGGCTTTCTTAATATCAGCTATTATGATAGCGAAAATTATATGTTTAGGCTTCTTAGTAAGCTAAGCTAGTAGAGTAGCTCTAATTATACGGATATCTAGGGTGTCGAGCTCTCTTAGATCGTCTATAGTCTCTTATATAGTTTCTTATTTAGGTTTAGGTTTAGTATTAGGTATAGAGTTAGTATTAGATTTAGGTTTGGGTTCTTTAAGTATTCTTTTTATTATAGGGTACTAGTTCTTCTAGTACTCCCGTATACTAAGCTTAAGCTTCTACTTAGTTTGGGGTAGTGTAGTAGTCGGGGTTAGTTCGTGGGGTTCGGTGGGATTTCTAGATCTTTAGTGGATATCGGTGGAAATCTTATATCGGTGGAATTTGGTGGAATTCTTAGGTTAGTGGAATCTAGTAGATTCCTTAGGCGCGGGGTGGATATCGGTAGAAATCTTAGGCTAGTAGATCTTAGTGGATTTCCTAGGTTTCAGTTTGGGGTTAGGGTAGTAAGTTATAAGGCACTTCTACTTGTAATGGGAAGCGGTAAATAGAAGCTTAAGGTTATCCTAGTTAATAGTTACCTTATATAGCTTTATCTAAGGTTATCTAAGGATTACTAGGTGACCTAAGGTGGTAACAAAAAGCTTAATTAGTTCTTCGTGGTTTAGGTATTGGAGTCTTAGGGCTGCTATATAGGTAATACGGCCTAAGACGGTATATTTGCCGTTAAATCTAAATATATTAATATGCCGGTTAAGGGGGGTTAGGGTGAAACCATTATCTTATATAAAGATCTTGTTAATAAATCCTATGCCGCTAGCTCCTATATTAATTAGGATTTAAGCGTTAGCCTATTAACTATTCTACTAAAGACGGTAGTTAATAGTTATGCTACGGTCCTAAGAGTCGGAGTTTGTGACGTTAAATGCGTTTAATAAGATCCTAAGGCAGAGCCGTCCCGAAGAGCGACTTAGCTTTAGGACCTTCCTTTTAGAGGTAATTGGGGTAGGGTTCTTATAGAGCGTCGGTTAGAGCTTCGTCCTTATAAATGGTGCTTACTAGACGTGGGGCTAGAACTAGATAAAGATTAGGGACGGTAACCGGAAGATCGATGTGGTAAACGGCTGTTAGTATTAGCCGTTTATAAATTGTTTTAGTACGTAGGTAGGGGGATAAGGTAGTATTTTAAGATATAATCCTTCCTTCCGCATTTAAAGCAGAGGCCTAGCTTAAGGCGTTATTCTTATTTAGAGAACCCTAGTGGGGCGTAATCTAGGATTCTAGTGTCAATATCTATAGCGTTGGGGTGCTTAGGCTGAGATAATAACTTAGTAGACGTTTATAGGGTTATCGTATTATATTGGGGGGCAGGCTTTAGTATTAGGCGTAGTATATCGTTGTACTATTTATTAATAACGTTTGCGTAGGCATTAAGGGCTCCTGGTAGGTCTACGCCTATTAGGGAGGTTTTTAGTTTAGAGCTTAAGGATTTAATAAGGCTGTTAATTAGTGCGGAGTTGTTCCAGCCTATTTCCTTTGCGTAACAGTTAAATTTAAAGAAGTATACTAGAAAGCTTTTTATTCCTTAAGTTATATAGTTTATCTTTCTCTAAGTAGTAGCTTGGCGGTTCGGGTCACCGTATATAGCTTTAAGAAGTATAACTAGACTTAGTACTAAGTTTGGTTAAAGGGGTTTAATAAGGTTAGCTGCGTCCCCTCCTAGTTAACTTAGGGCGTAGTAGAGTCGGTTAGCTTTGGTTAGGTAGCGGTTAGCATTACTAGTTAGCTTATTTTTAAGCTAGCTTAGAAATAATTGGAGTTCTTATTATTTGCTAGTAAATATTAGAGGGTCTAGTAGTTATTTAAATTATTACGGTATAGTAGTTGATTTAGGGTGAGTAACTATTATAGGTTCGGGGCTCGCGTTCCGCGTATTTATTTCCAAAGATGGCGTTTGGTCTTAAGGTCCTAGCGTAGGCATCTTAAGGGTACGGACTTCTTCTTAGAGGTTCTTAATTAATTATTAGTATCGTGTTTCTTATTCGGCTTATTGTTAATTTAAAGTAGCTTAGTTCTATACAAGGGCGTCTATAAAAGACTTTTATATTTCTGCTAATTGTTTTTAGAGTGCGGATATAATACTAGCGGTTATTATAAGGGCTTCGGGTTCGGTCTATATTTTAATAGTAGTGTAGGTAGTTAATGTAACGTAGTGTTATAGAGTAAGTATAAGCGGCGATAATATATAGCAAAGTAGATACTATTAAGCTATATATATAAACTATGTAATAAGGTTAAGACGTTGCGTAAGAAGAGAAGGCAGGGAAATGGGAAGAAAGGGTATATATTGTTAGCTTGGTTACTTAGTTAATATATACACAGAGTAGAATAGGATTTAGGTGGTAGTCCTGGCAGAACTTAGTAGGGTTTAGTAGAACTTGGTAGAATATGGCAGAATATAGCAGATTGCCGTCAGATTGCCGCAAATTGCCGTCTTATGGTCAGTCTTTAGTTGCTAAATTGGTAGAAACAGGTGGACGTGTATAAGGTGTTATGGGGGTGTCCCATAACAGATATAGATTAGTTGTATCTATATATAGTCCTATTATAGTAGTATACTAGTATCCTACCTAGGTTTTACCCGCGGGTATACTATATAAGAAACTTATATTATACTATACTAAGAACCCGCGTTACCTCTATTATTATACTAGGATATATAAACCGCTTAAAGATGTTATAATAGAGATAGCTTAGAAGGGTAAACTATATAAGTAAAGAAACCAACTAAGAGAGGCGCCAGATAATTATTTAGATCTATTAAGGAGAGGGACACGCAAAAGAAAGGTAAATTATACCGTAGATAGAGCCTCTAAGAAGCCAAAGAAATGAGAAATTTCTTATAAGAAAAGATTTTCGCAATTACGTTCTTGTTTTCTGGCGTTAAGAATTAAGGCGCCAATTAGGATTTCTTTAGCTTAGTATTATTTTTCTATCTAGTTGCTTCCATATTAAGAGTATCTCATTATCATTTATATATATATTAAATTAAAGTTAAGAACTCGCTTATAGTAAAGTCCTCCACCTTTATATACTTAGTAGCAATAAGTTAGCCGCCTTATAACTCGCTTAGTCCTCTATAAAGAATTAAAGTTAAGGTATTAAAGTCTCTAGCGTTTTTATAGGTAACTAGGGTGTAGGTTAACTCTAAATTTTATATTAATAAGGTGGGAATATTAAGAATAAATATAGGATATCTCTTTTAATATTAGCCTAAGTTATAACTCTAAAAATAGGATCTTATTCTAAGAACTAGATCTAATTCTAAAGACTTTATCCTATTTTAATTCTAAGCCAAACGTACTAAATATAGCTAAAAGGGTATAGCGTTAAGCTAAGTAGTTTAACGGTCTTAGAAGAGAGAAGCTATTTTTAGTTATAGCTTAAGTTATAATTTTAGGAACGGAATCTAATTCTAAAACTAAGATTCTAATTTAGGTTTATAAAGCAAACTAATTAACTACTATAAAAAGGGCGCAATCCTAAAAAAGGATCTAGTTTTAAGAACTAGATCCCAGTTATAGAAAATAGGTTAATTAAGCGCTATAAAATAGGGTTAGCTATATCTATATTTGGTATATTAGGTTTAGCTCGTTTTAGGACTAGCCATATAATTAATTATAGGTGCTTATATAACTAACCCAATAATTAACCCGCTATTGCCAGCTGTACCTTACCTGGCGCCTTTTAGCATTGCTACATTAGAGCCTTACTCTATTTAAGCCTTACGCGTTACGGAATAAACTAAAAGTTAATAACTATAATTACTAATAAATACTGCCTATAACTTTCTAATAATACCGGAACTCTATATACGCACTATATTTTTAACCTATATAACTAGGACTACAAACGATATTCCTATACTTTAGGTTATTATAGCTTAGTATTTAACTAAGCCCTATAAAGCCTTAGTCTAAGCCACATTAAATTAACTTAACTTTTCCGCGCCCAACCTTTAAATCCTCCTCGCGTTCCGCTCGCACCTTACTTCCTCCCTTATACTTTCCTCTTTCGCTATTCCCTTATTTTAAGACGCGCCTAATATATATTTAACCTCCCTATATTTATTTACTTCTCTGCTATTATACTATCCTTATATGCTGGTCTCTTTAATCCTCCCTCGCCTGCCTACCTACCTACTACGCTAGCCCTCCCGACGTAGCTCTTAGCGCGTTTGCTTATAATAGCGAATCTCTCTAAATTAGAGATAATTAAAACGAATCCTATTAGGGAAGGACTAAATAGCTTTCGCGATTTATTTAACTTAACTTATTAGGATCTAGATATCCCTAGCTCTCTAGACTTATTACGCCAGATAGGCTATAAAGGTAATTGTTAATTTATCTGTTATAGGTTCTCTCTAATATATATAGGGCTTAAAAATCTTATAGTTAACCTTATCCTAGCATTACAGAACCTTCTTACTGCTTAACTACTCCTGTCTAGCGCTAGCCGCGGCACTTTTCGTAGTAACCTTCTTTAACTCCTCCCTTTAGTTAATTCTAACGACTTTAATATTAAACAGTTTACCCCTCTCTTAAAAATAGTTATTAATCGCGAATTAGATAAGGACGTTTAAAGTAATACTATTACTACTATAATAGAGTCCACGCCTCCCCCCTAACCGCTACCACTCTATATTTAACAAACCCCACATCTATATAATATAAGCAGCTTTACTAACTCGTCCAAATATAGGAAATACGTAGATTATGTTCTAAAGGAGGAGCTAGGCTCTCTTTATGTGGGGATTTCTAGTTTGTATAAAGTATTCTTTAAGGAAGTAGAAGGTCTTAAAGAGGCACACGCCGCCGTTTTTAAGAAATATAAGGAAGGGGATAATCCACTATACGCTAAGGGCGGCTAGCGTGACTGGCCTAAAAGCGTAGAGTAGGTTAATATCCTAGAGTGGTTTAATAACCTAATTAAATTATTTTTAGGCTTTGTAGAGGAGTATAGGTCCGCCCTAAAGATATAATAAACGCTTATCGCATATACTAAGCAGCCCTTATAAGGGTCTATAGTAAAGTAAAAGCTAAATATTAGTTTTATGGATAATCTAATAGCTAGTGAAAGCTCTTAATGCTATTAATTGTATATACTTATACTAGGAAAGCTAAAGAGTAATTTAAATACCGATATAGCTTCGCAGGTATAGTTTAATTTGGGAAAATATATAAAAGAAGTCTTTGCCGCTTAGGACACTTATTACTTTATTCTAGGCTTTACCCTTTATAGATCTATTATACGGCTATAGGAGTATAACCGGGTAGGAGGTATTATATTATTACTATTTAATATTAATAAAGACGGATTACAATTTACCTTAGCAATGTTGGGATTTCTCTAGATAAATAAGGAGTAGCTGTTACGGCACTGACCTGATGTATACTGTTCCTACTATTAGCTGGCCCACCACTAGCGCCTTAGCGGCTGGCCCTACTATTTATATACGATACCCCCTTTTACCTTCTTCTCTTCTTTATAGCACAACGTAGTTATTCAGTCTACTTTATTGCAGTACTATAGCAGTTTATGCTATCATTAATTACGCCCCGTCGCGATCACTGATTCCCTATATTCTAGTTATCTCCGCCCTAGAACAATCGCGACCTGCGCGCGCAGCCGATGCGTCCACACGCCATAATCTAGCACAGTCCTAGAACAATCCTTAGTTTTTTCTTAGCGCTAAAGACCACCTAAATAGGCGACATTAATAACGCTAAAATGGCCGAAACCTAAAACCCCCGCGAAGTTTTTATAGACTTCTTTATACAGACACACCCTAATATCGCATAGATAATCCGCCGCTCCCTACTATACCCTAAGACCTTTAAGGCTAATAAAGCTTACTATACCCTTATTAACTATACTAATAAGTTTCTTAGTAATATTAAAGCGGGACTATAGTTTATATATAATATAAATACCGCTAATAAGAAAGCTAATGAAAGCTTTAATGCCCTTATTGCTTCCTAGATAGGAACTATTAACTCTTAAACAGAGACTATCGCCGTTCTAAAATAATTAACCCCTATAATAATGGCAGTAACCTAGTAGAAAAAACGGAAGTCTAAAGACCCGCTAATATTTAGCGGAAAAGGCACCCCGTTAGAATAATAAGCTAACTTTAAGACCTGGCATATTAAGATTAAAGGAGTCTTTAACTATAACTAGGACTACTTTAATATAATCTAATTTTAGATCCTTTATATCTTAGATATACTAAAAGGCAAGGCCTATAAGTTTATTAAGTAGGGCCTGGAGCTTATATATAAGAACCTAAATAATATATCTATATAGAAATGGCCCGCTAAGGAAAATATGCTTAAAGAGCTTACTGCCCACTATAAGGTTATTAATATAACCTAGGTCGCAAAAAATAAGCTTAAATATTTCCCTTAGGGCGAGCGTAATTACTGGTTCTAGAAGGGAGAGCTTAATAAGTTAATAGTCCGCGCTAGGAAGATAGACAAATAAAAGGTAGACCTACTCTAGAAGTTTATCTCTCTAAAGATAAAAGAGCTAGTACTTAGATTTAACTATAAAATTAATAACAGTAACTATATAGGTTGGAGCAAGTAGATGGATATATTTGCTAAAAATCTTATAAACTATATATACCGAGCCAACCTTAAGAATACTAACTACCGCCTACCTACTTAAGCCCCTACCCCTACGCTAACCCCGACCTTAGTAGCGACTAAAGAACCTATAGACCTTAATAGAATCTTAGATATAGAGCGTAAGCGCCGCTTTAATAATAGACTATGCCTTGCCTGTAGCCTGCCTAGCTACTAGAAGGATGCTTATAACCCCACTATAATAGTAAATCTAGTCCTAATGCTAGCCTATTAAATAACGTAAACTAATAACTATAGATGTAGTAACTACGGAGTCTATTATGGCCGTGGTAGATAACTCTCCCCCTTTAACCCTATGGCTTAGTTACTCTAAATAATGCCCTATATAAAAGCCTAACCCGTTAATAACGCCTAGAATTAGTAACTTTACGCTAGCGAATATAAATATAGCTATATTGTCGGCGAGGTGCCGTTTTCCTATACCTTAACCGAGACTAATACTACCAGCTAGATAGATACTAGATTGCCCTGCTAAAATAGCCCTATACCCTAGTTGTTAAAAGGTAGACCCTTAGATTAAGTTGCGTTTAAGGGTCTAAACTATATAAGGAGGAAGATAAGAAGATTAGGTCCCTGTTACTAAACTAATTAGTCCTTTTTATTAGTAAGCTACCACTTAATTTTAAATTAGTAAATAGTAATAAGAAATTAATCCTTGTTTAAACCTAACTCTCCTTATTATATAACCTATGCCCCTAAGTTTTTATTAATATAGTAAGCCTAGTGGACTCTGGTAGTACTATAATAGCATTTACTAACGCGGAGTCTATTATAAGAAAATATAATGTTATAACTAAGAAGCTATTAGTACTTAGGCTACTACGCCTTGTAGATAGTATTCTAACTTCGCTTATTATAGACTACTTTACCGCCTAAATGTTAATTAGCCTCTATACTAAAGCTATGCTCTTTCTTATTACTAAACTCTTACCTACTACCCTAATTATCTTAGGTATACCTTAGCTCTAGAAGTATAAGCCCCGCCCTAGTTTTAGGGAGCTTAAGATCCGCTTTAACTTAGACTACTATTCTAGGAACTGTCTCCTATAGGGGACAGCCGATAGTAGTAGGGACGCCCTATATAAATACTTGGCACTACTAAGCCTAGTGCCTAGGACTATATATAAAGCCCTAATAGTAGAAGATATTCCTAATAAAGGGGAACCTATATAGCTGTAAAGCAATAAGATAGTAAAAAACTGGACTACTTTAGCACTTAAGACTAAAATAACGGGCTAGCTAGCCTTGCTAAGACTAAGGAAGAAGGTCCGCTTCGCGCTGCTGCTATTAAGAATTTAACGCTAACCTAGATACCCTTTAAACCCTAGCCGCCTAGCCTAATACCTAAAACTAAGCTATATACTATATACGTATACTATAGCCCACGTTATAGTAAGGACTAGCTATAGAACTACTAAGACCTAGATAATAGAAACCGCGCTATTATAACGCCTAACCTTACATTTACTCCTCGCACGCCTTATATAAGGCTGCCGCCTAGGAACCGCTTTTAAGAGCTAACTAAGATAAGCTAGCCCCGCCGCGATGTTAGAAGAAGACTAAATACGCCCTAATTTAAACAATATTATAAACGTACGCGCTATAAATTTCGCCTAGTTTTATAAATAAAAAGGCGTAAAAGTAATAAGGATCTATATAGTAGAGCTAGTAGAATTAGTAAAATAAGAAGAACGGAAATAATTAATAAATAAACTCCTTACTAGACTAGTTAAAATACCGGACCTAATAGAGAAATTCTTTCGCCGCTTAGTTGATGGTAACTATATAATAGAAGAAGCCTATAAGGTCTTCCCTAGTTATTTTTACCGCTTCCTTAAGAAAAACCTCTAGACTATAAATACTAAGTTCCTCCGCCGTAAAGTTATAGATATAGACGTTAAAAAGTTTATAAAAGGTAAGCCCGCTCTAACTAGGGATAATATTATATAACGCCTCCTAAGGGAATATAGGTACTATATTGAGGGGTTTCTCCTAAAGAATGCTGATGAGCTCCTATTATATCGCCTATGGGACTATAAAATTAAAATTATGCTAGGAAAGCAGCCCCCGTACTATAAGAACCGCCTACTCTCCCCTGCTAAGCTTTAATGCGTTAAGAAATAGATTAATAAGATGCTTAATAAAGGCTTTATTTGAGAATTAATGTCCTCTGCCGCAGCCTTACTTTTACTCGCTACTAAGCTAGAAGGAGGGATAAGGATCTACTATGACTATAAAGGACTTAATAATATTACCGTTAAGAACTAATACCTGCTCCTGCTTATCCGGGAGATACTTAATGCCCTATACGGCGCCAAATTCTATACTAAGCTTAATGTTATTGCCGCGTTTAATAGGATCCGTATTACTAAGGGCTATAAATGGCTTATAGTATTTATTACCCGCTTTAGGCTCTACGAGATACTAGTAACCCTATTTGGCCTTTATAATGCCCCAGCTATATTCTAGAACTATATTAACCACATTCTTTATAACGTACTGGATAACTATTATATAGTATACCTTAATGACATCCTTATATTTTCTAAAACTTAAGCTAAGCATACCAGGCACGTTAAAGAGGTAATTCGCCGCCTTAGAGCTGCCGGCCTCTAAATTAATATTAGTAAGTTAGAGTTCTATACAATAAAGATAAAGTACCTTAGCTTAATTATCTTAATAGAAGGAATGAGTATAGACTTTAAAAAGGTCTAAGCCTTATAAGCATAGGAGAACCCAACTTTAGTTAAAGAATTATAGCAGTTTCTTAGATTTGTAAACTTTTACTACAGGTTTATTTAAAGTTATTCTACTGTTACTATACCCATAATAAAACTTCTAAGAAAGGATGTTGGATAGCTATAGGGACTAGAACAAGCTAAGTCGTTTAAGGCCCTTAAAAGAGCCTTTACTTTAGCACTAGTACTAACATACTATAACTATATGAAGAAAACAGTGGTAGAGACAGACGTATTAAATTAGGCTTCTAGCGGAGTCCTTTCCTAGTATAATGACGACGGTAAACTAAGACTGGTTGCATTCTTTTCCGCAAAGCACTCTACGCTAGAGTGTAACTATAAGATCTATAATAAAGAACTCTTAGCTATTATTAAGGCTTTAAAGAAATAGCGTCCTAAGCTATAAGGGACTAAGGAGCCGTTTAAAATTATCACTAACTATAAGAACCTATAGACGTTTATAACTACTAAGCAGCTAAACTAACGCTAAGTCTAGTAGGTAGAGTTTCTTTTATAGTTTAATTTTATAATTATATATAGACCTAGTAGTAAAGCTATGCTCCCTAACGCCCTAAGCTAACTACTAGAAATGAAACCTAAGGACACTAATAATAA
>Ga0307515_10010997_pt1 | contig 17247 bp, 18 predicted proteins | sample 17_EM_MG_FD_194513 | JGI IMG/M metagenome (GOLD analysis project Ga0307515, IMG submission 194513) | Populus trichocarpa ectomycorrhiza microbial communities from riparian zone in the Pacific Northwest, United States - 17_EM | ecosystem: Host-associated > Plants > Roots > Unclassified | place...
CGCTTTGGGAAAAGCTAGCATCAGCCTACAAGTCAAAGCTGAAGCTCAACATCTTCGAGATTAGGGAAGACCTTTGGAGCATCAAGCTACAGGACTGCGGAGATGTCGACAATTACGCATCGCGGATCGATCGGAAAGTCAAGGATTACAATCTCTGCGCTGGGCCATTGACCACAGACACTGACGCTACCGACACCGATGCGTCTGCAAAGACAATCGCCAAGATGAGTGAGCAAGAGCACATCTTCTACCTCCTTCGCGGAATCCCAAGGAACGACGAGTGGAAAGTGTTCCTGGAGCTCATGATGGACAAAAACGCCACGATGACCGCCACGCCCGATGAGATCGTCACCAAGCTCGTCGAAAAGGAAGCTGCAATCAAGAGAGAGAATGGGCTCGCTCCAGAAGCTCTGCTCTGTGCAAAGAAGGGGGGCAAAGGCGGTAAAGCCGGTAAAGGCGGCAGAAGTCCAAAGAGGGATAAGAGAGATAATAAGGGAGACAAAGAGAAGGATTTCCGGTAGTGCTTTCATTGCCAGCGGCGAGGGCATACCACCGAGAACTGCTTGAGCAAGCAACGCGGCGATCCTCCTAAGTCTGCCGACACTGCAGCAAAAGCATCGACTGAGACTACTTCGACTCTCACCACTTCGATCGAGAACTATTGGATGGTGGCCAGCTGAAGTGCTTCGTCCAGTGATTGGTTCATCGATTGCGGATGCACGACTCACATCTCCGGCCATCGATCAATGTTCATCACCTATACCGAATATCCTCCGAATACAAAGAAGGTGAAGGGATACAATGGGGTCACATCGTTTGCATCAGGATATGGAAGTGTTAGGTTGACTTGCCAGCTGCCAGATGGAAAGACGGAAACGATCATACTTCAAGAAGTCGTGCATTTGCCGGGATCGTTCAATCTTATCTCACAATCTCAGATCATGGACAAGGAGGTCAATGTCGAACCGGTGAATCACTACGGTCCCAACCTCTACAATCGCCATGGCAAGTTGATTGCCACTGCACCTCAGGTCGATGGGCTATTTGTTCTGGATCGCGTTCTTGATCGAGCTCCGGGATCGACTGAATACACCAATATCGACGACAGCTGCCTGTTGGCAATTAAGACGACTGGGCATGCATCTCGGCACGATGCAGAGACGCGGATGTTATGGCACCGCCGCCTGGCACACGTCGGTCTGAAGGCTTTGGAAATCTTGCCGACGGTCGTTGCGAACGCTCCGAGAATGACCTGGAAGTGCGATTGCGAGAGCTGCATCAAGTGCAAATTAGCTCGAAAGCCCTTTACTCCCACGACCTCCCGTGCCACTGAGCCTCTGCAGCTCGTGCACTCAGAAATATGCGGTCCCCTGGAAACAGCCATCGGAGGAGGTGGATATATGCTGCTCTTCATCGACGACGCCACGAGGCATACGGATGAGTACATATTGAAGTACAAGTCGGAAGCCCTTGAGAAATTCAAAGAATGGAAGGCTCTTAGAGAAATGGAGTCAGGCAAGCAAGTGAAGCGATTTCGTACTGATGGAGGCGGTGAGTATACCTCCAAGAAATTCGCAGAATACCTAAAATCAGAAGGGATCTTAGAGGAAACGACGACGCCCTACACTCCTCAGTCTAATGGAGTTGTCGAATGGGCGAACCGCACGATCATGGAGCGCGTACGATGCATGCTGGACGATGCCGGACTTTCGATGAAGTACTGGGCATTTGCAGTCTCAGTGGCGGTGTATCGCAAGAACCGCACTCCGACACGCTCAGTGGTTGGGAAGACTCCGTACGAGGCCTGGCATGGATCCGGAACGAAGCCATCAATGAAGCAACTCCGTGTGCTCGGATGCTTGGCTTTCATGCACGTTCAGAAAGAGAAACAGAAGAAGCTGGATTACAGAGCCACTCCCGGCATATTCGTTGGCTACAGCATCTCGACTAAACAGTACTTCGTATACGATCCATTGGCCAAGACGCTTCACTGATCCCGAGATGTGGTAATCAGAGAAGATAAGCGGTACACAGCACCGAATGCTGCTGACGAAGCGATCTTGAACGAGCACTTCTACAGAGATGTCATCGAGGAACCCAAACCCAACCCCACAGAGAAGCAACCATCCGAACGTCAAACGGAGGAGTCATTGGACGACGAATCACCTCCGAAGCCGAAGAAGAAGTCACGAGGATTGGCAGGCTTGAGTCGTCACTTGGAGATGCATGGAAGCCGCCGGCCGAAGGAAGTCACCGAAACCGCGGTGGCAAATTGGCAGAGTCTGCACAATTGGCTCTCGAAGATGAGGAATTCGAGGATATGATTCCCATCTACGCTGCAGCTGCTATCTCCGACGATCATGAGGATGGCATCGACGATCCAAAGTCTTACAACGCAGCAACCGAGTCTCCGCTCGCCGAGAAATGGGATACGGCGATGAAAGAAGAGTTAGATGCAATTGCTCAGCATCAAGTCTTTGGAGATTTCATGGAGCTTCCGGAAGGCAGAAAGGCTTTGCCAAGTCACTGGGCATACAAGATCAAGCGCGATGGAGCAGGCAATGTGCAGCGGTTCAAGGCCAGGCTAGTCTGTGGAGGAAAGCACCAAATTGAAGGCATCGACTACCAGGCTACGTATGCACCGACTGCTCGCTTGGGCCACGTTAGGCTGGCACTCGCGATCGCCGCCAAGTACGATCTCGAGATCCATCAAATGGACTTATGCACGGCTTTCTTGGGAGTTGACTTGGAGGAAGAGATCTATATGCACCCACCGCAGGGATATTTTCGTTTGATCCAAACAGGGAGGCAATAAAACGATCCAAGATTAATACAGACTTCGCGGAAGATGGTACTCCGCTTGAGAAAGTCTCTTTATGGCCTGAAGCAGTCCTCGGACGTTTGGTATGGCACTTTCAAAGAATTCGTGATCTCAATTCGATTCGTGGCATCACGTGTCGATGGAGGACTGTTCTTGCTCCATGATAGGGATCAAGACATAGTTGCCGCGGTCGTTCTGTACGTCGATGATCTCTTTATCATTGCTAACGAGGGCTTGATTGGGCAGATCAAGGATCAGATGAAGAAGAGGTTCTGGATGCATGATCTCGGGAGTGTCTCCTGCTATCTCGGCATGAACATCGAACGCAATCGGGAGCATCACACGATCGACATCCACCCGCACAGCTACATTCGGACGATCGTGGCGAAGTTCCGAATGCACGAGTCCAGACCAGTTGCCTCGCGAATGGTGATGAAGCTTCACAAGAGGATGCCCGGCGAAGAAGCCTGCGATCCGACCATATACCAGTCGATGATCGGAAGCCTTATGTACGCGATGACCGCCACTCGGCCCGATATCGCATATGCCATCGGAGTCCTCAGCCGGTTCAATCACGACCCGAGCAATGAGCATATGGTAGCTCACAAGCGCGTGTTTCGGAACCTCAACGGCACGAAGGACTGGCGACTGCGTTTCGGAGGAGCACTCGGAGGAAGAGCACTCGGAGGAGCAATCGGAGAAAGTACACTCGGAGGAGAAGGAGAAGGTGCACTTAGATGTTATGTCGACTCGGACTATGCTGGATGCCCAGATGACTATAAACCAACAAGTGGACTGGTCATCACCTTCGGAGGAGCGGTCAACTGGAGATCGAGAAAGCAGAAGTCGACTGCCCAGTCCACGACCGATGCCGAATACTATGCCTTTGGAGTAGGCTGTATGAGACTCACACAGATCTCGCATCTTTTAAATGAGCTCGGCATCCCGACGATCCCTCACGTGTTCTCCGATTCACAGTCTCTGATCGCGCGCATCAAGAACAGAATCTACCGCCGAACTGCAGTTGCACACATTGCGACCAAGTACTATCTTGCTGCAGGTATGGCTAGAGATGGAGAGATCGACTTGAGCTACATACCGACTGCTGAGATGCTCGCCGACTGCTTCACAAAGCCACTGCCGAAGCCCGCCTTCTTGAAGCAGTGTGCTGCAATGGGAATGATCGGAACTGGACTCGGGAATGGCCTCGGAAATGGCCTCGGTACACTCGGGAATGGTCACGGAAATGGTATCGGAACGGGAAATGGTATCGGAACTGGAAAAGGCATCGGGAACGCCGTCGGAAAGTCAATTGATTGGGCACGTTTGTTTCGAGGAGATCCACGTTGTTCGATTGGCTCCTCTGCTGCTTTTTTTACTGTTTTGTTTGAAACGGACGTGATAGCCGTCCTGGAGGAGTGTTGAGCTGATTGGAAGTAAGGATATCACTATGCCAAGGACTATGATGTAACTTGCCTCTTTTGTAGTTAGCACAATTAGTCATCAATCGACCTTATGTCGATGCGACATGTCTCATTACACGATACAATAGACACACCTTCGCATACGCCCGCACACACTCGACTACTCGAGCGCACGCCACCGTACAACAAAGCTTACTATTGTAATCCCTCAACATCCATATCTCTTCAGTATTGCCCAAGATGTCTCATCGACCATTGAACTAGTCAATTCGGTTACCTCCGAAGTTATTAATTCATTAAACTTCGCGCTGTGCATGTTTGCCAGTAAGTGTTTTCCCATGGAGCTGGTCCCATGTTCTGATGGATGGCAAAGAACTTGATGGCACGCGATACATATGATGCCAGGCCTGGCAGTCTCCACAATTCCGCGTCGTAAATAGAATTGCCAAGGAGCTGAATGTCTACAATTATTCCAAGCAATAGAAAGCTTCGAGCGCACATTCATAGAAGCCCACCAAGCATCAAAGCTGATTTGCAATGTAAGGTCACTTAAATCATTGATAGAGACAAGTTCATGTTTGGAAGATATCATAACCTCTAGCAACGAGTTATTTGAAGACGTTGAATCCTACATCATGGTAGGAATTTGATAGCTGCATGTTTTTAGTTGAGACACTGTCTAAAGTTTCGTTGTAGTAAAGTAGAACGCTGGTTCCTAAATATTCACTTTAGAGCTACAAGCAAGAACAATGTGAGACCTGTGAGATTTTGCATGCATATTTGTGATATTCTATACAAAGACATATTGAAAAACACTGACTGGTAAAAACTCAATGTAGGAACAATGCAATGCAGTTCATTGCTGTGTAGCTTACTGAGCCCCCAGAAAACCTGGTGACTCTTTGTTGAAACAGAGTTTTAGGAGGCGGTAGCGATATCATCACTAGCATGTTTGTCCAAAAACGTGGTCAATAGGTTGATTATGGGTTAATGTCGTTGTACACCCCATTGATTATCCAAGATGCAAGACCAAAAATCGTTGCCACTCCTTTGAAGCTCATTTTTAGGAGGTGGTAGCGATATCATAACTAGCATTTTTGCCCACAAAGGTGCCCAATGCTGTATTTATGGGTTAATGCAGTTGTATAGCCCTGTGATTATCCAAGATGCAAGACGAGAAATTATTGGCTCTCTGTGGGCAAATGGCCTATTCGTATGTATAGAAGTGAATGTTATTGATGATCGCCCTGACACCTCCATAGAACTAACTGCTTTGTAAGCCACCTGCAGAGCCGCACTAACGCAACAGAGCCGCACCTTAACATGACCAGAGCCGTCCACCTACACTCTCCATTGACGCACATTTCTAGGATGGCGCAATGAGTATGTCACTTTTCTTTTTACCTATAAAGATGGCCAATCCTTCCCCTTTGGGAGGATGAGACTATGGAGCCCTTTGATTGCTGAACGTGCAAGACTAAAAATCGTTGACACTCTGTTCATGCTCAACTCAAGAACATACTATCAGTAATGGGATGCTCCAGAATTGTATGCAAAAATGCATACAGTAAGTATCGACAGCCAATATATTGTTTCAATGACTCATCATTTCCATCCAAAAGCTTCGCAGACTCTCAAAATCTGAACCAGCAGTATGCTCATTATCTGAGCGATGAATGACGTAGGACCATCACGTTTCAGCACCTTTCGCTGGCAATTCATAGCACATACATCCATCCACTAGTTTTTGATATATAGAGCCCAAGTTTGTCACTTTTCCTCATCCAGCTCCTGCTCCTCAATTTCCATAACTAACTAGAAGGATTTGTCAAAATCTTAAGCATGTGAACCAGGTCTGAGCGGAGAGTTATGTAGTTGGATGCATGAGTTAATGCAGCATGACAGTCGTAATACATCCAGGTTCACATTGCGTATTGAAAGATCCTTCTGCGACCCATATGACATCACTTGCTTTAATTTTGTTACTAAATTTTGTCTTTATTTTAGTTTTTGCTTTCTCGCTTAACCGTAACAGGCACGAAAATATCAAGTTTGTTGGTCACCTATCAACAAGGATTTGGAGTGTAGAACTTTCGAGTGGCCCATACGACCCTTGCACATTCACAGACCAATTATCATGTCTCACAATTTGGTCACTGGAATCCAGAAATTTCTGACATGTAGCAAAGTAGGTACACGAATTGCTTTTCAAAGATATGAGTCGTTGAAAATAGCTACTTGGCAATCCATCCCTCATGCGGCGCATGAGCATTCCCCACTTCTTCGTCTGATTCTGATTTCTATATGGCACTCAGCCAAGGAGGCTATCTGCAGGGGTATAAGTGTACAGGTTAAACAGGCTTTGATTTCCTAATCGGTGATGAATCGGGCGCCACGTCAGGTGGGAGAGACACTACGCGTGTGGGAGACTGTTTCCACAGAATGTTCTCTCATATGCCTACTTCCTGGTCGAGAAGTCCCTTGTGGCATTGGGGATGTTCCAGGGACGATATCAAGAATCTCCGCAACCTTTCCAAATGTTGTCGGTGCAGGTGTGGTGGTGACCTTGTCAGTTAGCGGCTTGACCTGCACTGGAACGTTGAATTCGGCCGTCCCATACTTCACATCTCTCTCCCTGATGTAGTCGGCCGCGTCGCCCCATCCAGGTTGCATGAATTTGTGAAGCCTCATCTGCTTCTGCCGAAAACTCTCCATACGTTGATGTACCATTTTGGAGATTGTGCCTATCACCCTGCCAGGTTCGTCATGTTTGCTCAGCGTGGCAAACACTCTATGTTCTTCATCATTTTCCTCGTAATCCGCATCCTCCTCGTGGTCGGAACTGGCAACATCACTCAGACTCTCTCGGAGAGCATTCAACATCTCCTTAAATGTTTTTTCGGGCATTCTGGTTGTCAATCCCACCTTTTTAGCATTGGTCATATCTTCCTGCTTTTGCATAATTGCTGTCACTGCATATTCAACTCGCTTAAATGCCACGGCGGATTCTCTATTCATGTAGTCCTTGATCTATTTCTCTTTCTCTCCGTTGCTTAAAATGTGCATTTCTCATCATTTCTCTGCTGCAAGCTTCTTTTTTGATCGTAAGCTGTGCAATGCTCCTATGACTTGAACCCTTCCTGCTTCCAAGCTACACTTGCCATTATTTGCTGGATGTCGTCGTCCTGTGGAGCACAATGTTGGTTTGCTGTATTTGCCTTCCGCAACTGGGGAAAGGGACATTTTGGAAAAGTCACCATTGTATCTTGTGTTGAGTCTTTTGTTGGGCGAGATGTGGGATTTTGCAACATATGGACCACATGGAGGCAAGCTGCGTCATTTATGTCATGGTTGGTATCATTGATCAACTTGAACAAAACAAACTCGATGTTTCAATTGGCACTACATTGGGAATTGTACTCCTAACCATACAACATGACTTGATTGTTAGCCTCTGCTTCATGTAAGATCCCGGGGATGGCTTGAGACAAACATCACCAGATGTTCTTTCTGTCAAAGAATGTCATTATTATATCTTACAAACATGAGATTTCAGCCGTCATTCAACACTACTTATCCCCGTAAACAAATACACAACATTGGACTGACGTACTGCAAATCGCAGGATTGTTGGAAACCCCTGCAACCTGCAGCTATACACAGTAGGATTCATCTGGAGTAGAATGTTCAAGTTGGCTGTCACTCATTCCATTCTAACTGGAAGCTCACTATGTATGCATCAGAAGTCCCCACTTCTTTTCATTATCATGTTCCACTCATTTTCCACCACAGCCAATGATGGCTCCACGAACACCTCAGTAATGTGTGACCGGATCGGAATTGAGTCGACCGTCTGGCGCTTCATTCAATATACCACCCCCTGGGACCCAGTAGCAATGCAGACACCAGTTACACCACTGTGACACTGCCAATCTAGCCGGCGAATATATGACCCAGGACACCCATTTACAAATAGTACATCAAACCTGAGGCAGCAAGAATACGATGCAGTATGCAATAAGATGTCAATAATTCCATACTGAAGTAGACTGCCATCGACGAATCATGAAATGTACAGCTGGTGTACGTACAGAGCTACATGACCAATATATTGCTGCCCGTGATGGGAAACCCCCATGGTCAACCAAGGAATCTGTCCACACAGTCCACGATATTGAACATCATGAAGTTGTCAGTTCTTTGACGGTCAAGTACAAATTTCGTGATAAGTGTGCCCACCAGTGCACGAAACAGGCTTTAAATGCCTTCGAGGAGGCTACGGAATTGTATATGGCAGAGGTAATAGCCAAATCTCATTTTTACAAGCAGCAACTACATTCTTGTAGGTTTTCGATATGTCAGCTACTATGGCAAGGAAAGGAGGGTGGGAACAGCTACAACAGTCCGACATGCGCATTACTTTGAATACAGATAAAATGGCCAAAGGAGAGATGTTGTTTGCCACAATGGAGGCAACACAATACCTGACAAGAAATCTTGTACCGAAGTCAGAGATGAGAAGAAGCTGGGAGTTGCATTTCCTGGGCATAGATTGTTGCAGGCTGCGATAGAAAGACACCCAGCTATGTTCCGTGAAAATCGAATGGACCACTGCCTTCCTCGACACAATGTCATAGCAAAGAATCCGCAGACACGCTGGAGGCGCAAAGGAATGTGTGCACCTTCACTAGGACAGGCATCACCTACACTAGCAAAGCCACCTGTGCCACTCGGTGACAATGAGGGAGCTTTAAGTTCCTAAATTGAAGGTGGGCCAACCGGATATGTGTATATACCTGCTCCTCCTCCTAACACTCAATATTTCTATCTGTATGCATATGCTAAGGATCACAATTCCGATAACGATTTTATTCCAGATTTGCCAACTGATAAATCAACATCCACTGGTCAGTGCACTCTCTGCTGTGTGGTAATGCAGCTGCCATCCATTTTGCAGACGAGAGCGGCCTATTGAGCGAACCTGCAAGTAGTGACGAGCATGGATCTAAAGAAACAGGATGTTTGAGTGGATTATTATCTACAATTGCCGGACACTTTTAAGTATATTTTAAAGGATATATATAAATGTAATATTAAAGAACAATGTAGTGATAAAGGAGAAAGTACATGAAAATGATAGAATGGCTGCCAAAACACCGTTACTGATATACTATGCCAAAGAAAATTGTTACATATCGTGGAAACACCCATGGCAACATGAGTGTCAACAGAGCGTCAATGATTGTTGGTCTTGTAAGTCAGGTAATTGAAAAGTGATTGGGTTGGTGTTATACATGATCAAAGTATCAGGTGCCATTATAGGCAAACGAGAATGCGACATGCTCCCTGCCCCATCTTGACAATGAGTGTCAACAGAGCGTCAATAATTTTGGTCTTGCATTTTGGGTAATTTAAGTGGCTCTTGATTGCAGACATCAATCAAAAAGCAGTTGGCAGGCTTAATAGGCAGATAAACAAGAGGTATTCCCACAACAGCCTCCCGGACAATATCATCTTAATTCAATTTCAACGCTGCAACTCAGTGTTCCTGTGTGATTTAGCCTAAAAACTCTGTCAAATCTTCATATATAGTCCATAATGGACAGATCGGACTTTGATCAACCATGATACAAGGCCGAAAATCATTAACGCTCAATTGATGCTCATTTCCACGATGTGGCAGGGAGCGTGTCGGTCATTCTTTTGCCCATAAAGGCGGCCAATATGTTGATTATGTCTAACAATGACCAAATCACGCCGTAATTACCTGACTTACAAGACCAAAAATCGTTGATGCTCCATTGACACTCATTTTCAAGCTGGGGCAGGGACTGTGTTGCATACTCTTTTGCCAATAAAGGAGGCTAATACTTTGAATATGTATAAAAATGACCAAGTCACTTTTTAATTACCTGACTTACAAGACCATAAATGATTAACAATCCATCGATGCTCATTTTGAGGAGATAGTAGCAACGTTGTCAGTAGTGTTTTTGCCCATAAAGGCGGCCAATACTTTCATTATGCGTCACAGCGACTAAGTCTCTGATTTATTACCTGACTTTCAAGGCTGAAAATGGTTGACACTGTGTTGGTGATCATTTTCAGCATGGGGCAGGGAGCATGTCACTTTCTCGTTTACCAATAAAGGCAACCTATAACTCGTTTATGAATCTGTGCAATCAATCACCACTCAGATTACCCATCATGCATGGCCAACAATCGTTGAAGCTCTGTTGACTCTCATTTTCAGAAAGGGGCAGGGAGTGTGTCTCTCTTTTTTTGGATTATAAAGGTGGCCAATACACCAAAAAAAGACAATGATGTACCAAAGTCAATATTGTGAGATGAACAGTAGGATGTCTGAATGGGACCATGAATAGAAACATCCGTAAACCAGAACCAGAGATTGGAACCGATGGGTCAAACCGAACCTGGCAAACCCGCTGGTTGCCAGGTACAGGCATGGGTTCGGCTCGCCAAGATGCATTGGGTCTGATTTTGGACAGGTCGGGAAATGCATGTAACCATTTTGCCGTCCAAAGCTGGACCACTGGCTGGCTACCCACACCCGGTGTTAACACTACACGCACATGGTTGGCATCCTAACTATCCCTAAAGCGTTCTCCGATTCACCATCTCTGTTTGCAAGCACCATGAACAGAATCTTAGGTGAATCTGCAGTTGCACACATTGTGACCAAGTACTATCTTGCTGTGTATATGACAAGAGAAGAAGAGATGTACTTGCATTGAATACTGACAGCAGAGATGCTCACCGAATGCTTCACAAAGCCACCGCTGAACCCCACCTTCTGGACGCAGTATTCCTTGATTGAAATAATCCAAATTGGACTTGGAGATGTACTTGGAATTACAATTGGAAACTCCCATGAAAATGGTCACGGAAATGCTCTTAGAATTGGATTCGTATATGCATTCTGAAATGCCAATGGGATGTAACTTGATTGGGGGCAGTAGATTTGAGAAAATCCAGGATGTTTGATTGGCTGCTGTTCTCCTTTATTAATATTTTTGTATTTGAAATGGATCTGATAGCCATTCTGGAGGAGTATTGAGCTGATTGAAAGTACTGAAATCACTATGCCAAGTATGATAATATAACTTACCTTCTTCGTAGTTTGTACCATTATCCATTGATTATTCTTGTGCCGATGGGACATGTCTCATTACACTGAACAATAAACACATCATCAGTCGCACACAAACAATTGACAACTGAATCATCCACCACCATTCATCATGATCAACATTTGATGATTGGAGTCATGGACATCATTATTTGATGTAACAAGAATGTAAACAATAATAATGGACAAGATGTTCACTCTTTCCAGTATCTACCAAAGTGTCTGTGCATTCATGATATCCATGCATGATGTATGTAACAATTGCTCCATCCTGAGCAGAATTGTTGACTACGCAGTACTATGTGGTTTTACTCAATCTTTGACAATAGCCCAACGTGGCAAATTCCTCTGTGGCAGAGGCATCCTACTGTACCAGATCATCAGGCCACTGATTCTCCTTAGTGAGTGTAATGTAGATGTGCAGTTGCTGCAAGGAATGTCCCTCCTCGCTGCACAGATAGTCAAAGTTCAATGGATTGAATTGTATGATCAGGATTATGGTAGATGGCACTGTAAGGATGTAAGTGTGGAAGTAGTCAATTATACTGAGCTGCTTGGTGAGTCATGTCTTATCTGAAGGTAACACTGGCCAGTATGTCATAATTCATGAATTCCAAAAATGGAATTGGCTGGAAACATGATAGGTTAAACTAATGGTGGCATAAATGGATATATTTGTCAACATATGGTGCAGATGCAAAACAATGTAACCTTTATTTTCTTGTCTATTGGTCTATCAGACATGTACACATATTATACAGTATATACAGCTCGGTCACTCAACTCCAACCCAAGGCTACATGTTTACTGCATTCAAACTACCCCCTACAGTGATAGAATTACTCTAATTTAGTTAACATATCTCTCTGATAATATTTACCCCCACTTGACAATACAGATAGAACTATTGATTGGCATTTGCGAATATCAGAATATATGCTAACAATATGATAGGATGAGTCAGACATACGCAATAGTAAAACCAAGAATGTAATCACTCATTCAAAGATAACAACTCGAAACTCATAATTGTACGACCAGGCATAGCAGTCAAGGTTATTTCCGAAGTTATCTATTGCTTTGCTATACCAGAGCAAACGTACAGAGAAAACAAAAGAATATCCTCCAGTGCCAACAGGCTCTCTTTATATACAATTCATCCATCAACTTTAAACCACTATCCATGTTCCGATATACCATCTGCATCCTTACGCATGATCCTACGCAGCATAATCATATCAGTTGTCAATGAAACCATGCCACATTATCAGACGTCGTGACACCTCAGACCACATCTTCATCACATGACATATTTCTCTCATGACTTCATCACCCCTTGTCGCCATCTCCATGCATCAACATCACTCCATAACCATATTGCCAACTACAACACACACTCCTCATTACTCTGCTGTTGCTTGTACAATTGGGCAATAACTGCATCCCCCTCCTTTGTCCAAGGTCCTCGAAGGACATTGTGACATGGTTCTTCCTTCTCCGGGTACAATGGATAATGTTTTGTCTCAGCTTGCAACCAATCGACAAACAATGCTGACTCCCATATCGAGGAATCATAAGTAGTACAAGACACAAGGTACTACGACTGGCGCCTAAGTACCTATGAATCTTTCACTCGAGATAGGTGATACTCTACCTTGCGATCTACATCAGATCTGGGTGGGGGATTGACCCATTCTCCCAGAACAGGGTTATCGACCACAGCATCTCAATGTAACATGGGTTGAGCCTTGCAGATATGTACTATTACAGAGAGGTCAAATTCAGAAGCATATGAAGATACCTGGCCAACATCTATAAAAGATCTGAATCATTCCAATGTCTATGAAGGCAAAGTTCTCCAAGCATGTGCACCAACCAACCAAACCATTGTGGCTCGGGTTATGAGTGATGGGATGTGGATGGAATGTAATATATATGAAGAGGGTGAGAAGGAATTGCTGTTACAGAAAGGCAGAGACGTCTGGAGACTCAGAAATGGCGCTGGAGTATTGTGAAGTGGTTGTGGGATCATTTATTGGGATAAGATAGTGGGCTGAGGTGTTGCGACATTAGATGATGTAGTGTGGCTGTGTTGATCACAGTCACAGTGAGGGCATGTAAGTTCATGAGAGACAATTTGGATGGGACATCAGAACATGGGGAATCATTCGAGGGTGCCAGACGAATTGTATATACTGTGAGGATTGTTTGGTGTTGGGGGATTTCCTTATCTTCTCTCTTTACTTGTTCTCATGTATAGCAAACAAACAGATGACTTTGACACAGCTTCGACTTTTACTCTTACCTTGAACCTCGACACGAACTTCAAGTGTTATTGTCTTGTTTCTAATATGACCTGGGTCCAACCCCACCCCTTACGCTAGAACATGTTCCATTGCAATGTACATGTTGTTGAATGTGCCCACATTCCGTGACAGGGTGTATGTATTGTCTTGAACCGGGCTCAAGTTCTGGTCGAGTTTACCTCACACCATACCATCTTGGCATCCACATCAGGGACAATTGTGTCGATATCCCGCTAGTGTCTACGAGATATAATATCCATCTGTACCCACATCGATCACCAGTTTCGGATGCAATGGAATGATGTTGATTGCAAGTCTGAAAACAATTCGTTTGATCTTGCAGGAACCCCTTGTGTTTTATCTGAACCCACAAGTTTGAATAACTTCAAGAGTATCAAATCTGTTCTCACAGCAACATTTGAGCAAGATCCATTGGAAGCTAATCTTTGTGAACAATCAACCGTTTGATCCCCCTGAAATATGTACTAGACTGAAGCAGCCAAGGACTTGATAATAAAGATCCAGAGTTTGGAAAACAATGATTTAAATATCGCGGAGCACATTGTAGATTTCTATGTGATGCTGAAGAATCTTCTGACTGTGAAGGTCATAATTGCACCGGAACGTATTCGACAGTCAGACATGCAACTGCAGCAGAAACACCAGGTATGTCTTTGGGGTCCCGCTGGTCATTATAGTACCCCGGACCCCTACCCCCTCCCCGATTGACGGATGTAATTGGTGCTGCTAGATGTGCTTAGTTCGGTGCAATATCAGGATCAGTACAGTGAGACAGAGTGGCTCGGGTGTGAGTGGACAACCAGGCACTAACAGGAGAACTGCTGAACTCAATAACGGACAACATCAGGTTCGAAGTGACACAAGGATGATTCCTTCAATGGTAGACAGTGTTGATGCGAGTATGTCAGTACACAGAACCCGCTAAGACATCATAGAGGGTGTGCAATCACCCAATGCAGGTAATTACATTAGAGAAGGAAATCACAGTGTTGAAAATCCCGCACTTCCTTCCCCTGACCTGGATCCACTCCACAATAGACAAGAGGATCCGAAGCCTGGAGATCGACCCTGTGGATGCAAGGAGGAACCCTGCATTAGAGGGAACCTCAGAGTCGCTACAACCAGAGCGAGCTGCAATAACACATGATGCACCAGAATCTGGAGGGGAGGTGAGGAATTTTCAAATGCAATTAGCCAATTCCCTAGCCTTGGCAGCAAAGGCGGCTACAGCTGCTCGCCAGGGCCAGGAAGACAAAGGTCAGAAATATTCAGACCCCCCCGACTGTTCAAGGTCGGATTGTACTCAGTTGTCAGGCTGGATTACGCAACTCTGGATAGTTATTGGACACCAGCCTGGCAGCTTTCCCCATGCACAGTCGAAGATACGGTACACATTCAACTGCCAGAGGGGAGGAGTGTGGCGGGAAAATCCATTTCTCACCACCACCGCGGCTCAGCTTCGCAGATGACTGAGCTACGGAGGGTGTACAGAGGCACAGGGATGATGGAGATGGACTGGGTGAAGGGGCTACGCGGAAATGCAGGGGTAACGGAGATGTACAGAGCGACGGGGAGTTTATATTTGGGAGGCCTCGGGGGAGATTGCGCCCCATCTCATCTTATCATACACCCAATTACACACTCTATCTCTCTCATCTTTTGATCTCACTCGCTCCTTCGGAGATTTCTTCGATCCTCCTGGCTGGGTCGTATCATTTCTTCTCACCCTGTTCCTATGCTCCTCGAGCCAGTACCACTATTTCTCACGAATTCCTTTTGGAATGTCACAACAGGTGTGGCAGAGCGTTGATGATGGGCTCTTCGGTCTCTAGCTCCGGCGTTTCACCACCAATGGAGTCCAAATGCGGATTGTGGTTTGGAAAGCTGAGTATGGAATGGTGGGAAACACCCCCACTGGCTAATATGGGTAAAAACAGAGAGACAGAACTAATGGACAGTTCTAACCATGTCAGATTGGAATGCTGGATGCGGTAAGCCAGGAACATCGATGTCACTAACAAAAAAAAGGCACCGACCTTATACCGGACAAACATGAAGGAATTGGCTCCACCGTAACACCGGACACAACGGAACCGACCTGATACCGGGACGAACACCAAGGAAATGGCACCAACCTAACACCAGACGAAGAGCACCGACCACATACCAGAAGGAACACTGAGAGAAGGCACCGACTAAACACCGGGACGAAAGGCACCAACCTCGCAGATGGGACGACAGGTACCGACTCAACAGCAGGACGATACGCACTCACCTTATACCAAGACAAGACAACACAAGCGAAACACACGACACCAACCCCTTACAAAGGAAGACACTGATCCGGAGGAATACTCACAAAAGGAATCAACAATACTGCTAAGATAGCGAGGAGTTCCAATGGTGATACAACGAAAAGTGGCAGGGAATAGAACACGATAGATGACTTGGCAGGAAGCTATGAGGGATGACTGTGAGAGGTGGTGAAGCTGGACCAAGAAAAGAACAAAACAAAGAGCTCACCTCAAAAAGAGCGCCAATTGACCTAACCCCACTTCCAAAAACTCACAAACTAGCAACTGATCTTGGATCACCAATTACTGCCAATTCACCACCTATTCCACCATCCCATCTCTAAACCACTACAATGAGTACCAAAATGGAAACTGAACACTCTCAATCTACTTCCGCTGCCGGTTTCAATGGCCATACTGCTTCCTCCAGTGTTGGACCCTCAAACCATGCTGGATCCTCCACCAGTGCCGGACCTTCCACCAGCGCCTCGCCCAATCGATCTCACAATCAAAGCAAATTTATCGAGTCCTTGGCCTTCACCCTCGTGAATGACAGGAAGCCAATGCCACCCCCGGGCACCATGGCTGCCCCAGCCTAAAGAGGAGCGGACATCGCCAGGTTCATGCAAGAGTCACAGAGTGTCTCATCTCGCACTGGGACCAACCAAGCGGCTGAAGATGTCATCGCATCCTGCCCATGCTACCTCTCGGAAACGATCAATGACAGGATCAAAATGATCAATCAATATCCGAGGACGGACTGGGCAAATTTGAAAATGGAATGGAACAACAGGTTGCGCCACTCCGATAGCAAAGGCTATGTGTACACGAGATTGTACCTAGAGCGGCAATGCCAAGACCAGCTGGATTGTGAGAATATCAGCTTGGAAGCCTTTATCCTTGCCTACGACAACATCAGCTGCATTATAATCAACAGGAGAGCATTGGCCAAGTACTCACAGGTGGAAATGATGCTAGGAGGCCTCCCAAGAGATTGGACAGCGAAAGTGGTAATGAAACTCGAACTAGATCCCAGAGACCACTCGACATCAAAATACGACAAAGTCCAAAACCACGTACTCTACCAATGTGGGAGCACTGATTCAGTCGCCCTGTTGGATTCAGAAGTGTTGTACGGTGTCCGGTGTCCTGAATCTCTCTATTGACCTAAACTCACTGACTCTCGCTAAGTCTAATTGACACGTACACAAGAACTAAAGTGCGGCTCCGC
>Ga0307515_10010998_pt1 | contig 17245 bp, 4 predicted proteins | sample 17_EM_MG_FD_194513 | JGI IMG/M metagenome (GOLD analysis project Ga0307515, IMG submission 194513) | Populus trichocarpa ectomycorrhiza microbial communities from riparian zone in the Pacific Northwest, United States - 17_EM | ecosystem: Host-associated > Plants > Roots > Unclassified | place...
ATTGTATCAATGCTGATCATTTATCTTGATTTTGTTTAAAATTTGATGTTCTTATATTGACAAAAAAAAAAAAAAAATTAATTAAAGTGTCAGACATCAATACTGACCTGTTTTATCATATGATAATAGTTCAGATATGCTCCGCTCCTGGTAAATCATGCATCACATGTTAATAGCTTGTTTAAGATCAATCATTTACATAAGATGTGGAAGGAGACAAAGCCTTCCTGATAAGTGACTGTGGCTTGATATGAAAGCATGATGCAGGAAAAAGACAAATGCTGAGCAACATGTTAATCTATGTATCATACAACAGGTTTCTTTTGTGGTACAATTAATCTGTGTCACTAAAGAAGATTTTAATCATTTACTGATTTATGTTAGGAGACGGTTAGTATCTATACCCTTCAGTGCCTTCTCTCATTTTGTAATTATATTACCAAAAATAAGCGTGTGGTAAATTGAAGATGGCTCCTTTTCAGAAAAATGATATTGAACTCTTCCAGTGTTTTCTTTTACAACCATGGAAGAGCTTAAACTGGTTATGCATGACCATTGCCTAGTAAGAAATAAATTCCTGATCAGAAAATATTACAATTTTTATATTACATGTGAGTTTAGGCTGATGGACGAGAAGTGCATCTAGGATTGATATATCCATGCCTAATGGGTGCAAGAATGCTGGGAAGCACTGTGTTTCCATGGTTATTGAGTGGTCCATCATCACTTCGGATTGAGGATTGCCTAGTATATGCATTCACTGTACTGGGGCTTGCCTTGTCTATTGTAGCTTATGATTATCAGGTATGCATGTCTTTGTCTCTTAATCTGGTTCTAAGTTAGCTGGCCATAAATTCTTGCTGTTAACTGGAAATGCAGGAAATTGGAGTTTTAGTGTCATTGTTTTGCCTATTCCATGCGGGTGTGGGCCTGATTATACCTTCACTTGCAAGATTGAGGACCATGTAAGCTAAAGATGTGTCTTTATTATTTTATTTAACCATTACTGATAGTGTCTCTTATCAAGCATATTAAATTTGGTTTGTGTTTTTCTTAATTTGTTCATAGTCATGTACCAAATGAATTGCGTGGAGGGATGATAAGCCTTTCTCTAGCACCTGCAAATGCAGCTATTCTGTTTTTGCTGATACTAGTGCGTTTCTCTAACCCAAAATCACTTGAGCACTTAGGTTGATCATCCATTCATTTCCATACGCGAGGGTCACTGTGGGGCCAACCTTTGGAAGCCCCATGATGACTTCTTGAAGAAATGTTCACTGCATCACACCTCTTTGTACTGTCTGCCCTGGTCTTCATCGTTTACAATATTGGACTTGCCACCTTTGACACATTTCAGAGAGGCTATTACCAGAAAATAGAGAATTCAACAATTGTGGCACTTGCTGCTCTTGGGCTTTTCATGGCATCTGGTTCCATGCATTTGTTGAAGCGTTGGGGAAAGCAGCCGTTTCAAAACTGGCACAAGTCATAATTTCCAGAAGCTCCGTTGGATACCAAGCACCAAAGTTGATTTGGTTATGGTGTCCATCATCTGTTTTTGATTGATTAACTGAAAGTTGAAAGAGTGATCTTTTCTGCTCTCAAGACACAATTGAAGTCAGCAAAAAATTATACAATTTCTCCTTTTTTCTGTTTTTTACTTCTTTTTTCTTCAAAATTAAATAGAAACTGAATAAAATAAAATAAAAAATTGTGACTGAAAAATTTTGATGGCCTTGAAAATGTCTTCTGGAGGGCTAGGAGGAAAGGGGAATTGATTAGATATTTTTGGTTTATTGAATTTTATTGCTAAATTGAGAAATGTGTTTCACAGGCAACACTGGTATCTCAGCAGCTGTGTCAGCAAGGAGGCTTATCTATGTGAAGTTACAATTTACAGAGAGCAACAAGGTAATGAGCTGAGAGTGGTCAAGAAGTAACCTGCCAGACAATTGTGATTAATTTAGGTTTGAACTAGAACCTGAGGAGCCATCTTTTGATGGCATTATTTATTTATTTTTTTCCTGTGAGAATTCTTGACAGCAAAACTGGAAAAAATACATGAGAAAAAAGGAAGATGCTCAAAAAAGAGGTTTGCGTGAGTTGAAACTGACAGGAATTTCAAGACTTGCTAAGCTTCATTATTCAAGCAAGGCACTATACACAATTGATGCAACAGCTGCTTGATTGCATTTCCAGAGTTTCGTAGTAGTTTACTGTTTAAACCAAAACAGTTTTTTGTGATCTTCCATAATCTTTGGCACGGTCATCAAACTAGAATTGCCCCGCTCTGATATTTGTTCATAACTGGAAACAGTAGTGAATTTAGGAATATTTTTTTTTTGTTATCATTTTACCTTTTACTATTTGTTAACTTCATTATTGATAGGAGTTCACTGTGATGAATTTACTTAAGTTGCTACATCGATGGGTGTCTACACAGGACATTCAAGAAGCCAGTGCTATCAGAACTCAACCTGATTGGTCAGTTTAATAGACGAACCAGACACTAAGCTGGTTCAGTTCCCATGAAAAATTGTTTACTTTGTCCACCCGGTGTGAATTCGATGAATTTAACAGAACCAATAACCTGTTTGACACAATTTAATTGTTTTTTTTTTTTTTAAATCTGGTCAATCTGGTTGTGTAAAAGTAGAAGGATTTGGTGGGAAATAAAGGTTTTCAAATTTGTGACGATGACCGCACCTTCCTCTCCCTCTTCTATCAAATGAAAATGAAAGAATTGTTCTATTTTGAAAAAGGGATGAGAAAATTCTTCGATTATCAGACAGGACGTAGAGAAATAGAGATCTGTGCTTGAGAATTCATTTCGAAGTTGAGAGGTTGTAGATTTTGTTGTTGGAAGAAAACATGATGTTTGTTGACTTATTCCCTGATTTAAGAGATGGCACTGATAGTGGCTGTTGCTCCTCTGTTTATACTGAATTTGATCCCTGAAGGTATTTATCACAAACAGAGAAGATGTAAAAAGGAAGATGGGATTGGACGAGGTGGTGATGGCCTCACCAATGGCAGGGGTGCTAACGCTGCATTTGTTAGCATAAGCGTGTCCCACCACCGCTAGGTCATTAGCCATCAGTCAGACCAGTCGACCTGAGACGTGGGACCTCCTCTGATTTAAAGTCCGGTCGGCTCGATTATGATAGCATGGCATGAAACTAAAGAGCTCTATCGGCGGAAGAGCATTTCGTGAAGTTGACTAACAAACACAGCTACCATTTTTGCCAGTTCGAACCATGTCCTACTTGAAAGAAGCCTTTCACCAATAACAGGAGAGAATAAGCATCCACTGTATTCGAACAATTTTCTTAATCCTCTAAAATTGCGATGTAACATGAGAGATTACTCTTGTCCTAAAAGCATTTTACAATCCCAAAATATAGCATCAGCAAAGATCCTTTCCTAGAAGAAACTTGGGTAAAACAGCGATGAACAATTTAAACTTGTACTTGATCTCTAATCCACTTAGTAGCCACCCATTTCTCCCCTTTGATTACATGACAGCTTGCATGAAGAGATGCCTGCCAAAAAAAAACAATATAATTCATCACTGCCGCATGAACCAATATGGAAAACTACAATTCTAAGCAATTATCCTGAAGTGATTTCTAATCTTAGCAATGTTCATCAACTAAGGTCTTCCCTTTTAACATGTTCCTTTCGGGTATGTCTGGCTAGAAAAGTTAACGTGCACAGAACTTAGAAAACTCCGATGCTCTGCTCAGAATATTGTGGAGGGAGATTTTAAGCCTAAATGAAAAGTTGATAGAGATGAGAATGAGTGAGAGGGAACAGTTACCGGGTCAATTGTATTGTTAGGGAATATTGAGTAGAACAGAATTGCATCCCCTTGATGTGGTTTTACCCTTAAACCGTTGCATTTCTGGGCATCATATCCTTCAAAGTTTTCATCATTCTGCACACAAAAAGAGAGTCAGGAGGATGACTGCTTATATTTCTATGAAAAAGAAGTATATGTCATGTCTAAATATGTCTTGAAGCCATGAAGATAAACCGAATCATTTGTCCAGAAAGGAAAACATAAAAAGGGAAGGGAGGTGTCCAAGTAAGTCTTGTTACCTCAATCGGAAATGTGGTCTCCCCGCCTTCTTCAAAATTAGATAGATACAGCAAGAATGTGGCCACCTGAATAAAAAAAAGTCAAGAAAAGGGATGTGTTGGAATAATATAATAAAGTATTTATTCTAATCATAAAGTACGAGATTTACTGTACCCTTTGGCTCGTTTGAGGCCCGTATTCTGCAGGATTGAACGCATCGTAATGAGCATCATACTTTTGGCCAATCTCATAGCGCAGGACATTGAAAGCCTGAAACAGGGTGCGGTGCCATCCTTAGAAAATCTTACAATTTCTATGGAGAGCATCATATTTTGGCCAGCTTCAAAAGTTTTCGCTCTCATGATTGCCTAATATTTTCTACTGAATTAAAAGAAGAGCAGAATAATGATATTGTTGGAAATTGGTTTAAATACGGTTAATGGACACATTTTGATGCCAAATTTAAAAGTAAAGATTTAGGGGTAAGATATTGTTAAAAATTATTCTTCATAGTAAGTACTTTAACCTGTCTAAAATCAATTATATATAAATAATAAATTAATTTTAAAAATACTTTATGGAAAATTTTCAAACTCAAAAATCTTGTATTTCACATTAAAATATTACAAGGCTTTTAAATGATTTATATAATGATGCACTAAGAAGATAAAATTAGAATTGTATGATACCAAAGCTTCTAGAGGAAAAGGATCTTATAATATATAGGCTTCAGACTTAAACCACACATGTGCGCTAGGCTCATGCTTGAGTTTGTGTTAATTGTTAGATAATATTATTAGTGTATATATCTTATAGCTAATCGGTTGGTTACATATGACATTACCTTTGTTCATGTAAATATATTTAATTTATTAATAAAGACTTATTTATCTTTAAAATTCATCAAATATTTTATTAATAAATCTAATATTTTATTAATGAATCTAGAGTAAAGGCAAAGTCATTGAGATAAAAATGCTTTGCAAAGAAAATTATAAAGTTGTTATAATTATAGAATTCCTTTCGCATCGAAACACTGTTTCTAAATGTTCGTGGTCAATGCTCTATTAAGATTAGATATTAATTAGAGCTGTTGAGACTAATATATATTATATTCTTTTGTTTATGAAAGGAAGCGATTATTCTCATAAACTGATGTATGAGCGATACTTAGAACTAATATGTAGGTTTTTGTAAAATGATATGTTCACTGAATTGAACCACATGAAAATTCCACATGGAGATATTATTTATGTCTATGAAAAGACTTACATGACAGTTGTATAAGAGATCCTTATATTTTAGATCATTAAGTTATCTTATATAGGGAATGTTATATTTTAATCGTGCTATACGTTGTTCTAATCAAGGTTAACAAATTGATAAATATTTGATATGACATAAATTATATGAATCTATTTAAGAAATCAAGAGAGGATTCATCACCTTATGTGAATTAGAAAAAATGTCTCATATGTTCTTAAATAATATTGATTGTAAATCCTTGCGTAAGGTGAAATGAGATTTGAAAAGAATTTCAAATCTTATTCAAACAATCAATAACTATGGTGTTAAGAACAAACATGATTTGATAGAGTTTACACACTCTATGCTATGATATTTAAATCGAAACATTGTTGATAAAGAGATAATAATTACACTAAGAAACTAGTCACTGAAAAGTTGAGTCAAATCACTTATGACTTTCCTAATATTTAGAAGATCATGACAGGTTGTTAGACATTGTACTTGGTCTTCAAATATAAATCAATCAATTATTGAATTGATAATAAATTAATTTATTTAATCCTATTTTATTTAAAATTGTGATTTATATTTAGACAAACTTATTAGAGAACCTAATGAGTCACACACACAAAAACTATTGGTCAGAAATTAAAATAGGATGATTAATCAAGTGTGACTTGATTGTAAATAAGTTTTAGAAATTGAGGATTAAAGTATAATTTATACAGGGAATTACAATTCTAAACCTAGAAAAATCAAGTAGGGACTTATTTGAATAAATTTCTAAAATTATCCTTAAATAATATATGTGATATTATTCGGGAGACAAATTGATATTTTACTATTTATAGGCTTTTTAGTTTTTATTATAAATAGAAAGCTATGTCTCTTATTTTATAGGAGTAGAGTACAATACAAAAATACCTAAAACATAAAAGAAAATAGCTAGCACTCAAAAGTGTAGCAATCTCACTCTCCTAAAAGGGTTCAGGAGATTTCTCAATGGTGGTTTGTATGGATTACCGTTAAAGGCAAAACACTTGGATGACTTGTGGTTTGCAACAATTGAGTCTTGAAATAATTATTCAACGTTGAAAGGAACATTTGATTTTTAAGTAATCTTTGTATAAACCCTGAATAACCTTAAATCTATCTAACATGATTCTTGAAACTCTTGAAAAATTCTTAAATTTACAGTTTTCGCTACGTATATATCTTTCAAGAAACCCAACAATATTTTGGTCTAATTTCTTTTTTCTGGCTAGTCCATTAACAATACCTATCCAGATTTATTGAATGTCTATTTAATACCTGAACATTTTTTTTAAAACATCATGTATTTAATTGATTTAAAACCATAATAATTAATATAAAATGTTAGTATTTATTTTTTAAAAAACATTATGCAAAAACATTTTATACTCGGGTCTCGTATAAATAAGAGTAAAGGAAATTTGTTTGAGGCAAGGAAAAAATAGTGAGAATATCCTTTACTACCTACTATTTTCTTCTATTTCTTGCCCTTTCCCCCCATCTATTATCTATTTCTTCTAGCCTTTAGGTTCTTATGTCGTAGAAAGAAAATTGAGTTTGTTTTCAAAGTTCTTTACTTAATCGGTAGAGCAACCTTTCAAGATAGTATTGTTAAAATTCTAGAAGGTTGCTTACATAGAGATTGTTTGAGCCAAGTGATAAGCGATTTAGTCTTAAGGACAAAGGGTATAATCTTTGATAACAATGCTTTCTATTCCTTCTATTCGTTTATAAATTCATCAACAAGTACACTAAATACATTATTCTAATTTTTAGTACTTACTTTATTCCTATAAATAATTGTACGAAGTTCATTTGTTTTATACTTATTATAATTCTATGATAGTTTAATTGATATATCTATTTTCAATCTATTATGCTTAAATTATTTAAACACCAAACAATTAATTTTTCCTATACTACCTTAAAGCTAAATTCCTTATATTAATTGTATAGTTTCTTCAAAATGTTGCTATGATAGGCATTGTTTCAGCACAAAAGATGATGGTCCACCATCATCTTTTGTGATGCGAGAAATCTAAAATTTTTAATGGTTTAAATTTTAATAGGTTGTTTGAAACCCTGAAAATTAAATTCAATTTAGAGAGTTAAATCAATTTCTATATTTGAAACCCTTTCGAAGGTATTGATTTAAATTTCAAATGAAATTCAATTCATAAAAATAACCATATTTAAATTAGAAAGGAAACCCTCTGATTTGCTCAAGGAATTCAATTCCAATTGACATTGAAAATTATGTCTCTTCTTTCACCACTCTCTTCCCCATCTCTTTTTCTTTAACAAAAAAACCCTTTGGCACAAGAATACATGAAGTGGGAAAGTGCTAGCAAGACTGTCTTTCAATAGGTTAATGGTCCCCTCTAACTTCACCAATAAAAGCTTGTGGCCATGACCATATATATATGATCGAGATTTATAGCTTTGTTGAGTTGTTTTATAATTCAATAAATTAAAGTTTTATTTTCTTTTATTCCCAACCAATTAAACATGTTTACTATCATAGATAATTTGCTGGTTCTGAAGATGATTTATGATTTGGAGAGCCTTAATAAAAAGTTATAATTCCTATGAGATGAGGCACAATCACTAAAGACCAAGAAGTCTTGAAATTCAAGTTGTATTTTTATAAGGGTAAACATTTATGGTCATGGCATAGTTATATTTTTTTAGTTTAGGGGATCATAACATATTCTAGTGTTATGGACTTTTTAAGTATATGCTCATGCAATCTTAGTTACCAAAAGAATTTGTAGCATACAATAAAATAGTGATTCAAGTAAATTGATGGTGTATCAATTCAACAAGAGCTCTTGATGAGTTTGGATATGGAATTGCAAAGAAATTGCTTAAGACCAACTTCAACAGTTTCTTTTGTCCATAAATATAAGATTGTTATTTTGAGTGTTTTTACATCGTATTAGAACCATCAAAACAAGAAATTAATTTTAGATATCATTTGAAGTATACTAAGAGCCAAACAGTAATGGGATTAGAAATTGCATTACTAACATTGAAAGAACTGAGAAAAAACAAAGAATTAACTAAAGTTAACAAGTTAAATGTTATGATTTTATCATAGACGTTTGTTTGGTCTACTATTGGATTTAACATTACTTTAATTTTTTGTTAGAACTTTGAACAACCTAGTAAAAATAATTTGGAGAAATGTTTTGTATCTGAAACTTAACATTTGAGACTATTAATTTAAGCACCAATATTTAACTAAAAGAAATGTTTTTTTTTGTAACAAAAAGAAATGATTTCTAAATTAAAGAAAAAATAATCAAGATTGCTAATTTAACTTATTTCCACATGTATTCCAAACAATATGATTAAATTCAATAATGTGGTTTAGTATTTTATTTTAAACATACGAGTTGTAATAAGTTATCAATTGATTCAAATCACATGTAAAATTAAATTCAATTCCATATGTTATTTGGTTTACTATTATAAAAGATGTTTTTTTATCTGATCACCTTGAATTTGAAAAAATTTCTAACTAAAGATGTGTCAAAGTTGTTAGATAATGAACTTGATCTTACTATTATAACAGTTGTGGATGAGTTGATGTACAATGATTGTTTTTATGCAAAAACTATATAATAAAGAATTTAGACAATACACTATATGATATGTATAGTTTCTTGAATTTGGATTAAAAATAAAAGACTAAAGATGTTGGTATGAAAAAAAAAAATCATAATTAGTAAATTTCTTGAATTCAAGATGATTGATTTAGAAATTGTAATGAGTTTCATCTTATCCCACATGATGTTCATTCTAAAAGAATGGTTTTGGGTAAATCATTTCAAGTGATTTCAATTATTGAGAAATAATTATTATTTTGAAAAACTATTTAAAGTATAAGCAAAAAAAGATAATAGTTAAAGATCTCATTCTGAGGTTGATGATAGAAGATGACAATAAGTTGTATGAGAGGATAGCCAAGTATTTTTTAGAGACCTTTATGTTAATGTTTGTGCCCCATAGACAATTGGTTGGTTACACATAACATTGACTTTGTTCATGCAAAATATATATTTATTATTAATAAAGATATTTTTTATATTTTATATTTATTTATATTTGATTAATGATTTTAGAGTAAAGATAAAATATTTAAGACAAAAATTCTTTACAAATAAAATTATAAAATTATTATAATTATGAGATTCTTATTGCATGAAAACATTGTTCATAAATGTTTGTGGTCGATGCACTATTAAAATTAAACATTAATTAGAGTAATTGAGACCAACATATATTATGTTTTTTTCTTTATAAAAGAAAACAATTGTTTTCTTAAACTAAGGTACAAGATATATGAGATTTCTATTGTATTAAAGTATTGTTCCTAAATATTACTACCCAGTTGACTGAAGATCTTAAGATCTAGGTTCAAATGAAAAACTAATTTATATTTAGTAGCACTCAAAAGTAATAAACTTTTTGCATATTCGTATGATGAATACGGGTGTTAGCTATAACATGATAAGGGTGAGTTATACTCTTAATTATTCTCATATATTGGCTTACCAAGTGGAGTATAACAAAATACTCATAATGAAAGATCACCTATATGAATAAGAAATATTATTGTTTTTTTTTTTTTGAGAATTTTGAAAGGTTGAATTCTCTAAAGCACGCATGAAATCAGGAATTGTTTAGAGTAAACAAAAACTACCCTAGGAAAAGAACTACACGAGTAATATCATCTTATCTTTATATAGTAGTGAACTTATTATTTTGAACTATTCAATTTTTAAATATATATATATATATATATATATATATATTTAAAAATTGAATAGTTCAAAATAATAAGTTCACTAATTAGCTGAGTAATAAATACGATAATAATTTACTAAGAAAGATTCAAATTAAAAAGCTACTTATCCTGATATGATCTATCAATTCATTTTCTATTTACGAATCTTTGTATCTTTGTATATTTGTTAGAAAATTTTCATTAATGTGAGAGATTATTAGAAATTTATTTAAACATGGTTAATAGGTATATTTATAGCCAAGTTAAAAGTGAGGTTCACTCACATTTAGGGTTAAGACTTTGTTGCAAAATATTCTTCAATATAAGTATTTTAACAATAAATATAAATATGTCTAAAATCAATTATGAGTAGATGATAAATTGATCTCAAAAAACCATTGACTGATAAATTTTCAAACACAAAAATCAAGTATTCCACATTAAAAGATTATAAAACTTTCAAGTGGTTTATATAGTGATAATTTAAGAAGTTATAATTGGACATGTAGGACACCATAGTTTTTAAAGAGGAGATATTTTAAGCTATGTGGGCCATGGGCTTAATCCACACGAGCGCATGCTCAGCTCGTGCTTAGGTCTAGGTTAATTATAAAATAACTTCTTGGTCTGGAAAAACATTTTTTGCTAGCACATGAATAATACTTGTTTAGATTCATTGAATTTGTCTTATCATATGCTTGATATCTTAATAGTTTTTTTTTTTTGTATTTTTTATAAAAAAAACTTTAGAATTAATAAAAAAATGTCATTTTTTTTAAATTTTCAAATTAATTATGAACAAAACATTTTATTCTCAGGTCTCCTATAAATAGTAGTAAAGGATGTGTTCTTGAAGTAAGGAAAAAACAATGAGAATATCCTGTCTAATGCATGTTGTCTTCTTATGCTCCTTTCCTTTCCCTCTTTCCTAGCTTTTGGTTCTTGTGTTATAGAAAGAAAATCGAGTATGTTTTCAAAGTTTATATGCCTTCATCGGTAGTGTAACCTTTTAAGATGGTGCTGTTATTAGAATCCTTCGAGGTTGCTGGCATAGAGGCCGTTTGTGCCTAATGACCATAATTTAGGCTAAAGGATGTTACATTTTCTATTTCCTTATGTTCATTTTTATTCTATTTTTTTAAACTTATTTTATTTCAGCAAATAATTATATAAAGTTTCTTTGTTTTATACTTATGGTATTTCTGCAATAGTTAACTAATATATATATATATATTACTTTGTTTGTAATTTTTGAGCGTTTATTTGAATGCAATGTTAAATTAATTTGGTTACATGCTTAGCGTTACTATATATGCTCGTATTGTTTCTACAGTAAACAATTAATTTTTCCTTGACAGGTAGACATGACTAATCAAGAAGAATACCTCTCCATGAGTACTTGGAATCATGGTGGCCCGAGCAATTTTTTCCTCGATGACTTGTAAGACTCCAGCTTGGTCTTCGGAAGAAAAAACAAACATGCCAGAGCTGTTCGAAAAGCAAGTCTTAATTAGTTAAAAACATCTATAACGACACCGATCGACATCATCTTTACTATTGTTGATGTAACATTATTTACCTTGTTCTGATTCCTTTTGTGGTTTCTGCAGTTTCTCCCTTCCGTAAAGCCAAAGTTGAAGGCTGAAGGCTTGGCTTTGCCATATTAATTATGTGCTGACACTGCTCTGCGGTTATAAAACCTGGATAATATAGCGCTCGCGGCCGCCAGCTTAAAACCTGTACACAGAACATAACGAGATTTAGAAGCAAAGAAAATGAGATTAATGTGATGATCGGCTGAGCATTTGAAATTTATTGACACAACCTGAAACGGGATAAGGGTAATAAAATCATCTCCACTCTCTCCACTTGGTAATAGATCATACTTGCTAATAATCTCTTCCTCCACTGATTGGAGTTGCCTTGCTCTTGCCCTCAGCCACCTTTCATCACTTGATGTACCCTGCGGTGAAATTATTACTAGTACCAGATAGAAAGCAAAGGAAAAAAAATATAGAAAAGAAGTACCTGAGAGAGAAGAAGATTTGAGGCAAACAGGCCGGCAATAAAGAAAAATGAGCATGAGAGAATCAGAGCAGGGAAGCCTAAGTTTGGTTTCTTATAAAACCTCCAGTTTTCTTTACAAGCTTTGCCTCTCATGCTTTAACAATTTTTTGTGTTCAGTGATCACTTGCTAGCTGTGTATGTGTGTTTTCTTTCCCCTTTTATGCTGGGATACCTTCTCTTCTCTTCTCTTCTCTTCCCTCTCTCTCTCACTCTAGCAGAATGTAGCTAGGTTAGTGAATTTGACTGTGTTTGGCAGCTAATTCTTAGAGCCAGAAAGGCATCCGGTACACGTGGTGGTGCTAAAATGACTCAGGCAGGAATTTGTAGAAATGGAAGGTGAGTTATTGCATTGCAGAATTTGTCGTGGATTTGGTAAATTATTCACAGATTTTACCAGGACAGGAATGTCCGTTTTCTCAAAAGGAAAAATATTCTCTTCTCTTTACCAAACACTGTCCCCTGGTAAAAAGCCCACAGGATTTTGTCATTTGCTTTCTTTCAAATTTTAATTCTAGGTCAAAATGCACTTGATGGTCAAAAAGACAAGAGAGGCCTAATGAACTGGATTCTGCCGTCAAGTACCATGATGCTAATAATCACTATCATGTTCATGCACATGGATGTATGTGACCGATGAGTCGAAAGTTATAATAATCAATCATGGATGCATGGATGAATAACACTTGCATCATAATGGGAATTTGATCGTAAGCTCTCAATATTTGGGTTTGAATGTAGTCGTTGGCCAAGAGAAGTGGGATTTTAAAGTTTGAATCTTTGTAGGACTCCAGGCATGTTTCACCATGCACTTGCGAGCAAGCAATAAAGCATGGCTTTAGAGCTTTTAGGCTTATATCTATTCGCGGTGGACACACTTTGCTAATTAGAGCTGGGCTAAAAAAAAACACACATAAAAAACAGTTCATGACAAACCTACAGTAATATTAATTAGAATTGAGTTAATTTAAGATATCTTGTTATAATTTTTTTTTTTTAAGTTTTATTGTTTTTTTTCCGAGTTATTAGACCTAAACCATCAAATCTAGAAAAATCATGAAATCCAATTCCCAATCAATTAATATTGAAGAATGAAATTGAAAAGAAAATGAAGATCAAAATTAAAAAATAAAATAAATCTTATATTTAATTAAATGGTGAATTTTTAAAAAAAAATCAATTTAGTAAAAGTATAATTTTTTTATTTAAATAATGAGAACCACAATTGACTTAAAAAACAAAAAAACAATGTTGTAATTAAAGGATGATATTGAAAAGAATGACAACTTTTACAAAAAAACCAAGAAAAAAAATAAAAATTAAAACAATGACAACCAAATTGGAAAACATAATACTATCAATTTGAATTGAAAGATAAAATTGAAAATCACTAAAACTTTTATAAAAGGAACAAGAAAAAAAAATAGAAATTCAAAAAATGAGGACCACATTGGATAATATAATATTTGGCAAATTGAAATTGAATAATGAAATTGAAAACAAATAAAACTTTTATAAAAGGATTATGGTCAAAAATTTGAAATTAAAAAAATAAGAATTGAAGTTGAAATACTAACAATAAAAAAAACCTAATTATAATTTTTAGAAAAAAAAAGAGAAAAAAATAATTTATGTAAAACAATAAAACAAGAATTAAAACATTACATCTAACTTTTTTTAGGACGGTGCTAAAGTCCTTACAGAAATTGTTATTTCTACTATTTCTTGTCATCATTAATGAAGACCATACATTAAATAATTATAAACATTCATAAAGAACGTACCTTAGTCATTATAAAAAAAAAGGTCAAGTAGTGGGGATAACAAAATAGTTAGATAGTTTAGCAGTGCTCCTTTTTTTTTAAAAAAAAAAAGTAAACATAAAAAATATATAATTTAATGACTATTTTTCTTAACAAGTGAAATCTATTAAATAAAATAAATAACTAAAAAAGAAAGAAAGAAAAAAAGAAAGAAGAATGAATACATTATGTATCATTTCTTCAAGTAAATAAAAACATTGTATAATTTGATTAAGATTCGAGTATGCATTATATATTTATTACTAATATTTTTAAGTATTTTTTTAAAAAATAAAATAAGCAGTTTTTTTTCTTTAAATTGCATCACTTGTTTTTTTTTTTTTTTTTAGTGAAAACTAATGTCTTTATATGCAGAATTACATTTCACGTCGAAAATCAAGCAATAATGAATTAAAAGTCTTACCATTTGGTGATTTGATATTTTTAATTATTTTGCTTTAAAGAAAAGATGATAAATTAATGCGAAAAAATAACTTAAAAAATAACTTGGTCAATCAAGCTTTTAGTGTTTGTTGGTTAGACACCCCATAACAAATAATATGTTCATTAAGTAAATATTTAAAGTAAGTGTAAATTATTATTTAATTCCTGTATTTTTAATAAAATAATTGCAGAATCAAAGTTTGTAAATATATTAGACTAGTGATTTTTTGTTTATCATGACAAGATATGTTACACATAAAAATAATTTCAAGAAAAGTCCAGAGTTCATACAAATTTAAATCTATAAGCATGCAAAATAATAACTTATGTCAAATATGTTTTCAACACAAATATATTAATAGAATACTAGTATGCATACTAAGCGTAAATCCAGACTTATAATTATTATTAATTCAAAGTCTAGAGTTCATACAAGTTTAAATCTATAAGCATGTAAAATAATAACTCATGGTAAACATATTTTCAACACAAATATATTAACAGAACACTAGTATGCATACTAAGCGTATATTCAGACTTATAATTATTATTAATTCAAAGTCCTAAAATGCATACAAATAATAAAAATATCTATGCTTAAATTAAAATGAATCATGATAGTTACTTGTTGAAGCACTTTAAAGTAATGAGATTTTTGTTCTTGTCAAGGATAAATCCTTTACCTTAAGGCTTTATTGCTCCTTACTTATGCAACTAGGATGTTTGCAATATACCTCCCATGATTCCAATAACACCATTTTGGTTTAGATGCACTTCTAAACAATATTTTTGAAACAAAGAATATGAAACTCAAATATTTCTCAACAATATGAACCTAAACTCTAGATTTTGCAGGAAAACTAAAACTTAAAATGAGAAGAAAACACTAAAACATGAGATTAGGAAGAATATGTAAAAATCTAAAAATTCAAATTGAAAGCTCTTCCTTCAACCGCTTTTTATAGTGAATTTTGGAAGTTAAAATGTTGAAGAGTTAATAAGAATTAATTCTCACCATTTTTAACCTTTGATTAGCCATCATAAATCAAGAATTAAATTTAGAAAAACCAAGGGTTCTTTGAGTAGGAAAACAAAGAGTTCTTTGAGATTAATTTCTCATTCACCTATAATTTTTTTAAATTATGTTATTTAAAATAAATTTTCAACAATCTCTCATATGAATAGAAATTGTCTCACTAGTTTGAAAACAACTCAAAGATTTGTTTAGAGATACTGATTTGATAGATTACACATCATGATAAGTAGCTTTTGGATTTAAACCTTCCTTAGTGAAATACTATCAGATTTACTCGGCTAAATAGTGAAGCTAAGCTTACCCTTTTATCACCCTAGAGCTAAAACTTATTTCATCATAGGAATAAGTAATAAATAATAATTTCCTAGTGCTGCGGAGAATGTTGTATGAATTAGTTTTCTATTTGAATCTAGATCTTGAGATCTCTAATCAACTAGATAAGGTTACTATCATTATACTCTTTCATATATTAAAGGCTTTAAGATTATTCCCCTTGATGAAATTATACACAAGCTTTATTGACAAACCTTTGATTAGCGAATCCACAATATTTTCTTTTAACTTACATAGTCAATGAAAATAATTCAATTTTAGGGTAAATATTTAATAGTATTATATATACGATGTATATATCTAGACTTCCTATTATACATACCACTTCGTGACCTTTCAATTAATGACCAACTATCGCAATGGACATAAATAACTGGCATTGGTTTAAGAAATTTTAAATCTATTGGCTTCCTCTCCAGCTTTATCAAAAGCAATAAACTCTGATTCCATCATAGATCTAGCAATACACATTTGTATGAAGATATATTCACTTGTGGATTTTGAATCCTTTGTGTTGGATATCCAATTAGTATCATTATACCCTTATAGTAAGGTTGATTAACTAGTGTAGTATAGCCCATAATCAAAGGTGTACCTCAAATACTTGAGTACCTTTTTTATTGTCTTTCAATGATCCATACTTTGATTACTTAAATCTACTCAATTTACTAAACGAGTAAGCAATATCAGACTTTGTGTAGTTTATAACACATATTAGGCTTCTAATTATTCAAGAATATTCTAATTAGTTTATTCCCTTACCTCTATTCTTGGACATATGTACATTTATATTAATTGGTGTTTTGACAATGCTATTGTCACCTTTAGGAAACTATATTGAGAATTTTCTCAACATAATGAGATTGAACAATACTAATCCATTAGATGTTGTAGAAATTTTTATTTTTAGTATGACTTCTGCAACACCTAAGTCTTTCGTGTGAAACTTATTAGTTAACACTTTTTTAGTGGACTTGATCATGTGTTCATTGCTGGCCAAAATTAGCATATCATCCACATAGAGACATATAATGACATAATCTTTATTTATGTTTTTCACATAAACACATTTATCAACTTCATTGATTTTGAACTTACTTGAAAATACATACTTAAAGAATGTAGCATTCCTTGATTTTATAATAGTATTAGGACGAATATTCTCAATACTTGACTTGTGTACAAGAAGTTAATATACACTATTATTGTATACATATCTGATAAATATACAATCCACAATCTTAAGTCCTATTTTAACTTTTTTATGATCAAATATTGTTAACTTAGCAAGACACCCCCACACTTTGAGGTATTTATAGGAGGGTCTTCTACCTTTCCACAATTTATATGGTGTTTTTTTCTAACTTTTTATGGGGTACTTTGTTAAGTAAATAATTGGCAGTTGGAATTGC
>Ga0307515_10010999_pt1 | contig 17244 bp, 14 predicted proteins | sample 17_EM_MG_FD_194513 | JGI IMG/M metagenome (GOLD analysis project Ga0307515, IMG submission 194513) | Populus trichocarpa ectomycorrhiza microbial communities from riparian zone in the Pacific Northwest, United States - 17_EM | ecosystem: Host-associated > Plants > Roots > Unclassified | place...
ACCCATCGCCTGGGCGACGGGTAGCGTGTAATTCTCCGTCAGAGCGTACGAGGTTCCGTCAGAGCCGTCAGAGCCGTCCGGAACACCCGGGTGTTTCAGACGGAAATTAGGGTCGTTGCTGATGTACCCAATCATGAATATGAGCGTCAGCAGAGCATCAACAATTTTTGGTCTCGCATTGTGGGTAATCGTGGCATCGCGCGGATATATGTGCTCATAACAGAACTGTTGACTTTCTTTATAGGCTGAAACAAAATGTATTATAGGAAAAACACGGATTCCAAAACAATCGATATTGCAAACTGCAACACATGTAAAACAGATTGTTGGCTGTTGAGTACAGGATTTTGATAAGATACTATTATCAAACAGCAAAAACAACAGCATTATATGAATCTACAGACGGACCAGATGGGCGACCCACTGACAACGCACCCAATTCAGATTGGTCGGGCGATTTCTGGCACACCATACCTGAATTGACGGTTCGGGTGTATTGATACCCTGGGCTGCCAGTTTGTCAATGGCTCAATTTCAACGCAGACCCGGACCCAATCCCAAGGTCCGAAACCGTTGTTACCGGTGACTCGGTGCATGCTACACTCATTGGACGCTGTGCTCATTGGATGCTATACTCGCTGGAAGCTGTACTGGGGGATGCTGCACTTGGTGGATGCTGCACTTGGTGGATGCTGTACGCTGTGGATGCTGGACTCGGTGGATGCTGTACTTGGTGGATGCTGTACTCGGTGGATACTGCACTTGGTGTTAACTCCTAAGTGTGGCGTGGGGAGATAGAGAGCGATGTTTAATCTTTGCAATCTGAGATGATAGTGGACTTGTGGACAGGGAAGAGAGATCCAGGATAAAGATGGGAATGATATGGAGGATACAAGGGGATGTGGTAAATCGGGGGTATGACTTGCCTGAATGCAGTAAGAATATCTCGTATTGTTGTGAAAACACACTGGATCAGGTGTAGGACCTGCTGTATTGGGAATGGTACATCGACGTACACATGGTATTTTGAGCAGTTCTAGTTCATCGTAATGATTTCCCCCATCTCCTCTGATCTCTCTCTTTCTTGTCCTCAACTCTAATATCCCCCAGGAATATGAAATTCAGTGATCCCTCTCTAACACCCCATTCCATAATCATGAGTTCACACCGAGTACAGCATAGACCAATTACAGCATCAACCCAAAATCGACTGATGCCCGTGGCCAGTCTCTCATCTCATATGTCCTCATGTACCATGTTTGTACTCTGCTGTTCACATTCCCATGATTCTGAGTAAACATATTAATAGAGTTACCACTTCCATTGCACCTCCAAACCAACAGCCGACAAATCAAATGCCTTCAGATATACTGCGTCCAGATCAACCACCTCCAGATCAACTATCTCCAGATCAACTGCCTCCAGATCAACCACCTCCAAGTACTACTCCAATTTCGCTGGAAAATGGCCTGCAAATGCAACTCCAAACTCGCTCTATCACATTCTCCATGCTGTCATGATCATGCCTCAATGTGCATCTCCAAACTCGCTCAATCATGGCCAACAAGTGCATCTACAAACTCAGTTTATCATTACCTCCAAATGCATCTCCAAACTTGCTCGAGCATAGCCTCCAAGTGTATTTCCAACGTCACTGAATCGCAGCCTCCAAGTGCATCTCTGTGTTCTGTGGACCTTGGCCTCCAAGTGCATTTCAGAGTACATTCGATCACAGCCTGCATCCAAGTGCATCTCCAAAATCTCTCTATCACAGCTTCCAAGTGCATCTCTAAGCTCACTCAATTGGTGTCTCCAGGTGCTTCTTCAATTGCATTCGAGTCCTGTCTGCGGCCAGATTGACTATATATACACATAGAGAGAGACTTAGATAGATAATACATACCATATTATGATGTTGCAAACCTTGTGATTGGAACAAAGATGAATATGATACACAAAATAGCATGTGATCATAAGACCCTAAGAACCACTGGTTTGAAAATACAGCACCAAGTTGCTGTACAGTTTCCATCAAATACAGTTGCATGTAAATCCCAACACTAGAAAACAGATTGGCATGATACACCTGCTACTATTCATGGGGTCTCCAATGTACCCCCCGGAACCACTGTATAACTGACTCAAGTTGTAGTATTAAAGACTATATATAATCAATATACATATCCCCTGATGAGAAAAATATTGGCACTCATTTGTAATGAAAAGATACTCACAAAGCAGGATATCCATAGGTATTATGACCTGTTATACATCCAGGAGGGGATGGAACATAATTCAATCTTCAGGAAACAGCAGTGAGTTTTTGAACAGAGGGTTATCCTGGTTGTGCTTTTGAACACCATGGGAGATATCCATGGGTATAACAACAACAACATCATTCATGAGGTGCTTGACCACTTTGCATCAGCCTATATAGATGTCACTTAAATTGTAGTAATTTGAAGGAGGTCAATATTGAACATGTCAAGTGTGTTTTAGAACAGGTTTTAAAAGCCTGTTTGTATTTTAAACTTGTGAAGTGTAAGTTTCATAAGAATACTGTCAAGTACCTGAAGTTAATTATATTCACAATCAGGATCTCTATTGACCCAGATATGAAACTGAAGCAAGGAAAAGAAAGTATCAAACAGATATTTCAATAACCTCTTCAAATATCAGCTGTTTCTGGGATTCTGAATGTACTACCAACAGTGCATTCCACCATATTTGGATAAGGCAAAATGACTAATAAGACTTACAAAGCCAGACAAGTCTTTCATTTAGGAATAAGAACAACAGCCATTGTTTGAAACAAGGGTTACTACAATTCAAAAAGCCTCAAGTTTCCAGCAGTATAATGACATCAGGGAAGTGGTTATTCAAACTGATGCTTCTCACAGAAGTTGCACTGTGGTTCTATCACAGCACGATGAGAACTAGGTACTATATTCAGTCCCATATTACTGTATCACTCACACTCCTCCCAAATGTACTTACAATTTTGATGCTAAGGTACTTGGGGGAATTATCAATGCACTGGAAATATGTGGACAGTACTGGGAAGGGGAGGTATACACCCTCCAGTTGTTAATGCATAATTGGAATTTTGATTGCTGTATGACAATGAAAATATTAAACCAATTATATGTCTAATGGTCTTTGTTCTTATCACACATCAATTATAATGTACTATATTCTTCTGGAAAATGAACCTCTGAACCCGATGCTGTGAGAGGGAAACCAGGAGACTTTCCCAGCCAGGGGGGATGAACAATTATACAATTATGCAACAGGTAACTCTACAGCGAGAGAACTCATCGACAAAATTATGTTTTTTAGCAGACTGTGCATCTAGAAGGGATCGATAATCGATATCCAATGTATCCACTACACCTCGTTGGATTGATTCATGCCGAGATGAATCTACAATAGAACTATAGAATATTGCGAGTAAGGAGAAAATTACCAAATTCAAGTATATTATTGAAGAGAAAAGACATAGGTATGGTTGGAAGGTAAATATGGCCGGATACAATAAGTCACAGCATTCAATTATTCAGGAGATTCACTGTATACATTTCGCCAGACACCATGCATGGGCAAATTTATCCTTCCTTGTGAACAGGCAGTATTACTGGCATGGGATTTTAATAGACATTGACTGATATAGTTGGAATTACTGTACCTGCCAATGTTCCTCAATCTCAAAACACTCTACTTTTCGTGTCCTTCAACTGTCAGTCTCATCTAAGACATCATACGATGTTATTTCAATGCAATTCATTGTTGGGATACAAGATTGTGAAGAGTACTTTCCTGAGTGGGTTGTTGTTGACTCACTGTGCAACATGCAATATGTTGTCCTCTGCCATGAAATAGTGGATTCAAGAAGTTGGACAGATCTTTCTATATGGTTGGTGGTGAGGCTTGATGTGTTTCCACAAGCTTTGATTTCAGGTTGGAGACCTCCATTTACTGTGAGGTTTGGTGACAGTTGTGTGAAACAGTTGGGACTGAAAGATAGTTGTTCATGGCATTTCACCAACACAGAGACAGCCAAACCAAATGAATGCAATTCAACATGGAACAGTCTCTGTGAGGCATTGTGAATTACCACCAGAATTGCTGGGTGGAATCATTATCTCTTGAAGTGTATGCAACCAATAATCGAACTTCCAAGACACTGATGCATATCTGATTCGTTTTGGTCCATGGTCTCGACCCTTGGAATCCATACTTCAAACATCACGACACAAGGCATAATTAGCAAATATTCAATGCTGATTGGATGCAACAAGTGATTTGATTGATCCATCAATACCTCTGTATGGATTTGTATCAAAATTAAGCTATGCAACAGTTGATTGTAAATTACCTCTGACAACCAAGAGTAGATGTGAAGATAGGCAGTGTAGTATGGTTTGATACCCAACAAGTACAGACAATTCAACTATCAGGGAAACTGAATTTTAATCGCCTGGGAAATTACACCATCTTCTGCCAAATATCACTGTATGTCTAGCAAGATACTCTCCCTGCTACAGTCACAATTCATGATGTTCAACCTGTATCCATGCTGAATCCAGGTGATAATTACCCCTTCTCCAGACAGTACCTCTCCCCACTTCCTCCAATAGAGATAGATCATAAAAAACAACTTCAGGTTGAAAACATTGACAATGGCTCAGTATAGGGACATCGATTACAGAATTGCATCTGTTGAATATTATATACATCAGACATTTGGGAACCACTGTACTTTGTTTGTGGACTGAAAGTGTTTGATGAATTCCACGAATACTAAGATTTTAACCCCTGAGCAACGGTGAACCCAATTGGTCAATCTCAAGCAAAATATGGGGATATTGTCATGGCAGAGACTGCCTAGTGATGTGAAACGTATTGACAATTAGTAACGCAGGCAATTTCAGATATGTGATGACATCATAGAAATAGAAAGACAATGTTACGAATTATTCATTGGGGTGGGATTATGTGTTATGGTCTCGATGTGGTCTGGGGTGATGCAATGTAAATAAATCTGGCATGTGTGCATTGATAAGAATGTACTCACTGTTGGTAAAGATTACCAATTAGGATTCGGAAGGTAAAACTCACAATGCAATTTGATGTCAGCGTAAGCCACACATTGTAAATCAAGACAGGTTGCTAGCATTGGAAGATTTCTTTTGATCTCTGTTGACTTGTTCTCTATTGAATTCAAGCAATTTCCAACAGTAGGAATAATATATCCCAGATGTTCCACATTGCAATATTAACTGCAGGGTTATGTTTTTATCTGATTACATTTTGTTACTGATATTATCTAAGTCCAACCCTGCCTATTAAACTAATTATGTTTCTGCCAATTTCCACATCCCAAGCTTACATGAAGATTAAACTTTCACAATTGCTCAACTTGAGAGATAACAACTGCAGAGAGTGAAAGTAACTGTCAATGTAAGGTGAGCCTGCATTTGCAGCCATTGCATTGAATTCTACATACCAATTCAAGCCATGGTGCACCTTGAATTTCCAGGACTCACTGTAATAATTATCCTATCCACCATGAGATGAAGTCTCACTACTCATTACCCTTCCCAGGTATCTAGCATGCAAGCAAATTGCTTATTATGAACTAACTTTATTGCAGCGAGACTCATAATGAATAACTAATTCAATCATGAGCTGTGTATAAAATATTCAGTGCAAAATCTAAAGGTGGGTGAGTATTAATCACCAATTTGTGTACAAAGTTGGCATTTCAAAAACTTGAATCAATTAGACTACATCTTGGTCATCATTGTAACATTCCATTCTATCTCTAAATAAGAACTGCTTTGTGTACCCAAATTTTCTTCTGTTAATAGTAACTGCCATGTTGGTGTGAAGATAATCTGTAGAAACAATCCAGAAAACTATATGAAAGCAAACTTATGTACATTATATACTCTTATCAACTGCTAATGCAGCTAATGATAACTCCACCATGATGATCTTATAGATTTGAGGTATCCTTCTGGTTTATATACCATGATGGAAATTAATCTTCCTCCTCCTTCAATCGCAAACTCTATTACAACCCTTGTAACCCAGCTGTTCCCACATGGAGGTTCCAAATCTGTCCGGTTCTGAACATTCTCACTGGGTTTATGATTCTGTATGATGCAGTTAGCTCAAATACATAAAATCTGTGTAAACTGTGTACCTCTTGAGGAAGCATATGCAGGGGTAATTATTATAATCCAGTTTCTCAGTACTCCATTTTGTTAGCACTGAAAGTTGTTGATTTATACCACTGTGTGACGGTAAGGTATTCTTCAGAAGTATCTGGTCCTATGTAGGTGGGCTGTCTGAAACCAACTTTGCATTCCTTACTAAGTAATGTACATGGTAGGAGTGCTAACATTCTGGATTGGACATTAGTAATCAAATATTCCCTGTGCATTTGACATTTCCCAGTACATGATAATGGACTGGTATGTATAATATTCATATGGATTGCAAAAAGTATTTCTGCTATACCCTGTTAAGGCTTATCTTGAATTGCAATCTCCTCAACCCAGAGCCACTTCCTTGCACTATTTCACTGCTGTTTATGTCCATTTTATACTATATTTATTTACCCCTATATACTAACTCTCTATATTTGTCAACTCAATCTTCACTCTATCAATATGGAATCTATAGCCAGCCAGGTGTGGAATCACTATTGACAGAAGACTATTATATACAATTTCATTCTTTGTAATAAAGCAGAATGATAAAGATTCTGATCCAAAGAATAGTGATAACAAAAGTGAGGATACTGCATAGTCCGCTTGGTCTCAAGACATCAAAGATAATCATTTTGATCGCCATTATGTCAATCTACTTCTCAACCAGACATCTCAGGGCATGTGATAATGTCTACAATGTTACCAATGGGAAAGAAACAGAAATATGTGAATACAGTGATTTCTCCCCCTTCACATTCACATTCAACTAAACCAGCTGGGGATATGGCTCCTGCAGTGTTCAAAAGCCCCAAGTTCACGCTCGATAAATTCTGCTAGTTTGACCTTGTGCCTAGTCAGATGCTCCCTCTCTGATTGACTATTGCAGACCAGACTATACCACGAGCAAAGGTCAGTGAACATCGTAACCTTCTCAATCCCAGAGGGCTACTTTGGACCTTGCAAAATGATTCATTAATGTAATGGTGTTTACAATGTGCGGTGGGCCAATAATATCAGATGAGAAGTCCTTGATAGTTGATGAGGATATGAACCATATTGTTCAAATGCAAGATCACTAGTTCCAATCTGTAAATCTGACATCTGTTGTTCAACTTCCTAGCAGAGGCTTTGAGGATATTGATCAGCAAACAAGGGTCGCTGTACATAATGGGTGCAGTTAAATAGTGTTCCATTTGGTTTACACTATAGACTATACCCCAAAATAGACGGATTTGAAAAAGAAGATTATTACAATTTGAGAATAATTGATAAATAGAGCTTGTCAAACTGTGGTCTGTCATTGTGTGATTGGCACTCTGAGGCTTAGCATCAAGTCCAGGGAACAGATCTTCCGATTGGTGATATCGATGTCTCAATGATCATAAGCGATAATATATTGTTATTCCCAGGACAGAACACAGTTCACCATGAATTTTTCTTTATTATCAATAGCTTGGGGTACCAACCTACAGCAATGCAGTTTTATAAACCTATCACCCCCCAAACTTTAGGACTGGCAGTTGTAGCTATTCATTGTATACAGTCTATAAATTATACCAGAATGAATATTGCAATGCAGTTTTCTGACAATCAGTATCAAGGTTAATACTGCGGTTCAATTGTGATACATTTTACTGTGAAAGCCACTGCTAACATCAATGACTTATTGGTAATCCACTTTATATCATTCCCCCTTTTGCCACACCTGTGGTGGAATAGACATCATCTAATCATTATTGGCACCCCTTTCAATTGATTTGGGCTTGTCTACTTTATTTGATACCCCTTTATCTGCATCTTTGATTCTCTTTTGCAACCAGTACTCTGTATCTGGCTGTTTTTCTTTTGACGTTGCGTATCTCTTTTTCACGAAAACATATCATACCACTGTTGAAACTCCATATTAGCTTACAGTGAGTCGAAATCTAATTTTGCATTTATTCAATATTACAGACAAAGTTAAATATGCTTGGAGTACAATTCCACCCTTTCACCAGATACAAATTGTCCATAAAGGCAATGGGTATCTCCTCCCACTTTGTGGTATTGATGAATTGTATGTTTCTGCTTTCATTAGCAATAATGAGATGGGAGATATAGCTGATGATATTGACTGCATATTCAACAAATATTATTCCATTACCTCCCAGGATGTTTGTATTGGTCTATCAACAGTGCATTCGAGGATTAGTCTCTAGGTTCTTGGTTGCATGAGGGAGCAATGTGAAAAGTATATGATTGAGGAAGATGTTAGCTAGAATGGAATAATTTGAAAGTTCATAATGAGTATTAAGCCATGGATCACGATTGATATAGAGGGTAATCCATTCCTTTGTGAACATCGGGAGTATTTTAACAAATGGCTGATACCCTCTGAATCAATATTCCAAGTGTCCAGATATCTGTCATATGTCGATTGGGCTTCCCATATTAGGTGTGCCACACTTGCATGTGCTCCCGCATTTCTCTCTAGTACACTGCTATATATATAAAATTATTACACCTACTACTATGGTACTCCAAATGAAGTTATTCAAGCTTCAAGTTACTATGAAGGCTGGTCATAATACCCACCTCTCATCTGAATATTATCCAAATTTGATACTTTTCATTTTATACATGGTCTGCTTATATACAGTACTGGCAGCATCCACTGTCTATGATACATTGTGTTAATACAGTCACAGATGATTGAACTCAGCAAGACAGCAATTTGCAGTTGTGTGACTCACCTCAAGCTATATGTGATTTATCTCGTGCCACATCAGATTGAAAACCATGATGTACTTCAGATTCTTTTTGGGTTGTTCAATGCATTTCAATTTCGAACTTTTGATGTATGCCAGCTAATTTCAACAGTGGCAATAGTTGAATATTACTAATTGTTATAAACAATGAATGGAAACAAATATCATATAATATTAACAACATTTTAGTACACAGTATATTGCCTAGCCATCACACCTGATACAAGTAATGGAAATAATAGAATCAAATTATATCTTTTGTATTTGAGATTGAAGAAGTTTTAGTGAAAGAAGGAGTAGAAGATCTTGATAGGGTGATTGGAAATTCATTGAAGGTGAAATATTAGGAACAGAATATGAATTCTAAAGCCTTGTTAAAAAGCTTTTATCAAACTATATAGAGAGAAGTATTGTGCCACATTACTAACTTCCTAATATATTTATATTCCCCAACTCCTAGTCACTACACTCATGGTGAATCTTTATCTAGTACATTGTATATCAATTGGACAGTGGATGTTGAACAGCGATTGTACAGAAAAGATTCAGGTTAGACAGAATTGAGTTTGCAAATATATGATATATTATTCTCAGTTACATGTATTTCATAATTAAGAAAATACTTTGGAAAGAAGTACTATTATCAGCAAAATGTAAATCTGGCTGGAAGCCACATGCAAACCTCCTAGACACTTCGGTTGACTCCATCAATACTAAAATGTCTTTTGAGATGCTCGCAGGCCTTCCTTGAGTTTAGCAAAGCGCACTCAGACTCTGGAACAGCACTTTGAAGTGCTTTTGAAAGCACCTGCAGCTATGGAGGTGCATTCAGGATACAACAATATTTGACTTAGAGGATAGTCACATTGTTGAGCAGCTGAGACCTCTGGAATGGCATGTGGGAGACTGCTAGAGCAGCTGAGACCTCTGCGCAGTTCCACAGGAAACTTAATGCTATATACGCACAGTAGTGGGTCCTACAGTTCGATAACCACGGGGCATTTGGTCAATCATATTCATTGTTGTTACTGTCACATGATTCGCTATATCATAATATGGCATGCTGTACCTATCAAAGTCTCCCTATAGATTTACAGTTAATATTCCTGGTTGCAGACAGTACTCAAGCGTAATCAGAGAAGCATCTGCATACACCAATTGAGAAAACTTAAAGATACAGTTGGAGGCAGTGATCATGCGAACTTAGAGATGTCTTTAGAGGCTGAGATTGAGCGAGTTTGAAGATGACCATGGAGGAGGAGATCAAGCGAACACAGAGATGCACTTGGAGGCCATGATGGATTGAGGTTAAAGATGCACTTACAGACTGTAATCAAGGAAGATTGGAGATGCACTTGGAGGCAGAGATCAAGTAAACTGAGTGATGTAGGTGGAGGCCATTCACAAGCGAGTTTGGAGACACACTTGGAGGCTTCAATGATGTGTACTTGGTGCCCGTAATCGAATGATTTCGGCTATGCACTTGGAGGCTGAGACTATGTTAAATCTGACATACATTTGGACGCCCTAACTGAGCGAGTTTAGAGATTCACTTGCAGACTGTGACTGTGCAAACATGGAGGCCATGAATGAGTAAGTTTGGAGACGCATTTGGAGGCCATGATTGATCAAAATTGGATGAATACTTGGGTGTAGTTGAGCTGGAGGTGGTAGATCAGAAGGGAGGCCCAACAGGAGCTGAGATCCTATTTGTGGGGTATCTTGGACTGTTGGGAAAGTAGAGAGTTGAGTACAATAACGTCCACCAAGAGATGAGAGATGAGAGACTGACTGGGAGTGGGAGAGAGTCAATGTTAGGATGATGCAGTACTCGGTCTATGCAGTGCTCAGTGTATGCAGTGCTCAGTATTTGTACTATTTTCTGTATGGTGTACTCAGTACATGCTGTGCTGGGCAATGCATCATGATCATCGCATGGAGATATTGCAATGGATGACCGAGCTTAGTATTTCTAGATCATGGTACAGGTCAGGATGAGACAGATAGAGATGGGAGTAGACAGGCAAAATCATCATGAGAACCTGATACCTGAGAGAATCTTATGTATGAGTAAATTTGCCATTTGTGAGATGGCAGGTACAACTGCGGATCCGGCAGGCAGGTACCCCAACACAAGGTGTTCAAAGCCTAATCAGGTATATAGCATGATACACAGTTTTCAAAGCCTAATCGGGTAAGTTTCATCCCTGATTTTGTATATGTGGTAGTTTCCTACCCTCATTAGCCACCATCACTCTTTCTCATCCACAACTCTACCATCATCACAGAATCCTAAGTTCAGCCATCCTTCTCCATTACACCATGAGATGGGCTTGAGTCAATACCCAATACAGCATACACCTAGTTAACGATAAACTGAGTACCGCATCCACTAGTGGTTGCCTGTCTTGTCTTCATTCTCACAATTGCAAATTGAACCCGGAAGCTATCAATGTCAGTGTTTAGTTGTGTCTGAGAGTGTACTGTACAAAGTGGAAAATAATTGGTCAGTGTAAAAACATATTGGTAACAAAATGTTATTAGAACAACTTACAAATAACATCAGCAAAATGTATTTTACTCACTGGAAGCTTCCAGGAGTATGTGAGAGAAGATGGAGCATTAACATACAGGTGCCAAAGTCAGGAGAGGTTCAGACCATAGGAGGACAGTCTAGCTACCCTTCGGAGTAACTGGGACCTCAAATAGCTGGTACTGAAGCACCATGGCAGCAGTCATAATACAATTTGAAGCACATTAGTATGCCAGATAACACTTTGGAAGTACCTGAACCTTTTAGGGAACAAATGTGGATATCCCAGAAGAATACGAAGAGATGCCTATGTTCTTCGAAATCCTGATTTGGAACAATGCAGATAGTGTGAGCAACGGGTCCGGGCTACCTGGCTGCGGTCCTGGTTGAAACCAACCAGGAGGCCCTGGTCTGGGTCCGGAACAGCCAAGGAACTCAAACTGGGTGACTAGCACTGGGTTGTTAAACAGACTGTGGATCCATTTAACGGTTCCCACAACTTTGGCAGTACTTTGGCTGCAATTAGGTTTTTGAGTTCTGATCGTATTGTGACATGATCAATATGTAGATTGTGCAGCGTTAGCAGCTCTTTCACCTCCTGCGTTTAGATTTGTGATGCAACTGATATTAGGTGAATTGCTGTGAAATAAAGCCAAATTTGATGCGAAGTTCATGTGTTTTTGTTAGCGACTCAACAAATATTGGTCGGGTCGCAAATCTAAAAGCGGGAGGTGATAGACCGGCTAATGCAGTACAATGTATGTCTCGATCATGTCACGATACAATCAGAACTCAGATACTGTATTCTGAACCAATGTTCTGAGGTTAAAATGCCGCGTTTTTGTTGGTAAAACCGGCCCAATTGCAACTGTCTAGGTTTTCTTGTGGTGAAACCCATTGCAATGGTCCGGTTCCGGGTTGCGACCGGACCCGGAACCAAACTGCGAATCAGGAACCATTGCCAACACAAACTGCAGGTAATTTTTGAGACCATCTGGATGTACACGTGGAATTGACTACCCTTTAGGGTGAATGTGATGGATGGATTATTGTTCACTATCAACTTCAAAATTATACTATAATATCCAACATCTCTTTCATGATTCAATGTTTTGCATCGCATCTTTACTGAATGCTGAGGGCAACTGAAGACTGGATGCAGGTACACAGAAAAAGCAACCCTAATAAGCGATCAAATGTTATCAATCATACATGATGGCAATGTCACACAGTCAATCTCCCTAACTGTAAATCAAAATGGAGTATGAAAAGCACAATAATATAGTATGGTGGAAAAGAGAAGAACCACCACAAAGAGAGGAGTGCCAGATGTGGAGTGCAGCCTAGACACGAGGAGTATTGAAGGAGATGGGGGAGTCCAGATTGAACTGGATGTGTACAAATCCAGGGCAAAGAGTGCCAACATGGATGGAGGAGCACCCAACCAGCAGACCAGTGCCCATCCAAGCAGAGGAGTGCTGAATAATGGTAAACTGTCCTAAATGTAATGGAGTCACACTGAATTGAGGTTGTGCAGTGCCAACACTGATTGAGGACTGCCAATCCTGAAAGAGGCTTGCTCATCCCAGAGCAGGAGAGCTGACAGGGGGGTGTGGAGTGCACAATGCAACATACGTGTGCCAATCATAGGCTGAGGAGCACTGATAGTGATTGAGAATCACCTATGATATCTGAGAAGGATCAACGGGTGGTATATAGCAGCCCACTAATGTGTAATTGAGGTGCCTTCAATAGTAATAAAATCTATCACTGGGGAAGGGTAAAATTTACCTTCTTTTTCATCTTGAGAAATTACAACTGTTCCCAGCTTTCCAGTGGCATATTCAAAGAGCATACAATGGTTAGCTGTGGCTGCCAGAGCTAAAGTCTGCAGAGTGAAAGGTTGAAACAACTGAGATGTGGTAGGTTGCCACCCCATGCTGTTAGCAGGAAAGAAAAACTAATGGCAAAATAAATCCAGAACTTCTATATGGGTGAAGCATGATTTCTAATTATCCATAATTTTCAGGAGATAAAGTTCAGCAACCAGTTTGTCTTTAACATCCGTCAGAAGCTCAGCCTCAGACTGTAAATCCAACTGGTAACTACTGACAACTGTTCAACAAGCACCATCTGCCTATTGCATATAAATCATTCTAATCTTTAGTTTCACCTATCTATATGTTGGGGTTTAGTTAATATTGTAAGTCTAACAGAGAAGCATTAAACAGAATCACATCACCTACCGCATGCTGTGTTTGCAGATCTACATTATGAAATTGACTACCAGGCAATTGACATACAGATGGTATCACTACGTGAGTACCTGCTGATATGCACTGATGACCCTAAGCATCAACGGCTCATTTGCAACCTTCATTTTCCATTGAGTACTTCTCATCGGCTATGATGGGTACTCAGTATTGGTGAACACATTTTCCTCCTGAAAGCTTTCAGTATGTCAAAAGTAGTCCATTGTGAGTGAGGTACATTGTAATCTCCACCGGCCTTTGGTTGAAGAATATTCTGGTCGCCACTATACTTGGATAGCAGGAGAACCTGGGCAGGTGCAACGTCAGACTTGTGAAATTTGTTCCGGATTCATTTTTGGCATTGGAGCAAACAATGTGCCATAGCTCCAGCATGATTTCGCAATGTGACAAGTGGAGGTCATGGGACAACTGGATGGACATAGCTCAGTTTCTCCGGAAGTTTAATACTTGAAGTTGGTAATGCCTTATTGCACTGTGCTTGACCGAGATGTAGATCCTCTTAGTTCTGCTCCAAATCAACTTCTTCGATGTTGAAATGCATGATTGAGATGTCAGCTTCTTCACTTTCGCCACCCCCGACCTCCCGACCACTGTCTTATCGGTCATGCAAGCTTCTTAAGAACTGTTGCTTCTATACATGCCATCTCCAATACTCAACTGGAAGGTAGGGTTGGAAGTTGAAATATTTCATACACTAAGAAGGTTGGCTGGCATCTGGAATGCAAGTGCCGGTACTCGATCAAGGTGTGCTTTCTGATTCTTTTGTAGATAGTGATTCCTCATCTGCCTGGCTGTAGGTTCCATGTTGATGAAGCGAAAATGGACATTGGGGAATATAGAGAGACAACTACTTAACGGAAATCAGGGTATGCAGCTTAATCGAATCTGATGAATCTTCGGAAGTGAAGCAACATTTGGTTGATGGGGATACAATTCGGGCCCACTCTGGAACAAGTCCTGATGTCATTTCTTTGGTTCACATTTGAAACATGGATGTGAGTGTATTATTGTGGTGTAGAAAGCATCAGGTACACCGGATGAGATGGATTCCTTATGCCCCCATTGCTGGATGTTTGCACTTGTACCCAAGTATGCTATTGATGCTAGATTTGGAGGTTGGTTCAAGCCAACACAGCTAGAATTGAACTAGCTGCAACTGAACAACCCAATGCATCAGAAGAACTCAAGACATTGACATTGTTGTATTTCTTGCTTACTCTCAGGGCTGGCAATATTGAGTACTCTGGTATGGATTGATAATGGCTGCCGCTGTATAGGATTCCCCCAGAGGTAGTCATCATGCTTCTGATTCTACCATTGGAAGTAACTGGATGGGAATGTATCGTCAGCATGTTCAGAATCGGCAAATGATGGATACTGTTTGGATCCTGGTAAGTAGTGACAATTGAAGATACAATAGTTCAAACTGAGTTTGTAGTTATTGACATGCGATAAATACGTATCTCCCACTGCGGTATAGTAGTAAGAAGGACTCCTTAATTTCATGTTGTATGGTGTGTTAGAACTGGGGTACAAAGTTTGAAGTAGCATGGGCAATTTCGTAGGCCGAATGTCACTTTCAACAGTCTGTGTCTCCTGGATTGCTTTACAATAGAATTGCAGTCTGTGTAAGAGGGAGAGAATTCGGTTCACCAACGAGATATTCAACTTAGAGAATGAATGGCAAGCAATGATTTGGGGGTAATCTAATCGATTCCAGTTCTTGTCAATCCCAAGATGGCTCTCCAATGGATCATAAATCACTATGCACATTGAAATGTGCATAATATTTCATAATTACGTATGATTCAATTACAAACTCATTATCAGTCTCACTGCTGCAATGTTTACTTACCAAAATGTTGGTATTCAAAGCTATGTATAAGATAATATCAATGTGTCGTGAGACTTCAACTCACAGTGGGCAGATAAATGAACACAAGATATTGTGGGGAATTAAGATGCAATAAGCGTTGAATTGGTATGCAGGATTCAATATAATGGCCGAAATTGCAGGCAAACCTCACTTTGACAGCAGTTTGTGCTCTGAGAAGCTGCCTTTTGTTATATGGAAAATTCATCACAATTTGTTCCTTGTGCACTCTTCGGATTTGAAGTTGCCAGATATCACCAATGGTCTGTTTAATATTTCTCACAAACTTAAACCTGTCAAGGTATGTTGTGGATTGGAGATACTATGCACAAATTGAGTAACTGAGCAGAGACTGCCTGTCAGATTCTCTGTCTTCAAGCTCTCTTGAGGGAAATCAGATTCCACAATCGATTTTCTGCTTCTGTGTTTCGGCTGCCAAAGCATTCTGTTCACTAAGAGTTGGGGTAGGTCTGCATTTGAAGCAATATAAATGTCAGCATCATTGAGGGACTGCAATATGCAATGTGAGTGGAAGGTGCCACCTATCTGCTGAGTCGCTGAGCACAAACTGTCAATTAAGATACTTTGTTTCAAGCTGCAGCTCCATTATGGAGCCAGAACAACTGAAGCTATTGATGAATCTCAGAAACTCAGGTCCAAACATACTTGTTAGTTAATATCCTGTTAAGTGTGGTTACTTATTGCCCCATGTTGAGAAATTAATGTAAACATGTACAGTAGATATGTTCCTTCAAATGATAGTTGACATGGAGCATGGCAGTTATGGCAGTATCACTGTGGCCTTCACCTACTATTCCTGTATTCATATAGATGTTAGCTGGGGCCAATGGGGAGAAGTCACCTGCACCTAATGGTGTAGTGTCCAAAAGATACCAATCTCTGTGTACTGGCGACCAATGATTTAAATGCCGACAGAAAGACAGAAAATATGTTGGAAATGAAGTAAACTGGAATTGTGCCAGGGTAATACAAAGTGTGTACACACCATTTTGTGGCTCAGAGGCTTGCAAAGAGTCAAATTATATATTAGCAATGACTTGAAGCATGTCAGTATTGGTGTCATAAATAGAATATGAAAGTGTAGTCAAATATACCACTGTCAATCTTGACAGAAGTGTGGATCTGAGGTGTGCCTCATCTGAAATAATTAGTGAGAAAATACTCAGCTTAATGTTTTTTGGATAATCTAGGAACAGACAAGTAATACATTGGAATATGACATATGAATCAAATACTGCCTAGACAGTGTTTATTTCCCAGTGTGATTGAAATATACTGTGCTGCATCTGGCAAAATGAGAGTCTACAAGAATTAGAGATTCTCCTTTGCAATAGACAGTAATTGATTTAATAATTTGAAATTATTGAATATTCCAAATTGTTTCCTGATACTAGTTGTAGGTGAATCTGGAATATGTCAGTAACAACAATTATGAATTACTCTGCAAGTTTGCAGTCCACCTGAAATATACAGTGGATAAACAACTTGAGTTGCTGTTGGTGGTGTATCAGCCATAAGCCATTGACAAATAATTCGAATCCTGTTCCCCCATTTAGGTATCACAATTCCACATGCACCA
>Ga0307515_10011000_pt1 | contig 17243 bp, 13 predicted proteins | sample 17_EM_MG_FD_194513 | JGI IMG/M metagenome (GOLD analysis project Ga0307515, IMG submission 194513) | Populus trichocarpa ectomycorrhiza microbial communities from riparian zone in the Pacific Northwest, United States - 17_EM | ecosystem: Host-associated > Plants > Roots > Unclassified | place...
CAGCCCATAAATCTTAGAAACTAAAGAAAAGGTAGTCACCTATGTTGTTTTCAAGTTGTAGTAGGATTTTGATCTCAGACTTATGTCTTTTACTTCTTTTGAAAGGAAATTTAATTGCTTGTATTAATTCATTTATTTTGCTGCCTCTTAGGATCCTTCTAATACTAGTAAACACAATTAAAGTTGTTGAAATAATCTCATTGCATAATTAGAAAGTCTTGCCATCACTTTGTTTTCTAAATCAGCTTGGATTCTTTTTTTTATTATTATGCTTTCTCCTCATCTCATGACCCATATAAGATGGGATTGAGCATCTCTTGTGCATGGATAAGATGTACTAAGACCTCTTTTTGATGCTCAAATAAATCCTTCAAATCTGGCTTGGTTGAAACCTTCGAAACAAATACATTCAATACTTTTTTCAATGTTTTTGTCTTAGATCAAGTTAACATATAATAGGTCCCTGCTCCTTGTTACTGTTTATGGGCTGATCTATGATGCACCTTGTCTTAATCGACAACCAGTAGCTTCAAGATAACATTTCTTGACGAGCTTGGGACCAAGAGGTTTGCTCCCTCTGTGGTTTCAGGTTCGACCCCTGTGGTTGCTCATATGATGGCCACTGGAGGCTTACATGGTCGTTAACTTCAGGACCCGTGAGATTAGTCGAGGTGCGCGCAAACTGGCCCGGACACCCAAGTTAAACTAAAAAAAATAACATTTCTTAATTGCAATAGCAATAGATGGGGGGAGTTTGAACAACTCAACTTGATTTGACAACATTAAAACCTTTCAGTTTAATGTATGACGACAAATGCTAAGATTTCTTAATAGTAAAGTTGAAACATTAAAACCTTTCATTTGAACATATAATCGAATGCTAAAGTTTCTATGGTTTCTTAAATGCTAGATGGAGATGTTCGAACAACTCAAAAAAATTTATCTTTAATATATTATCGCGTCCTAATGTTTCTTATTTCTGATTGGATCACTTGCACCGAGGAAAGAAAAGGTCTAATATGGTACGCCAGCCAAGCCAACGCAGAAATTCTGATCACAATCCCTTAGAATGGCCTCATTACAATCAGCACAATCACCTTTCAATCCCACATCTATCTGCGTCACTTCTTTTTTTCTTGTTTTATGAATGTTAATTCAAAATTATTTCTTTCATAATACAAGATTTCGTTTTCTTTTCTTGTACAATTACTGCAACAATTGACGTACATATCACTCATTTTCATGCTGACCATGTTTTAGGGAACTCCTCTATGCTCATATCTAGCTCGTCAATGTTGGATTTTGACAGAATAAAATGCAGAGACCAGTAATTAATACGTATTTATTCTGAAACTTCCTCACATTTTATTGATCATTAGAGGTCTTATTTAAGCAACTTGAAAAAACCGAAATGCAAGTAACAAGCAGCTAAATTTGTTGTTGTTACGTAACAGAAAAAAAAAATCATAACAAAATAAAAAAGATTTATATCAATCCTAACAGATTTTGACAATTTCAAATCAGCAAATGTTTTATTAAATCTAAAATTCTTTTCAGCTCCACATAAGCAGGCTTCACATCATCAGCTTCTGAGACATTAATTCAACTAAACTACTGAAATCTTAAACATAACAACTATGGGGACCCCATTAACCTCCGAAGCAAATTCTTTGCAGAGATTGCTTGAAGAGGATAAGCTTGTTCTTGATGGATTTACTAGAGATTGTTTTGCAGAGACACCTCTGCACATATCTGCCATGCTTGGACACTTGGAATTTAAAAGAAATATTTCAAGTCAAACACCTGTGTTTGCTAAAGAACTAGATTTCCGCAGAATATCTACGCTTCTCTTGGCAACAGCAAATGGGCACCTTGAATTAGTAAAAGCACTGTTACTGGTCAACCCTGACATGTGCTATGCTCAAGATCGAGATGGCCAGAGCCCACTTCATATTGCAGTGATCAAAAGCCGAGTTGATGTCTCGAAAGAATTGGTTCAAACTAAACCTGAGGCCGTTCTTCTCCGGACTGAACGAGGTGAGACCATCCTGCATCTCTGTGTTAAACACTACCAGATAGATGCTTTGAAATTTTTGGTAGAGACAATCAAAGAAAGTGGATTTACCAGTTCTAAGGATGAGGATGGCTCAACTGTCCTGCAACTAGCAGTAGCCGATAGAGAAATTGAGGTATGAAAATAACCCTCCAACCACTAACCAGTACAATTCGTATATGACTTCAGCTCAGCATATATATATATATATATATATATATTAGAACAGGAAGTAAAGAAATTTAGTTTATTATCTTATAGACATGCCGAACAAAAGATATTAAAAAAAACTTAAAGTTTATACAAGTTTATAACTAAGCATGTAAAAGCAGAATTGATGACAAATATGTTTTCAACACAAAAATAATAATAGAATACTAGCATGTATATACTAAACAAATATTCAAATTTGTAATTGATATAAAATAAAAAATACTTGTATGCATACTAATTAATAATAAAATTAACTATGCTTAAATTAAAATAAAAAAGATAATTACTTGTTGAAACACTTTAAAACAATTAATCTTTTATTGTTTTATTGCTCCTCACTTGTGAAACTATGATATTTGTAAAATGTCTCACAATATTCCAACAACATCACCTTGTTTTAAATAGACTTCTAAACAAGGTTTCTGAACTAAAAATTATATAACTTAAATATCTCTCAACAAAATAAACTTAAGCTCTAGATTTGAGAGGGAAACTAAAGCATAAAAAAGAGAAGAAAAATACTAAAAAGGAGGTGAGGAAGAGTGAGTGGAATTTGAGAAATTTTAATTGGAAACTCTTCTTTCACTCCCTTTTTATAGTGAATTTTGAAAGTTAAAAAATTGAAAAATTAATAAAAATATTTAAATTATGCAAGATAAAATCCACAATCATTCATTTTCTTGAGTTACTATGTTAAACTTTATTTTGTTCACTGAGATTTATTCAATTATCATTATTTTAATTACTTACGAACTGTATCGTATACAAAAATAGATCGTGTAAGTAATATTTTCACTAAGTAAGTTCGCAGGAAAGATTAACTTTTTAGATTGTATATATTCACCGCACTAACTTTCTATCTATATAAACAATAACATATATGTGAACAAAACTGACCAGATAACGACTTTGATACCAATCTTACAGAGTATAAGCAAGATAGAATAAACAATTATAAACAATTAATAATTTAATTATTGAAAAATATAAATCCATAAGATTTATGACATACATCAAACCATCCAAATAGCATGAAAAATAATTTTAGAAGATAAACTATAACTTTAAAACAAAAATATATAGCAACCTTCTAAAATTAAACAAAAAAAATCATAACATACCAAAAGGTTATAGATTAAAGTATATAGAAATAAAATTAAATCTATATGTGAGAATATAGCAACTTAAAAGGAACTTAAATAATAACTTCAACTTTAAAGATGTTAAAAACCTCTTTCACAATTAATCTATATTATTATTTTCATAATGTTTTTCTCAAAAGGTAAACTAAACAAATTTGAATATAAAAAGAATAAATCCTTAAGATTGTAAATCAAAGTTTGTAGATATATATATTAGATTGGTGAGCAATGATGTTTAGTTTATCATCCAAGGTATACTAAACAAAAGATGTCTAACAAAAGCCTATAATTTATACTTGTTTAAAACTATAAGCAAGTAAAAGCATAATTAATGACAAACATGCTTTCAACATAAAAATAATAATAAAATACTAGTATGCATACTAAACATATATTAAATTTTGTAATATATATATATATATATATATATATATATATATATATATATCCTAGCATGCATGCTAATAATAAAATTAACTATACTTAAATTAAAACAAGAAGGGTATTTATTTGTTGAAACACTTTAAAGTAATGAATCTTTTGTCATTGTTAATGATGAATTCTTTGTTCTTAAAGTTTTAATAATCTTTACTTGTGCAACTAGAATGTTTGCAATATGTCTCCCAAAATTCCAACAACACCATCTTGGTTTAGATGCATTTCTAAACAAGGTAAACCAAATATTATGTAACTCAAATATTTACCAACAAGATAAACCTAAGCTCTAAATTTGTGAGGAAAACCAAGTATAAAAAGAAGAAGAAGAATACTAAAAATGAGGTGAGGAAGAATGTGCAGAATTTGAGAAATTTGAGTTGGAAAATCTTCCTTCACCTTTATTTTATAGTGAGTTTTGAAAGCTAAAAGGTTGATTAATTAATATAAGATATAATTTTCACCGTTATCTACCTTTGATTAATTAACTATCGTATATCAATAATTAAATTGAGAAAAATCAAGGGTTATTTGTGTAGGAAAACCAAGAGTTATTTGAGATTAATTTCTTATTCACCCATAATTTATTTAAATCATGTTAATTAAAATAAATTTCCAACAAAAATCACTAATACGAACTTGATACCACTACAACATTTAACAGTTTTACCAATAAAATTTTTCTATCGACGTGAGATTACCATTCCATCAATGAAAATTTTAACGGCTAATTCACCGACAGAATGCGTCCATCGGTATAATGTTTGTCAGTAATTCCATTATCTATCGCTATTCTGTCGGTAAAAAAAATGATGGTTTTACAAACGGAAATGCGCACAAAACAAATTACCCGTTGGAAATATGCCGATGGAATAATTCCGTCAGCATGGACGTTGGTATTTGTGGTATACTTTTACATATTTTGTTTGTATTGCCTATTTATCCTCTTGCGCAAACGCTTAAATTACAAACTTACTGCACAACACAATAACAACAACAAACAATTATAAAATAAATATTTCATGTTCCAAAATATCATCCATAATATTACATTATAAAAAAAGGCTTTACACTTTCGTGTTATGATCATATTTAGTCAGAATTTTCCTCTTCGTCATCAATTGAATTGTTATCAGCTCCATCACACTCTTCAATGTGGTTATCATCATCTTCATCAACATTTGCTATTCCACTAGAGCTCAAAACAGCATTCAACTCCTCTGTGTCAACATCAACAAGACTATCATCGAAAACAAAAAAAATTCAAATTTTCTTCTAAGTCCATCGAAGGAGCAACTCGATACGTTTTTCTCTAACACAAAGCTTGCTCTCGGTTTTGCGACCTGTGATTCATCACAAACCAACTCCATATTTTTACGGTTACAGAACAATGCTAAATCCAATCTAGCCTTGATGTTGTCATTTGTCTTCCTCTTCATATCCATGACGGTGTTGAAAATGTTCTCAAACACGTTCTTTTCAATGTGCATGACGTCAAGGTTATGGCAGAGGAGATTGGTCTTCCAATAAGAAAGCTCTCAAAAGATACTTCGCTTTACCCAATTATGGGTCAAACCAAAACCAGGAAACTTCTGCTTACCTGATTAGAGACCAAACACAAAGTCATCGTACTCTGATATAACATCATGCAATTCTTCACTAGAAAGACGCGGGGGTGCAACATCCTTTTCAACTCTGCCAACAAAGAAATCCTTTCTGTTCTTTCTATACCAGTGATTCGGTGGCAAGAATGACGGTGACAGTAAAAAAAAAAAGCTTTACCTTCGTTTGTTAGCGTGAATGCCTTGTTGTTTTGCATACAGTATGGACATGCTAGTTTTCCATGCGTGCTCCAACCAAAAACCATTTTATAAGCTGGGAAATCATTGATAGTCCATGTTGTTACCCATTTTTGGAGCGAGAAAAGGATGCTGGAATGCCGAAAAAAGGCCAAAATTGGTTGAGGAGGTTCAAAAATGCAAAAGGTTGAAATTTGACAGTATATTTTTGACTGGTAAGAGCCCTATTGACAAGGAAAATTCAATTTGAGGAAGAAAAGTCCAAAATCAAATGTTTATGGACTCAATTAAATCTTATCTAAGCTTTAATTGAATTTATGGAGTGTTTGATTGCAGGAAAAATTAATTTTTAAGTCAATTTCGGCTTTTATTGGATGAAATTAAAGTTCTGGGATCCAATTATAATTTTGAAGAGTTAATTTGGTAAAATCATGGGTTTAATTGCATAATTATTGAAATTTGATGGCCAATTGGGGACTTAATTGAAACAATCCAAAACCAAGGACCAAACCGGAAAAGGCGCTAAAATCAAAGGATCTAATTACAATTATTTCGAGGGCTTGATTACAAAATTGCATAAACATCCAAGGACCAAATTGGAAATATCATTTAAAGTTGCAAAACTGTGCCGTTTTATTCAACACTGTCCACTGTCTTCTTTAGAAGACGTTACGTGAGCTGGTCGAGAAAAGTTTGCAGCGGCGAAGGCGCGATTTGCTTCAATCAAGGGGGCATGTTTCACGGCTACCATGATGCACGCCGGCCGTTACTCCGTCCCTGCAACAACAAAGGGAAAACGCCTGCATCCTCTGGCTATAAAAGCCAGAGGATGTACTGCACTAGAGAGGGAGGAGAAAAAAGAAAGAAAAGGAGAGAGATCAGTGAGAAATAAAAAAGCAGAGGGAGATGTAAGGAAGAACTGGGCAACAGAGGGTGGAAGCAACGAGAGAGGAGAAAGAAGAACAGAGGGGCAGAGCGAGCAAGGCAGGAGAAAACCAAGAGGAGGAAGTGCGCGAGAAAACAGAGAGAGCATAAAAGGAAAAAACAGAAAAAAAGTACAGAAAGGGAAACACAGAGAAGGGGAGAAGGGAAGAGAAAAACAAAAACACAAAGAGAAGCATTGCCAGTCATCGTCTTCATCACCAAGCGCCAGCTTCGCCTCCAGCTGCACCAGGGAACAGGGAAGAAGAAAACGAGAGAGACAGCAAATAGAAATAGAAAAAAGGAAGAGCCAGAAGAAAAACAAACAAAAAGGAGAAGATAGAGGTCTAAAGCATGTTGTTGCCTTCGTTGCTTCCAGGTAAACTTCTCCAACTTTGCAGATAATGCATAAACATTATGCACTTGAAGATTAATTACACCGTGACTGTAGCAGGCGTGCGTGAATTGTTCATGCACGCTTGCGAGTAGAAACCAGCTAGGTCCAGCCCCACCACATGGGCCGGGCTGGGCCCAACTAGAAAAAAACAAAAATTCTAAAAAATATTTTAAAAAAATATATTTGTGATTTTCTCATATATTTTTTACTGTATTTTGATCAATATCGGTTTGTATTTTTATACTGTAAAGATACAAATCCGGTATTAAAATACCCGGTTTTCATCAAGACATTAAATTATTTTTTTTGTTTTCATGCATACGACCAAGTCTCTCAAAAATAAAAATAAAAAATAAAAAAAAATTCATATCGTATCTTCATACAACAAAGAAAAATTCAAAAAATATTTAGCATGCATTTTGGCTTTAATAACCAGTTTATTAACGTCACGAGACCTAGGCCAATATTTCAAAAATTCCAAAAAAATTATTTTGTTTTCTTTTAGTAACTGGGGTATGACCTTATACGTAAGACGTATTCCGGATATTAAATTTTTTTTGTTGACGTTAGAACAGTTAGGTTTTACCCGATAAGACAAGGACCTCCTTACTGAGGAGAAATTTTCTTAAACCATAGACAGACCAACAACCAAAAAACACGACAGGCCTTAGATTTTATCAAACAATAAAACAATGCAGTCTACCTTAGATAGGGCGTATTTGGGGTGCTAATACCCTCCCTCTACGCAACCAGTCCCTGTACCCGATCTCTTAGACCAGTTAGTGTTCCTAGTGACCAAAATACTAGGTGACGACTCCCATTCCATTTTTCCACTCATAAAAGACAAGAATTTCTTGTTTCCCCACATTTGCCACATTTTTAGATAATATAAAATTTTGAGGGTGGATGTTTTCGCCGCGATGCCGCACATGTGCGACAGTCCACATCAAAGCCGCTCTTATAACAAAATTATGTTTCCTTGATATATAATAAATCAAAGCTCCGGAAGACCACAACTGCGTCAACTCATCAATCAACGGTCAAAGACAAACATCTATATTTCGGCCCGAACTACTCGGATCTGGTATGACCATAGATAAAAACATGAATTCCGGCCTCATACACATCCCTGGTGGCAGGTTATAAACCGTTAGTATGACCGACCAACAAGAATAAGGAGCAACAAATGACCTGAATGGGTTGAATTCGTCTGTACACAACCCAAGACGCACGTTCCTTGATTCAACTGAAAAGTGAGGATGCACATTGTTAAAGTGTTTCCATGCTTCGCCGTCAGAAGGATGCACCATCACTCCATCAACCGTATTATGTGATTGGTGTCATGTCATGTGCTTAGTAGTTCTTAGTGACATGAATAACCTCTGCAATCTAGGTGTGATTGGGAAGTATCTAAATTTCTTATATGCCACGAGATTCTTTCCCATGCCAGTTCTGGGTTTGTAACGGGAATGCCCACATGTCATGCACTCGATCAGCTCAGCATTTTCAAGGAGTAAATCATGCAGAAGTTAGGGCACATGTCAATTTTCTGGTATCCTAAACCGAGGGGTTTCATCATGGACTTAGCAGCATAGAAGTTCTCTTTAAACTTGTTCCCTTCAGGTAAAATGCTTCTCGCCCATTCCATAATTTTATTATAACTGGCCTCACTCAACCCCTGATATAACTTGATGGTGAACACCTGTGCTACGGTTGATAATTTACTGTGGTTCGTGCACCCATCCCATAATGGTTCGTCAGAATCTTTCAACAGATCAAAAAAAACCTTGTTGCATCTGCATTAGGTTCTTCTTCTACAATTGGACATTGACTAACATTACCTTGATTCATTCTCATTGCATCTATAACCATATTCCTGTAAGGATTACTGTTGTCATTTACAACTTCATACATGTTGCTAGCACTAGAAGTTGACCCAACCACTCTTTCTACCATGCTCTCATTAGGAACAAATAGTTCTCCGTGTGCATACCAACACAGGTAATCCTCCATAAACCCTTTGGTTAGAAGATGCATATTTACAACATCTTGATGCATAAACTTTTTATTTTTACACTTAATGCATGGACACCTAATACCGCTATCAGTAAAATTCCTCAGAATAGATGTTGCGAAATTAATAAAACCCTGAACCCCATTACAATAATCCATCCTCCGCAATCCTTGGGGTGAGTCTTGATACATCCATAAACGATCATCCATGACTTCTATCGAACCTCTATAAAATTATGATGAAAACATGTATTAATTAACTATGTTACCTAAATAAATTTGAAAAAAATATTAGTTTGCCTCGACATTATCCAACAACCTAAAAAAACACTTATGTTAAATATTCATTATTAATTATCAATTATCAATGTCCATACAAATTTATACATATATAAATTTACGGAAATCACAACTCCGCAATAGAATTGATAAAAATTAAAACGGATCCGTTAAACAAGCTATTATTTATTTCATCACAACACATCTAATTCAGTGTAATTCAAACAAAGTTTCAACAATTTACAAACAAATACAATTTGACAAAATCTAAAACAAACTATAACAATTACAAAATTATACATTCATACTACAAGTTTCTTTGACAAATAACAATAAAACAAGTACATACGTTAACAAAATACATATACTAAAAATATTAAAAATGATAAAATTCACAATAAATTAATTGGAGAACGAATGTTTTGACCACGTACAAAAGTATAAGAAACTTGAATGCTTGTGTTGAGAAGAGGGGGATAGTTGGGAAGGGTGGTTGGTTGAAGTTTGGGAGGGGAGAGTTGGGATGGGGAAGAAGAAGGAGAAATAGAGGAGGAGAGAGTCGGCAGAATGTGGATATATTGGCTTTTACCGATGGAATCACCGACGGATAAGTTCTGTCGGTATACCCGTCGGTAATTCTGACGGTGAATGCATCATGTGACTATACGGAGATACCGATTTGAATCTCTCGGTCATTCCGTTGGTAAAATCATCTGAAAAAATTCCACGTTATCACACTGTTTTTTCTTTTCAAAATTCTATAAATTCCGTCGGTAATGCAGTCGGTATATACCGACGGAATAATGTGGTCGGTAATTATTACCGACAGCAAAGGTCTGTCGGTATAGACCGACAACATTAGAGACGGAATTATATCCGTCGGTAAAAATTACCGATAAAAAAAATACGTCGGTAATTTCGTTGGTTTTCGCTGATTTTCTGGTAGTGTTAAGTGTAAAAGACATCTCTTCAACAGTGCATAGAATGGAAGCTGTCAGGTCCATGAACTTGCGATCCAGTGACCATATTACAGCTTTACATTCCCGGTTGAAAAGGAATTTCCGTAGGAGAGAGAGGCATCAGTTGGGAGAAAAACGAAACGCGTTAATGATAGGAGCATCCCTCATTACAACAATGGGTTTACAAGCAGGAATTAATCCACCAGGCGGTGTTTGGCAAGATGATTTACAACAATAAACAGCACATGAAGCTGAGCGTTCCATAATGGCTGCAAAGTTTCCAGATACTTATAGTAACTTTGTGGCCCACAATACTACAGCTTTTCTAGCATCCCTCGGTGTGATCTTGTTATTGATAAGTGGTTTACCTTTCAAGTTGAGGTTTTCAATGTGGATTCTGATGGTAATCATGTGGGTTGGGGTTACTGAATCAACATTTACTTACTTAATTTCCATATATATTGCTTGTCTAGTCATACTCAGCGTAAAACTTTCCTTGTGACAGTCGTTGTACTGAGCGTGGTGATGCATGGCTTGCTGAGCATTCTTCTTGTGGGGCTTTCTGTCCGCTTGATTCCCAGGATTGTCAAGTATGCAGGAAGGTTAATGACACCAAGGGATCGTGGCATTCTGTTAGAATCAGTCGCGTCAATGTCCTGGTATCTTTACACACACAATCTTTCGTAAGATTAATCTACTTTCTTTATGAGAGTCGATCATCTGATTTCATTTTCTTGTATTGTCTAATTACGTACACCTTGTTTCAGAGCTTTCAAACATAGTAAAAGAATTGGTCCTCAGCGTGGAAACGATCGACTTGCCCTGGATAAGAACCTTTAATTGTTTTATATAGCAAGATAATTAAGCAACTCGATTTAACTAAGTCAAAGTCCCTACCTGTTTTTCATGATTTCATTTTATGCTGATTGTTTGTCACAACTTTCCATGGTCATTCAAGCTTTGAATTTAGGGATAATAATATTAAGTCTTATGTACTTTAATCGTTTTTTTTTCTCTTTGGTTTTGCTTCTGTATTTTAAAAAATTGTACTTTAAAATAAAAAATAAATTTATTTTCGTATATAATACAATAAAAATACACAGATATCATATGAATTTCTTTTTTCAATCTCTTCCCCTTCTCCTCTTCCTTCTCTCCTTTTCTTTTTCAATTAAGATTTCATAATCAATAAAAATCAATTTGGAATATTTTTTAGACCACTTCCTCTAACCCACCCTTCATCTTCGTTGTCCAAATGAATTCTTGTATCAACCCCTGGTGGTGGTGCTCTTTCGCGCTTCTCCAGTCTTCCTTGTTCTGCATAAACACAGCCCGTTTGATTACTTTGCTTGATCACAAAAATTTTTCCTTTTCTTTTTCCTCTCTGCTTCACTTTTTAATATTATAATTACAAATCAAATAGTAAATTATTTCTCTCTTTAAACCGTTTACAATCACAGCCCGTTTGACCATTCTTTGCCATTCTCACATTCCACATATCTAAACATCACTTTGTTTTCCAAAAAAAATAAATAAATCCCAAATTCCTGTCACCTCCCAGAAAAAATAAAAACTTTACGAGAAAATGAAGTTGAGATGATCCTTTTCAATGGAGTGCCTATATGGATTTCATCAAAATAAGGGAGCTATTGAAATGTAAAGAAGCTGTGCTTGGAGATTCTTTTAGATAGCATTTGGTTACTGTCTTGAGATAAAAGGAACAGAAACAGTAGAGTCAGAAATGTGTTTTGTTAAAAAGAAAGGGATAGAGATATAAAAATAAATATATTCCTGAAACAATTTTGAAGTGAATTTCTATACTTTCAAAATAGAAGTTACAAAGAGGACATGTCTCTAGAGACAATATTTATTATTTTTTATTCATAAAATAAAAAGTAAGAATAAAAGTAGTTATTATCATAGTTTTAAAACTAAATTCGGGGGTCGACTCGGGGCAAGGTTCGGGTAACGGGTAGGGTTGACCATTGACCCTGGTCAATGTAAGGATAAAAGTGGTTATTATCATAATTTTAAAATCCAACTCGGGAGTTGACTTGGGGTAAGGCTCGAGTCAAGTATTAGGAGGGTCAACCTGGGTTGACCCGAGTCAACATAAAATGAAAGTAGTTATTATCATAGTTTTAAAACTTGATTCGAGAACAACTTGAGGCAAGGCCCAAATCATGGATCACGAGAGTCAACCGAGTCAATGTAAGGATAAAAGTTTTTATTATCCTAGTTTTAAAACTTGACTTGAGAGTCAACCGGGGTAAAGCTCGGGTCACAAGTTGAGAGGGTCAACACAGGTTGATTTGAGTCAACATATGGATAAAAATGGTTATTATCATAGTTTTAAAACTTGACTCGAGAGTCAACCAAGGCAAGGGTTAACACGGGTCGGGAGGGTCAACTCAATTAACTTAGTTTTTTTTTAAAACGATCAAAGTAACCTTGTTTTGACCAATTTTTTTTATAATAGTCAATAAGTTTTTCCTGGGTTTTTGATCGGATTAGGTCGAGTCAATCCTTCCTCTATTTTTTTTTGTCAATTTCATCATTCAACATTAAATTGGTTGGGAATTAAGCTTCTTGATTTAGCAGGGTTCTAGAATTTCACAGGTTGTAACTATGGAAGATTAACCTAGATTTAGGAGGTTTGCCCAGATTTGCTTGTTTTTTTTTCTTTTTTTAAGCTCAAATGTAAACCCTAATTGAAATTTAGACAAAAAACCAATCTAAGTGCTTATAGAATGGATTTAATGTAGGTACCAAATAAGCATTAGAACAAACAACAAAAAAGAGATAAATCTTGGAAATGGAAATTGACCCGATTGATTAAGGGAAACGGTCACGGAAGAACACAGGAGGGCATTAAGATTTAAAACAAAACTAGCCAAACAAGACCTAGGATAATTAAAAGGGAGTATAAATAGATTAGGAGATAAGAAAAATGACTTTTCCTCTCCCTTTTACCTTCACTTCTAGCCAACTTTAACAGGAGAAAAAAAACCCTCCCTTACAAATATTCTCACCATTACAAGATAATAGCATAAGGGAAGAGTGATTGTCAGTAAGAAAATAACATAAACTTGAAGGATTTGGTGGAGATTGGGGTCGGCCATCCAGCAGCAAGCAAGGGAAGGAAAAACAAAGAGAGGGGAAAAGAAATCACCAAAAATTTTCTTCTAACCTTTGGTAGATTCTAATGGTAAGAAAAAACCCTCACTTTTTCATTGTTAGGGTTCAAAAAAGGAAAATCCCAAATGATAGGAATTAGAGTTCTTATGCATACATTAATCTCTAGCAACCAAGAAATGTAATTAGAAGTTTTAAGTAAGGAAAGAGTAATTTCAAATTGTATAGAAAGAAAAAATGAATGAGTATGCCAAGGAAGAATTCCTAAACTAGGTCCAGCCAAGAGAGGGGCAAAGAAGAATATAGGATTATGGTAAATTTAAACAACTAGTGGCCTTGAATTAGTGTTCTAAGATAAATACATGGGCTAAAACTGAAAGAAAATTCTATGATGTTAACATTGTTCACAAGTGCTCAAGTACATGAATCAAATTAAATGTTAGCTTGTGGAATGAATGTGTGGTGATTCATGTTGACATACAATCTATGCAAGTAAATGTGAAGAATTGCATGAATAAAAGTGGAAGGAATCAAAACCATATGTTTAGGCCTAGGGGAGAAAACTTAGGGGAGTCTTTCAATGTTGTTTTATGCTACTATGTCAATGCTTTATACTCCATGATGTGAATTGATGAATAATATGGTAAGTATAACTATTTTTGAATACCTCTTTTCATCTTCTTAAACTACATTGAGTACTTGTGTTGATTCTTGAGATTGTGTGAAATACTACTAGCATGGAAGTCAAAGATGGAATTGATGTTTTGATGAGGAATATAATTGAATTGCTAGACCCTGTTAGATTTTGTATGTAATGGAGTCATAAGACGTTAAAAGTTCTTAAGAGGTGATAAATTGGTGGTTAAATATACGAATTCAGAACAGGACAGTTCATTGGTCAGGACTCCCACTAATATTAGACATTGAAGATGAAGAAAATTGCTGCACATTTTCATATAAAAGTTATAGATAAATGAATTAGCTAATGTTTGGAACTAGTCTTGTCTTAATTGGAGTTATAGAACTCTAGATATAGGTAAAACACCGTTGAAAGGTCAAACTGCTCATAACAGGGCAGTTTCATCGGTCAGGACTCCCACTAATATTAGACATTAAAGATGAAGGAAATTGCTGCATAGTTTCATATAAAAGTTATAGATAAGTGAATTATCTAATGTTTGGCACTGGTCTTGTCGCAATAGGAGTTACAGAACTCCAGAAATAGGTAAAACACTGTTGAAAGGTCAAAACGCTTGTAATATGACAATTTCATTGGTCAGAACTCCCACTAATATTAGACATCGAAGATGAAGGAATTTGCCACACATTTTCAGGTAAAGGTTGTAGATAAATGAATTGGCTAACTTTCAGCATTAGTCTTACCCCCATTGGAGTTATAGAACTCCAAAGATGGGAAAAATACCGAGAGGAGGTCAGGCTGGAACTTACTGGACAAATTTATTATCTAACTTCTAGTTCGGGTTTAGATTTAGTTTGACATATTATGACGGATGGTCCTTCATGAGATTTTGAATATATGTGTTACCTTTCAATTGACATAAAGTTTTCTTTATTTGGAGTTATGAGATTCTGGTTCTGAGTCGTAGGACACTGAATTTTGTTGATGCAAAACTGAGTCATAGGACATTGATTTTCGTTGACAGAAACTGAGTCGTGTGGACACCTGCATGTTGATGTACCCAACCTTGAAAATATACTTGATATGTATTTGTATGTTATGATGAGAAAATAAACATGCATGGAAAGCACCATATGTATAATGAATGAATATGGAGTTGCTATAACATTTGGCTTGAAGGAAACATGACCAAAGATTTCCTTGTGATTCAGGAGAAGCGACCAGGAATGGATCTTCTGTTAGAGGAGGTCACGAGACAGGTGGAGCAGGTGCGTAGTTTTCCTTCCTTTCACACTTATGCAATTTAATTCTTAATAGGAATGCAATTACAAATATATTATGCTCATTGCAAGTAAGGATTGGTATATTTATAAGATTAGCTTTGGTTAATGGCATCCGTGATAGGATGGTCAGGGAATGAATTATGAAATTAGCCTCGGCTAATGGCATCCATGATAAGATTTGTCGGGAAAGTAAATATGAGATTAGCTTCGGCTAATGGCATCCGTGGAGAATTTGCCAGGAAATGAATTATAAAATTAGCCTTGACTAATGGTATCTGTGTTGGGACTGCCGGGAATGATTAATAAGATTAGCTTCGGCTAATGACAATTGCATTGGGATTGCCGAGAAGTGATCAATAATGGTGTCCACATTGGGACGCTTGGGAATGATCAATAAGAATCAATTCGTAAAGGGTATCCGTGTTTGGATGACCTGGAAAAATTTAACAAGTACAATTGCCCAAAGATGTCCAAGTTGGACTATGCAATGTTAAAGACTTTTTTTTAGTAAGTTGACGTATGTATTAAAAGAAGAAGATACAAAGATTATAAGGGGCATACCCCAGATTTACAATGAGAACAGAAACATAAAACATCAGATGGCTACAGGCTAGCCACCGAACAGAAAACTGAGACCTCGAAACCAATACAACCAGCTAACTATCAAATTAAGAATCTATGTTATTAACCCTCCAAGCTCTTTGGATCCTTTTGTTTTCATCTATTGGTAGGACGTTCCTCATCAAATCAAGCTTATCACGAATAATACATTCGATTTGATTAAAGACCAAATTTGAAGATCTAGACATGCCTGCAAAGATCCTTGCATTCCGTTCTTGCCATACATGATACACTGTAGCTGCGAAACTCAATTTACGAGAAAAATTGATGAAACTCTTGCCATGCCAAGTGACAGTGGCCCATCGAATCCATTCATCCCAGCCTTTTATCATTCTTGGAATGTCGCATCTGTCACAAACATCCCACCAGATCGCTTTAGTATAGGAGCATTCAAAGAACAAGTGGTTGTGATCTTCATTGTTGCGGAGACAGAGTGAGCATCTATTGGGACCATGTATACCAAACCGATGAAGTCTATCTTGAGTTGTGAGTTTCTGTTGGACAGCCATCCATAGAAAAAACGAATGTCTTAGAATAGCATTCTTGAACCACACAATGTCATGCCATTCAACCATCTGACGATGAATTATTAGTTGCTCCCAAGCTACTTTGATTGAGAATCTATGATTTGGCAAATCCAACCAAACAATCTCATCCTTTTCCCCATCTTAGGATTACAATTAGAAGGAATAGCTTCTACAATGGGGTGCCAGCCAATAGCTTGGGTGGTAGGAATTTTCCATTCTAAGTTATGAATCAGCACATTCACCTTCGCGTTCTTTTCCATACCTGAATCATAGATGAATCTTTCCCCGTAAGAATCCGCGAATGGGCTGTGAGGATGCCAATTGTCAAACCATAGAGAGGTTGTCATTCCATCTCCTATGATGTACTTCATCTTTGGCCATGCTAAGGATCTAAGCTTTAGAATCTTTTCCCAAGCCCAAGAGCAATTCTCTGGCGTCTTGATTGTTCAGAAATTCCTACCTCGCAACAGATTGGATCTGATCCAAGTAGACCAGATTGAGCCATCTGAGTCATTACACAAGTTCCAAATGTGTTTCAACAAAGCAATCTTGTTCCATTCTGTTATCCTTTTTATTCCTATCCCCCCTCCTTTTTTGGAAGACATACATGATCCCAAGCCACTTTAGCCCCAGTAGTTCTCATATCTGAACCTGACCAAAGAAAGGATTTCATAATTTGCTCCATATTTTTAATTACTTGCCCAGGTAAGAGGAAGAGAGATGCCCAACAGACCTGTATGGAAAATAAGACTGAATTAATCAGTTGCACCCATCCTGCATATGAGAGTGTTCTACAAGTCCAATGTCGAACTTTAGAGGTGATTCG
>Ga0307515_10011001_pt1 | contig 17241 bp, 2 predicted proteins | sample 17_EM_MG_FD_194513 | JGI IMG/M metagenome (GOLD analysis project Ga0307515, IMG submission 194513) | Populus trichocarpa ectomycorrhiza microbial communities from riparian zone in the Pacific Northwest, United States - 17_EM | ecosystem: Host-associated > Plants > Roots > Unclassified | place...
ACTCTATAAATACTTTATAGAAAGCCGTCGCGTAAAGGTAGAAAGGTCCCTCTAATAGCGAGAGATTGCGATAATATAACCCTTTAGGTAAGATAGCTAAATAAGCCCTAATACCTAGATGCTCTAAGAGCTTAAAGACTCTTATATACCTATAGTTACATTAAAAAAAACATAGATACCCTTTATAATAGTTATAACGCTACTAAAAAGTAACTAAAACACCTTTAGCCCTACCTAGGCTAATTAAAAGATTAAACGCTAAAGGCAACTTTAAGATCTTCCCCTAAGCTAGAAATGCTAGAGGAATATACTAATATATTTAACTAGGGAACTAACCAGAACTTTCCTAAAAGACTACTAGCCTATAATTGGCATAGTAGTAGTATATAGACTACTTATAAGCTAAGTAGGCCTACTATTTAAGTAATCTAAACTAACTACTAACTTAAGACTTAAGCCTTATAGGGAAATCTATATTAGCCACTAGTACTAATACTACCTCTATAGCTAGAGCTTCTCTAAGGCTAAGGTTAAAAGGTTAAGAGCCTTAAACTAATTGTCTTTAAGATAGATATTAGAAAGCTGCTATAAGGCTTTTAAAAGCTATATAGGAAGAAGCTACTAATAAATATATTAGAAATTTTTGGGGGTAGGTTTAAATCTAGTAAAGCTTAATTTAGGCTAAATAAAATCTTTTATAACTTAGCTAAGGCTAAGGGCTTTTTAGAAGCTATTTAGTACCTACCTAAAAAGGTGTAGAAGACTTAGAGAGTTATCTACGCTATAAACGGAAAAAGGATATAAACTAACTAGCTAAGGCCTTTAGTAGTTTAAAACTCCACTATAAACCTAACGCCTAGTAGTTAGATAATTAGGTTTATAAGGTAGATAACTTTTTTAAGATGCTAATAATATAAGATAATACTAAAGAGCGTGTGCGCTAGACTATTAGTAAGATTAAAAACTAATTGCTAAACTAGATTATACTTAATTAGCTTAATAAAGAGCAAAGTACTATATAGCTATAGCTATAAACCTTTATAAAGAAATAGACTTAAGACCCGTATATTATATAATATAATAATATAGAGCTATTTCGGAATAGAATATAGCTTAACCGCTATAACTTCTACTAGTTTATAAACTTTATAGAAACTTATACTTAATAGATAGATCTAGAACCCTTTAAAAATAAGGACGGTAGTATTTATAAAAAGGAAAAGATTAGGTTTATCTAGGCTAGAATTAAGCTAGTAATTTATAATAAAATTAAGTGCGTAGAAGCCCTATTATAGATTACTATATATACGGATTTTAAATAAGTAGTTCTAAATACTAAAAATATAGTAAGGAACTAGACCTCTTTTAGTAGGAAGCTAGTGTAACGGCTTAAACCATCGAACAAATGTCTTAACAGAGACTTAAATGAATGCTTGCAAGATTAAGCGAACGAATGCTGTATTACGAAGATATTAAGCTAAGGAGTAAGAGAAGGTAGTGAGGCCACGTCTATATACATATGCCAAGTCTTAAACGAACCCCTAACTAGGTGACGCGCACCAGCGCCGTTACAGCTAGGGGATTACTAGAAGCGTAGGCACTTTAGTAGTAATATAGGGCAGACCTAACCTTTAAAGAAGCTATTCTTAAAGAAAACTTTAGAAAGGTTAAAGTTAGGGGCCTTAAGTAACGGGAAAGACTCCTAGGGTTAACCTAATACCTATTTAGTACCTTTATAAGAATACTTTAAAAAGTTAAGAGGAAACTCTAGAGGTAGATTTTATTAGAAAAGTAGGTAAAGTAATAACTGCACTAATAATCTAAAAAAAGAAAAGCCTTAGTTATAGACCTTTCCTAGCTGTAACTAGGGCAAGATATAGAAGGAAAGACTCTTTATATTACTATTAAGCTAAAAACGGTACTTTCTATAGGCAAGGTATGTTAGTTCTAAGTACTATATAATAGCAGCACTAAAATTAATCTTATATAATATAATTTAGTAAAAGAGTATAAACTCATCCTATTATAAAGGTGGTGGAAACCTATTATAGGCTTCCTAGATAAGTATTAGATTAAACTATATAGTGCCTATAAGCTTATAGTATTAGTAGCCAATATATACAATTATATTAAGGTAGTTAGCCCGCAACCCTTCTAAGTGGCTAACTTTATAGGTTATAACCTTATCCTTAGATACGTTTAGCTTATAAAAGTAAAATTTAAGATATACTTTAAAATAGGAGCCTTTAAATAGTAGAATAATAAAGATTTAGAAAAGCGTATATTACTAATAAGCCTAAAGGATATCCTAGAGAATATAGCCCTAGGTAAAATAGTATATGCTCTATACCTAAAGGAGTATTAAATCTAACCCCTATTTAATAGTAAAATAGATATAGAGCTGAGTATAGGTAATAACCCCTCTATAATGGAGACCCTATAAAAAAACTACTAAATAGGTCGCGGAGATACTATAGGGAGGCGGCGATCTTAAAGATCTTATAAGATACTTTAACTGCTACGGGTTACTCTAGCTTAAGTAATATATAAAGAGTATACTTTAATACCTTAAACGTTATATTAAAGAATTTCCTACCCTTTACTAGCTACCGTATGCAATAGTTTAATATATAGTAGCAACTATATATACGTAACTACTATAGCGCACGACGCTGCCTATAAGTATTTTAAGGGAGCTTTAAGACCTACCTAATAATAATATAAAGGATAAATACAACCCTAATTTATTAAATATTTTAATAGGCCTAAGGGACTTACTAAAGGTATTTTTGGGTAGGAGAGCTAAAGTCCTACCGCAGAACTTAGAGTATAATTATATAATTAATCTAAAAGAAGGTAAACAATCGCTAAACTTTCTTATTTATAACCTCTTTTATAAAGAGCTTAAGATCCTATAGGAGTACCTTAATAGTTTACTAAAAAAGAGGTAGATTTGGCCTAGTAAGTTACTAATAGGCACGCTAATCCTCTTTATTCTAAAACTAAATAGAACTATAAGGCTATATATTAACTATCGCGGTCTTAATAAGATTACAATTAAGAACCGTTACCTATTACTACTGGTTAGTAAAATACTAGATTAACTATTTAGGGTAAAGATTTTTATAAAGCTAAACTTATAAAACGCTTATTATAGGCTCTATATTAAAGAAGGGGATAAGTAAAAGACCGCTTTTAAAACCTAATACGGCTACTTTAAGTATCTAGTAATGCCTTTTAGGCTAGCTAATACGCCTATAATATTCTAATTATATATTTATAGAGCCTTAGGGAGACTAGTTAACCGTATATATATTATCTATTTAGATAATATCCTAATTTACTTAAAAGATAAGGATTAGTATAAGTAATATATCCGAAAAGTATTGGAACGTTTAGATAATCAGGGCCTTTACACTAAGGCGTTAAAGTATATCTTTAATATTAAGTAGGTTAAGTTCCTAGGTTATATTATAATACTTATAGGTATAGATAATCTAGGAGTAGCTAAAGCTAGAGAGCTACTAGGATATTTAAGTATTTTTAGGCTTTACTAATTTCTATAGGCGCTTTAAGCTCGGACCCCTAGAACTCGGTTACCTCCCGAACTCGGTTACCCTACCAAATCGGCCACACCACTTTAGAAGCCATTTACACTCAACAAAATTTAATTACTTATTTGCCCTTATATACCATTTAGTATATCGGCTTCTGGCTTTCTATCTGGCGTATTTTAAAGCCTTAATTTTAGCCCCTTTACCCTTATTTTGGCCTTTTTTCCCTCTGCCTTTACTATAGCTTTGTTAATTGCATCTATATATTTTAGTATTACATTTAGATCTACCATTATCCATTTATATAATTTTGGACTTTTAAGGTCTTTAAGTTATAATTATAAGCTATATATTTAAGCGCCTATGTATATAGCCTTTATAATAACTCTCTAAAGTCGTTAATTTTTTTTGTAAAAGTAATCAAGTCTTTTAATTAAGTATATACTTATTATAAAGGCCTTAAGCTATATAATATATATTATAAGGCTTCTTTAGGGTCATTATATTATTAAATTAATTACTATTAGCCTTTTAAAGCTTAACCCCTTTATTAAAGCACTATTTTTCACCTAAAAATATTTAGAGCCTTTATATAGACTTTATAAATAAATACTAAAGATATACTGCCTAAAATTAGTTATTTTTATTATAAGGCTTTTTTCTAGGTCTTATAGTAATACTTAGTAAAATAGTACTTCTTAATTAGAGCTATATTACTAAGATATATATACTTTATAATTTACTTAAAATATTTTAACTTAATAGAGGAGATTTAAAATAGATTTAAGGGTTATTATATTAAATAAAGTAGCAAAAAAGAATCTATAGATTGTATATTTTATATTTTATTAAAACTTAACTATATAATAGCTTATATAGCTATTAAAGAGACATAATTAAGCTTTATTACAAAAAAAATAGTTTTAAATATAATTTTTTTTAATAAATTGCCTAAATATAATACAATTAGCCATTTAACTATCCACTTGGGCTATATATATTTAATAAAATACTTTACCTTAGTATACTTATATTAATTAAGGGTATTTTTCTTTAAAATAAATTATCTAGTAAAGGGCAAATATTGTCTTTATAATAAATACCTATTTATAATTATTAAACAACTTTATAGAAAACGTTTTTTAAAAGATATATCTTACTATAATTAAATTTATATATACGCTTAATATAACTCTAAATTTGTCTATATTTTAGGTCTTCTTTATCTATATATTAACCTTTTTTTACACCCTTTTATAAAGGCTATAAAATTTTTAAATTTACTTTAGTTATACCCTATTAATTTATATACCTTCTATTGGTTAGGTATATATAATTTTTATATAAAGATTTTATTTAGAGTAGCTAATTACCTATATTTTACTAAGGGGCTTAGTATTACTACCTTAACCATTAACTTAAGCTATTATTTTTTTTATAATTACATATATAATAGGGATATTTTTTTATAAATCCTATTTAAGTACCTAATTGGCAAGGAAGGCCTACTATATAGGAGTTAATTGCTATTTGCATTGGTATAAAAATTGCCCCAGTAGTCCGCCATTTAATTATTGCATAAAATTGCCAAAGGGACACTATATGCAAGCACTGCTTTTCGTATAGACTTATAAACATTAGATTTAGAATCTATAATACTTATTTATAAGTTCTACTTATTTTGGTCTATATTGATTAATTCGTTATAGAGAAAATGGGTTAATAAGTCGGTAGTTTGATTTTGGTTAAGTGGCCGAGTTTAGGGGCTAATTGAGTTTTAGGGGTCCGAGCTTATTTATAACTACTTAGATATTACCTAATACCTATTTAACTATATTGTAGAAGCTTCCTAAGACCTAACCTAAAGAGTAAAAAGCTTAAAGGCAGTAAGGAAGAAAACTAAAAAGGGACTAATTAAATAGTATAAACTATAGTTATGGCCTAAAAAGGTATAAAAGGCCTTTTAGGAACTACGCGTAAAGTTTATAAAAGCTCTATTACTATAGCATTTTAACCTAGATTAGCTATTAGTAATAATTACTAATATATTAAATTTCGCCCTTATTAGTATCCTACTATAACTTAATAGGGATCTAGACGCTACCTAGCTCTATTAGAAACTAGTAGCATTTTATAATAAAAATTCTAAGGACCTAAAGTTAGGTATTATACCTATAATAAGAAACTGCTAGCTATAGTTAACTGCTTTAAATAGTAGCAATACTACCTTAAGCACGTAAGCTATACTACTTATATACTCTTAGATTACTATAATCTACGCTATTTTATAACTATAAAGGAGCTTATACCTTAGGACCTAGTAAATAATACTGCTATAGTTTATTAGTATTTAGGACGATTATAATAACCTTAAGGTTATAGAGGGAGGAACCTAGGTAGAGCTAGTAGATGCTTACTAAGACTTAAAAGCACTGCCCCGCACGCTATCTAGATATACTAACCTTTACAGCGCAATTCTATATCGCTTCCCTACCGTAGTTAAGCTTACCACTGCTAGCGCTTTATCTAATGCCCTTTTAGGTAAACGACAATAGGACTCTCTAGCGGTAATTTAAGATTATAACCTTCTTCTTAATAGCAATAGAAACGAAGTTAAGAGATAGATGCATTCCTACCGCCTTAAGGCTATTAAAAACTATAAGGATGCGTTTTAGCTAATATATATAGCTAAAATAGAGCGCTTTAATAGCCGCTTATACTTCTACTATATTAACAATAGAATTAATCCTTTAACTATTACAGTAGATCTAAGTAGGGTGCTGTGAGGCAGTATTACTAGGGTGTATAGTAGGGAGTAGGCAAGCCAAGCATGAGTTATATAGGGAGTCGATAGAAGAGGACGATATAGTAATAAGGGTAGGTAATAGCCTCGTACTAAGACGAACTAATAAAGAGGGAAGGGCTATAAGCCTAAGGTGCTTATAAGAAGGTACTAAGGGCTAGCCAAAGGCTAGCCTTAGCGACCCTTAAGAGCCTCTAAGCAATACAGCTAAGTAAGGGCTAAAATAACCCTTATAGGTGCCTCTTATTATTATAAAAGGGCAAAGTTATATAAAATTGCCTAAAGAGCTAACGTAGGTAACGGGGTTTTGACCGCTCCCTGGGTTATGACCGAGCTAGCATACCGCCTGCCATTTTAAGTAAAGTTTTGTTGTTCTGCCAAAATTAAAGTAACACATATATTTAAAAGGCGGTGTGTCGTGCTAAGACTTACCTAGGCGTGATAGATATTACTTAGGTAAAGTTTTAATGTTCCTTTCGGTCATAACCTAGGGAGCGGTCAAAACCCCGTTACCTACGTTATAAGACAGAATTAAGTAAATAGAAGGACGTAAAAGAGCTATATTATCTAAGAGCCGTCAGTCTAATACCTTTTATACTACCCTACTAGGCAGATAAGAGTAGTCCTATTTAACTAAAACGGAGTCTCCTTATTTACTATTTTAGGTTTATAGTAAAGGTAAAGAACGCATATAGTTACTAGCCGCACTATTATTTTAAAAATAGGGAGGAGTAATGTGACGGCGCTGGAGCGCGTCACCTAGTTAGGGGTTTCGCTTAAGACTTGGCATGTGTATATAGACGTGGCCTCACCACCTTCTCTTGCTCCTTAGCTTAATATCTTCGTAATACAGCATTCGTTTGCTTGATCTTGCAAGCATTCGTTCAAGTCTCTGTTGAGACATTTGTTCGATAGTTCGAGCCGTCACAAGTAAGGAGTTTTAAAGGTTGTTAGGGGACAACAACTTAGGTAGGGGAGGTATATAGTAGTGTAATCTAGCCTTTTAGATTTAATATTTGATTAAGTATAGCTTTAGGAGAGCCTAGGCATTTTATAGTTATATAGATCGGTCTAAAGCCCTAAAGTCTTTAATAATATATATAGGGCGAACAAACTAATAGTTTTTCTTTCTTTTTTACTAATTGCTTTTTGTAACGGAACCTTATAGCAAGAACTATAGTGGGCTCGTTAATAGGCTAGGTATATAGGTAATGTAAATTAAAGTTAACAACGTAATAATAACTAGTGGAGTGGTTGCCTAATAGATTAACTCTAATTATATTTTAAGAATTACTATAAGGAAGGAACTATCTAGGTAGGGATTAAGGGTCCTTAAATATATAACCGTACTCCTATAAAATCCTTCTTATATATAATATATATATACTCTATTTACTCTATTATAAATTACGCAGATCCTATAGATTATATATATTACGTTACGTAACCTTAGTTACTATTCCTTATTATATAGCTCTATTAGCTCTATTCTAAACTATACTTATATTAACTAACTAGCTTCTTCTAACTCTTCCCTAAGTAGTTATAATATTGTACTTAAAGCGTTCGTAACACTATCTCCCTCCTCTTTATCTTTATCCTTAAAGATTTAAAATATCTCTAAGTTATTTACTAGAGGTATAATATCCGTCTAATTAACTTAGTTAATATATAAGATTTAATTTACCGTCCGACCTGGTCCCCCTAATGGGTCCACACAGACTAATTCCTATGGGAAAAACCTCCTTACTAAGAAAAACCCCATTTTTAAGTATACAAAAAACCCCCAGGGGAGACGTAAGAGGTAATATTCCAGATAATATCCATACTATATTAACGGGAGAAAAAACACTGTTAGGTTGCTGCTTTGAGACTCCCTTTACATAGGAGTGTCTAAATACCTATCTTGCCCCATCTGCCATTTAAACTATCTTTGCCACATTTATATATTGCTTGTCTAAGTCGTGTGCCTATCCCTAGCTCCTTTTCTAAGTTTCCTGTAAATATCTCCTAATAGATAACACTTGCGTTCCGCCCGGGCCTGTATGCTAAGGTCTCTTATCTATTCCTCTATTAAAGGGTTTCTATAACGGGGTGTATATGACTTGGTATTGCTTTTGCCCTAGGGCCTAAACCTAGGCCCTTACACCTATTTATAAGGTATAGGAGGACAATCTAGTATTTAATAGGGGGCCCAATCCCTATAACTAGATACCCAGGTTACCGGATAATGTTAAAATAGGGGGCCTCTGCTACGCTTAGGGCGCGGATTGCTTGTGTATATGTATAGATGCTATGCGGTATGTGTAGTATTCGTAGGAGGGAGGGGGTACGCCGAAGGGATGATACTTGTTGATTTGATGTCCAAATATGTATATTAGAGACGTAGTAGCGGTGTTCAAACTTTTTGCTAAGGCTCACCCCTCAGTAAAAAATCTTTGCACCACCATAATGTCGCTGCGCAGGCGCTGCGCAGCCGTACACACGTCTCTGCGTTCGCTCTAGTAGTCTATTAACACAATCCAAATGGAACATCAATAGTAGCTGCTAGGTTCCCGGGCTCCACCGCATGGGGGTGCAGAAGTCGCTTTTCTGGAGTCGTCTTTTTAACTGGTCTGGCGCCAAGGCCTGTAAAAACTCTGCTGTTCTGATAGCGTCAAGGGTTGAGTATTCGAAGGCCCCCTCTAGCCACAACGTAACGCTGCTGCATCAGTAACAGACGAGATCCTCTCTCTCAGCTTAACCATGCGGACAAGATGAGACGGAAAGGAACCCCCATAGGACCGTATGGGTCGGATCTCGATTTTGGTGTTCCTTTTTCGCTAATTAAGGGTAAAGGATACCTATCCTTTCTGGTAATACTATTTAACTATCTATAGTTGATATACAGCCTTAGTTTATTATTTTTCTTTAATATAAACAGTACTGGATAACCCGCTAATAACTATAATGGTCTAATATATCCCTTTTATAAGTTTTCCTAAACAAACTCTTTTAATACTCTACCTTCTTCTTTAGTAAGCTTATAGATTAGAAAGAACCTTAGACTTATTCCTAGTTCTAACTCTATCTTATAGTCCTATGCTATATATTTTAACAGCTTTTCGCTCTCTAGTAACTATAATTTCTTGCTATACTTATAGTATTTCTTTAGTATATAGCTTAACCATTTTTCTATTTCTTCGTAGGTTGCTCCTACTTAGTACTATATTAACTTAGCCTATTATTATATCTTACGGCGTTAAGTATCCCTAATATTAACCTAACCTATAATCCAATTAATCCTTAGATTGTATTTCTATAACTAAGGTATTCCTAGTACTACCTTATTATTCCCTAATAGTAATATATCGAAAGATATCTTAATTTATCTCCCTTTAATGGTTAACTAAATAGGTCCTATTTTAAGATTAATAATGCCTCCTCTATAGGCTATTAGATCTCCTAAAATTGTCACTAATAGGTAAGGGTGCTCCTTTTTCCTATGTAGTAACCCTATTCTTTTAACTGCTACTAGCAAGATATAGTTCCTTATTACTCCACTATCTATTAGTGCCTTAAACTATTAATCTTACCACTTAATTTATAAATTTAGGTGTTGTCCTTAGATTTCTTTAAGGGTTTAAGGCTCTACTACTAGTTCCCTTTAGTCCTATAGGCCTCTACTTTTCCTAACTATTAGCTATTTAATCCTGTTTATACTTAGTCTAACTTAGGCTAATACTTAGTTCGCTTTTTATCTTTAATATACTATAAACATATATTCTTAGGACATTTTTACTACTATCGTCCATCTAGGTATTCTTCCATAAGGAATCTTCCTAGTTAAAGTATTAAGTCCCCTTATTCTTAAACTTCTACTAGGTACTAACTATATATATACTTAGCGTTTTAATATTTCGCCTTATCTGTTATCCAATATATCCTTATTAGATACTTTTAATTTTTATCCTTAGGTACTCTATATATATTATATATATTATCTATATATATAATTTATAATAGTGTATAATACGCCTAGTGTTTTAGGTTAACCCTTAGCTTATTTTTATCCTTAAGTTTAAACCTTTTTCTTATTAATCTAAGCGTTGCAACTTTATTTATAGGTACTAAGACTTACTTCTTACTTCTCTAATCCTCTAATTACTCCTTTAGATCTTTTAATATTATAATTAAGGCCCCTTTAATATAAGTTATAGCCTTTTCTGTAATTAGGTAGTCTTAGATAACTTTTTTTATCTAACTATATATAGAAATCTTCCTACTTATTATTATGTTGTTATCTATACCACTTTTAGTATAACCCTTTAAGTATATATAGCTTGTCCGTAAGAAAATATCTCTTTATTACTATATTGTAACAGCCTTTTATATATTGTTTCTTAAACCTAGTTAGAATCCCTAAATCCTCTTCTTCTTCTAGTTTAGTAAGCCACTTAGCTCTTAGTATGCCCGTCTTAGGCCTATTAGTAATTCTTTGCATAGGTGCTCTGTCCTTTATATAACCTGGCATGCTAAATCTCTTATTTAGTTTCTACTCTTACCATACAGCAATTCTTACCCTAAATTCTGCTATGGTTTTTTTCTTTTTGCGTCTTATAAGTAGATCTTTAAAGTCTTTATACTTCTTAATTATGGTATTAACTTTTTAATCTTTAGGCCAAATACTATATTCCCCTAGTAAGTCCTCTAAGTCTATATATCTGTCTCCTAGTCTAACTGCTGTTTGCACTATAGATTCTCTAATCTATAAAGAAGTCTCTTACCTCTTACCTATAAGTGTCCTTATTCGTACTCCGAATTCTTAGTCCCTTAGATTCTTTAATCCTAAGCTTACTAACTTAAGCTTAGCTCCCACCTTAGTTTAACTAGGCGTCCGTAGTATTCTTATCTTATCTTAAAAATCTTAAATCTTACTTATCTTGTCTTAAGAATCTTATACCGTTAAGAATTCTTCTCCCAAACTTATTTGTATGTTTTTAAACTAAGCCACTACTCTACTCCATCGGTTTTTGTCTATTGTGGGTCCTTAAGCTATCCTTATTCTATTTTTAGAATCTTAGATCTCTCTTATCTTATCTTAAGAATCTTAAGCCTTTAGCCTTTTGCCTTTATTAAGTAATAAGCTAGCACTAGTAGTCGTCTACTTACTTAATCCCTTTTAGATATTACTCCTTTCGTCTTATAAAGTAATAGATGCCGTATTTAACGGTGTTATAATACCTATTACTAAGCCCCATTTATTACGGACGCTTTAAGTACAATACTACGACTACTTAGAGAGGAGTCGGAAGAAGCTAGTTAGTTAATAAAAGCACGGTCTAGAATGGAGCCGGTAGAACTATATGACGAGGAATAGTAAGCGAGTTATATAATATTGTACGCAGTGTACGCAGTGTACGAAGGGAACGTACGTATAACACGTATAACACGTATATTATATATAAGAAGGATTTTATAGGATTACGGTTATGTATTTAAGGACCCTTAGTCTCTACCTAGATAGTTCCTTCCTTGTAGTAATTCTTAGAATATAATTAGAGTTAATCTGTTAGGCAACCACTCTACCAGTTATTATTACGTTGTTAACTTTAGTTTATATTACCTATATACCTAGCCTAATAATAAGCCCATTATAGTACCTGCTATAAGGTTCCGTTACACAATCACTACCTAGTTACGGTATTAAACACAGAAAGTCGAATAATATGCCACTAAAAGCAGCCACCACGACGCTATTGACGGCGGAAACTACTTTAAGGTTAGGAGGCGACACTAATATAGTAGATACTAACTCGCAGCAACCTGTAACGGTCGGACAGTTATAAGAGATAGTTAACTAGTTAATAGAGAATAATGTAACACTTAAATAAAGGATTAACGGAATAGGCGTAGTAAAGGTTAAGTTAGTATTAATTAAAAGATTCTTAGGAGAAAGATTAAAGCTTAAAGGATTTCTTACGCAAATGCACTTTAAGGTAGCGTAAGAGGGAGTAAAGCTAGTAACACCCGTAGATCGAATAGCGTATACAGGGCTATTCCTATTAGGAAGGGCACTTAAATAGTTTAAATCTTACCTTATAGAGATATAAGTAAATAGAATAACGACTACTAATTAGGACGTGCGGTATATATTCTTAAGTTAGGAAGGGTTTATAGAGCAACTAATATAGATATTTGGAGATCTAGAGGCAACAACTATAGCGGAAAAAAAGCTCTAAGATATTACGCAATAAACCTTAGTAATTAAATACATAACGTAGTTCTAAACGCTAGCTATATAAGTTAAGTAGAATAATAGGGCGCTTATAGCACAGTATAAATAGGGACTTAAGGCTAAAGTCTAGGATATAATTATTCTAATGGAAGATACGGACACCCTAAGGGATTTAATAGATTAAGCGATTAAGATTAATAATAGGATCTTCTAAAGGGAACAGGCTAAGAGAGGTTAGGATAAAGTTCTATAGTTATATAAGACGCAAAATACGCAATAACTAAAACCAGTTTAGAAACTATAGTATGGCGCAAAGCCAATAGACCTAAGCGGCACTAAAGAAGCCTATAAGAGATGGAGTAAGAAACTATAAAAACCTAGAGGTTAAGAATCTAGTAATTATAGGACTAAGAAGCAGAGGCTAAACTAGGGATTTTATTAGCAAAAGACGTTTAGGCGGACTTTATAACAAAGTTAGTAGTTTAGAAATAGAGCTTATATAAATTACGGGAAATAGGGTTATTTCGCAAGGGATTATAAAGATAGTTAGAGTTACTATATAATAAAGGGAACCCAACTAGTAGAAGATATACACGTATAGAGGGATAATAGTATACTATAAGGAATAAAGGAATGTTTAATTAAAAGTTTTGCTTTTTGTTATAATAACGTATACCAAATTTATAAAGACGCTAAGTACGGCGCAAGCCATTGGCCATAGGAGCTAGAGTTAAAGGGACTTAGAGGAACTATAGAGTTAGATAAAGAATAAGATCGACTTTATAAGCTAAATTAAGATATTACGGTAATATGCGGATAAAGATTAGTAACAATAATAATAGAGTTAAAGTACTTATTAATTAATAGCGCTAAGAAAGAAAAGGGAACTAACTAGGGGTACCTAAACCTTAATAACGCGATAGAAGTAGAGACTAAGACCGCTATAGAGTAAAGTTTAGTAACGGGTATTATAATACCGTTAGATACGGCATCTATCGCTTTATAAGACGGAAGGAGTAATATCTAAAAGGGATTAAGTAAGTAGACGACTACTAGTGCTAGCTTATTACTTAATAAAGGCAAAAGGCTAAAGGCTTAAGATTCTTAAGAAGAGATAAGAGAGATCTAAGATTCTAAAAACAGGATAAGAATAGCTTAAGGACCTATAATAGACGAAAATTAATAGAGTAGAGCAGTAGCTTAGTTTAAAGACATACGAATGAGCTCGGGAGAAAAGTTTCCCACAGCATTAGATTCTTAAGACGAGATAGATAAGATTTAAAACTCTTAAAATGAGATAAGAATACTACAGACGCCTAGTTAGACTAAGGCGAGAGCTAAACTTAAGTTAGAAGTAAGCTTAGGATTAAGAATCTTATAGGACTAAGATTTTAAAGCACAAATAAGGACCACTAATAAGATTAGAGAATCCGTAATATAAATAGTAGTTAGATTAGGAGATAGACATATAAACCTAGAAGACTTATTAGGGGAACGTAGTATTTAGCCTAAAGATTAAAAAGTTAATACGGAGATTAAGAAGCATAAAGACTTTAAGGATCCACTTATAAGATATAAAAGGAAAGAAACCATAGAGGAATTTAGAGTAAGAATTACCTTATAGTAAGAGTAGAAACTAGATAAGAGATCTAGTTTGCTAGGTTGTATAAGGGATAGAGCACCTATATAAAGAATTACTAATAGGCCAAGAATAGGCATATTAAGGGCTAAATAGCTTACCGAACTGGAATAAGAAGAGAATTTAGGGATTTTAACTAGGTTTAAAGAACGACACATAAAGGGCTGTTATAACGTAGTAATAAGAAGATACTTCCTTACGGACGAGCCGTATACACTTAAAGGGTTATACTAAAAGTGGTATAGATAACGATATAATAATAAGTAGGAAGATTTCTATATATAGCTAAATAAAAAAGCTATTTAAGACTACCCAATTATAGAAAAGGCTATAACTTATATTAAAGGAGCCTTAATTATAACGTTAAAAGATCTAGAGGAGTAATTAGAGGACTAGAGAAGCGAAAGGCGAATCTTAGTACCTGCGAATGAAGTTATAACGCTTAGATTAATACGCAAGAGGTTTAAACTTAAGGATAAAGATAAGCTAAGAGTTAACCTAAGACACTAAGCATATTACACACTATCGTAGATAGTATGCGTGGATAATGTGTATAATATATATAGAGCACCTAAGAATAAGAATTAGAAGTATCTAATAAGAATATATTAGATAATAGATAAGGCGAAATATTAAAACGCTAAGTATATACATAGTTAGTACCCTATAAAAGTTTAAGAATAAAGGGACTTAATACTTTAACTAGGAAGATTCCTTACGGAAGAATGTCTAGAGAACACCCATTTATGGTATATTAAGGATAAAAAGCGAACTAAGTATTGGCCTAAGTTAGACTAAGTATAAACAGGATCTAGTAGCCAGTAGTTAGGAAAAGCAGAGGCCTATAGAACTAGAGGGAACTAGTAGTAGAGCCTTAGACCCTTAAAGGAATTTAAGGATAATACTTAAATTTATAAGCAAAGTGGTAAGATTAATAGTTTAAGGTATTAATAGATAGTAGAGCAATAAGAAACTATATCTTACTAATAGCAGTTAAAAGAATAGGGTTACTATATAGGAAAAAGGAGCACCCTTACCTATTAGTGATAATTTTAGGAGATCCGATAGCCTACGGAGGAGGCATTATTAATCTTAAAATAGGACCTATTTAGTTAACCATTAAAGGGAGACAAATTAAGATATCTTTCGATATATTACTATTAGGGAATAATAAGGTAGTATTAGGAATGCCTTAGTTATAGGAATATAATCTAAAGATTAGTTGGGTTATAGGTTAGGTTAATATTAGGGATACTTAACGCCGTAAGATATAATAATAAGCTAAGTTGGTATAGTACTAAGTTAAAGCGATATATAAAGAAACCAAGAAAGGGTTAGATTATATACTAAGAAGATACTATAAGTATGGCAAAAAACTATAGTCGCCGGAAAGTAAAAAGCTGTTAGAATATATAGTATAGGACTATAAGATAGAATTAGAACTAGGAATAAGTTTAAGGTTCTTTTTAATCTATAAGCTTACTAAAGAAGAAGGTAGAGCACTAAAAGAGTTTATTTAAAAGAACTTATAAAAGGGATATATTAGACCATTATAATCATTAGCGGGTTATCTAGTACTGTTTATACTAAAGAAGAATAATAAACTAAGGCTGTGTATCGACTATAGATAGTTAAACAGCATTACTAAAAAGGATAGGTATCCTTTACCCTTAATTAGCGAGATCTAAGATAAGATAGGTAACGCGTAAATCTTTATAAAGATAGATCTAAGATAGGTATACCATTAGATTAGAATTAAGGAAGGCGATAAGTAAAAGGCAGCCTTTAGGTTAAAGGAAGGACTATATAAACTATTAGTTATATAATTTAGGCTTATAAACGCACTAATAATATTCTAGAAGCGTATTAATAATATATTAGGAGAACACTTAGATAAATTTATTATAGTATATCTTAACAATATTATTATCTACTTAATAACTAAGAAAGAATATAGAGAATACGTTAAATGGGTCTTAAAGAGACTATAAGAAGAATAAATGCTAGTAGTAATTAAGAAATGCAAGTTCTTTACTAGGAAGACCAATTTTATTAAATTTATTATTAAACTAGGCCAACTTAGCATAGATCTAAAGAAGATTAAGGCTATAGTAAATTAGTAGGAACTAGAGAATATTACGCAGTTAAGATTATTTTTAGGGTTTTGCAATTACTATAGAAGGTTTATAGCGTAATAATTAAAGGATATTAAGCTATTTACGTAATTAATAAAGAAAGAAGAACTATAGGTATAGGGAAAGGAATACTAAGAACTGTTTAAAAGAGTTAAGGAGTTGTTTACCTAAGAGCTAGTTCTTAAAATCTATTAACTAGGTTTAGAGACGGTTATAAAAATAAATATATTAGACTTTATACTAGGAGCATACTTTATATAAAAGTATCTAAATAGATGGTATTTAGTGGCATACTATAGTTGGAAGATAATACTATTAGAGTTAAACTATAACATTTATAATAAGGAGTTATTAGGTATAGTTATAGCATTAAGGGAATAAAGAGCATTCTTATAAGGTATAAAGAAACTATTTATAGTTAAGATGGATTATAAGAACCTAATAGAATTTCTAATAATAAAGGAACTTAACTAAAGATAGGTTAGATAGGCGGAGATGCTTACAGAATACTATTTTAAGATTTAGTATACTAAGGGTATAGATAATATATAAGCTAACGCGTTAAGTTAAAAAGCTGAACTATAAAATAATAAGAAGCCATTAGGGGCTTTACTATAAAAAGATATAGATGGACTAATTAGGTATAATTATCTAAAAATTATAGCAACTTAGAAAGATAAACTAGAGAAGGTTTATAAATTACTAGAAAGCTTTTAGGTATAAAGAATTCTAGAAGCATAGCTAGAAGATCTATAGATAGATATATACGAAAACTAAGAAGTAAAGTATATCCTAAAAAGCATAGTAGAGTAATTTATGGAAGATTTTTATAAAGGACTAACTTAAGGACATAATAGAGCTATAGGCTTAGTGTTAAGACTTTAGAAGGAGTA
>Ga0307515_10011002_pt1 | contig 17241 bp, 3 predicted proteins | sample 17_EM_MG_FD_194513 | JGI IMG/M metagenome (GOLD analysis project Ga0307515, IMG submission 194513) | Populus trichocarpa ectomycorrhiza microbial communities from riparian zone in the Pacific Northwest, United States - 17_EM | ecosystem: Host-associated > Plants > Roots > Unclassified | place...
CCAAAGGGGGGGGGTGATATTTGGACGATATGTCGCGGACCTTGGGGGGTCGTGCGTAACCCGAGGTTATGCCAAGCCTAACCCCGACCTCCGATACCTTCGTCAAAGCCCAGGGACCCTAGGACACGATCAAGACACGATCAAGATCATCAATCAATCAACCCATTTCATCAAAGAATAGCTCTATATAAGATATCTGACACCTTAGCTGCCCTTGCGATATCTACCTACTACCCCTAAGCGACTCTTCTTCTTCTCCCTCCTCTCCTTAGCTTAGTATCTTTACTAGATAGTAATCTACAAGCTTTGGTTTAGAGGCATTTGTGCGAGCTATTATAATACCTTAAGCTCCTTCTCTAAGTCGCTAATATGCTGTAATACGGCCTTTTGGTAGTTAGATTCTTAACACTTAATTACCGCGTATCTTTAGAAGACTAAGGCAGTATAGCTAAAGTTTGCCTTTTAGACGACGGCAAGACATGTCACGGCACTGACCTGACGCATTGTTATGACTTGGTGTTGCTATGACACGAGCACAGACCTGACCCCTGAGCGACGTGTATATATACCGCCTCACCTCCTACATAGATCCTCACACGACATCGTTTGTCAATCATATACAGTCACCTCGTACATCGTACCTTGACAGTCCGCACGTACTGTGACAAGACAGTTCTTAAATTTGTGCTAGCTTTTAATCTTAATAGGTATAATAATAAGGTCTTATATATAGCACGATATAAGGAAGTAGATTCCTTAATACTTTTAAAGTGGGAAAAGGTAGTGTATAAGTATCTAGGCGAATATAAAGGGATTCTTATATATTTTAATATTTCTAGTATAGGGTTATAGTTTTCTTTTATAAAGAACAGGAGTCTATAGCGCTATTTTAGTAATCTAATAAAGCTTTTATAGGTTAAGGGTGCTATAAGGAGTATTAGCTTTATCTATTTAATAGGCGTACTCTAGGCCAATATAAGTGCTAAAAAAATTCTTATAGCCGACAACCTATTGTTAGTACTTTATAACTTTTCTAGTTCGGTAATAGGTAACTAAGACGCGTTAGTTAGGTAGGAGATACGGTACTAAAAAGTAGATAGTGTAGAGCCCTTTTATATTTCTGTTGTAACCGAGATATTTACTATTAGTAGCCTTATATATAAGATTATAATTAGAAAGAGGCCGTATAATGAGATTAAAGATAAGGATAAGATTAAAGGGTTGTTTAGGGCGCAAATTTTCCCTTTAACGGTCTATATTCTGCTTAAAAGTATTATTAATAAATGCTGGTTAGATAGATTTAAAATAGTTATAAAAGTGCTTAAAGATATATAAATGGAGGAGAAGACTCTAAAAGCGGGAGATGGGCAGTAGGATTACTTAACGATCGCTCTATATTAGGGGTTTAGGACCACTATATACCCTTAAAGGTATAACCTTATCTAAAGATACGCAACTTAAAACGCTTATTGCTTTGTCTTAGGTTTTACCCTATAGGAGGTATTATATCTTTACCATTTAATATTAATAAAGACGAGCTATAATTCGTCTTAGTAGTATTAGGGGAGGAAGATATATTGGAATAGCTGCGCTAATAGTTACTACCTTAGGTGCGGATCTGGTAAATATTAGGTAAAGGATTATAATAGGAAATATAAAGATATGCTTAGGATGTAATAAGTACTAGGTAAATAATATAAGTTATTAAATAGATTGCCTTTAGCTAAATAGATAAATTTAACTCGCGTGTATTAGTTGCTTTAGTTACTAACCGATTTATCTATAATAAGAATAGGCCACGACTATATAATCCCTTAAGGTATTCGTTTACTAAAGATTATAAGAGGTTATTTATAGGTGGTAAAAAAGGCATATATATCTGGTAACTCTAATCCTATAAACTAGGGTTAATATATAGCTAAAATGTGCATTATAGCGGACGCCTTACCTATTCCAACTACTTAATAGGGTTATTATATATATAACGTTTATAGGTGCTATAAAGCTAATAGTAGTCCCCGCCTAACTAAAGTAATTCTTTTATATAAGCTTTCCCATTAGGCACTAACGCCTAAGATATTTATATTCCCTTACACCCCTTCTTTTAATTCTACTTTACTAATTACTTACAGCGCAGTTCCGTAAAGTCGCTCTATATTTTAGCCTATAATCCACCTCTTTTTGCACTTCCTACCTACTCTATTCGCGGCTACCTATAAGTTGCATTTTTATAGCTATTAAGGGGAATATCAATAGAAGAAGCTATAAGAATCTCAACTATAGCCTTACTCTTTAGTCTGCAACAATTAAATATATATTTATTCTTACTAAGAGTTTTACCTATTTTCTAGATGCTATTAGTAGCTTGTTTTGGTTTTGCTAAGACTATACGCTAATCGCTACCTTATTAACAGCCTGTTATAGTAGAGAACTATAGTTAATAATAACCCTAGAAGGTTTGGCGATATAAATATACTTTTAATGGTTATATAGCTATAAATAAGCTTAAGTATAAAGGTTAATAGTGTGTAATTAAGGGTTAAATAATTTATAGGATTTAGATATAAGGTAATCTGAAACTCCTTTAGATTTCTTCTATTACGTATATATTAGTGTAAATCATTTACTAATATATTGCCACAATAGCCCGTATTATACTACTAACCTATAATTAGATTAGCGCAAGCAGTAACGCAAATACTTTAGTATTTACCGCTTACGCTAAATACTAGATTGTAATATAGTGTGTTTTTTCTATAAGGGGGTATCCTAAGCGGGCCAATATCGCTCCCTACTAGCGCTTATATTGCTACCTCTATTGCTACATAAAATAGTACTGATTTAGTATTATATTAATATTATATTAGGCCGCTATTTGCAGCAATTACAGTAAGGCAGCGCTCCCTTATATTGCCTATATACTTTTTAAATTCTTTAAGCTTAAGCTTCTCCTATTCCTCCTTAGCGTACTACCTAACTTCCTCCTTTATTTTAGGAAACTAGCGTTATATTCTCCCCTTTAATAGCTTCTAAATATTCTTAATTAGATTTAAATTAGGGGAATTCGCTGGCTATTCTATTTCTAAACTAGGCGGGTTACTTTTACTAAGTAAACTAGGGTATTATCCTTTATAAGAATAGGCTAATGTTATAATATTTACTATAATTTCTATATAAAAGTCTTAATATTAGGGTATATATATGTCCGGTAGACGTTACTATTTATTATCCTTCTCTTATAGCCTAGCTTAATTAACTAGTCCTTTTTAAAAACAACTAAAGGCCCTTTATTCCTATAAGAGATGCTATTATAAATTATCTAGCTTAAATACCCCCTAAATTTAAGGATATAGTAATTAATATTATATTTCTCCTTAGCTATTACGGACGCTTTAAGTACAATATTATAACTACTAGGAGAGGAGTCGGAAGAAGCTAGTTGGTTAATTTAGGCACGGTCTAGGATGGAGCCGATAGAGCTATATAACAAGGAATAGTAACTAAGGTTATATAATGTAATCTATATAATCTATAGGATCTATATAATTCGTAACAGAGTAGGTAAAGTACACGTACATCACATATAAAGGGGATTTCTTAAAAGTACGGTTATATATTTAAAGGACTACAGTCCCTACCTAGATAGTTCTCTTCTTTATAGTAAATCTTAGAATATAATTAGAGTTAATCTATTAGGCAACCACTCTACCAGTTATATTTATGTTGTTAACTATTCTATATCTATATATATAGCCCATTAACAAGTCTACCGTAGTATTTCCTATAAGGCTTTATTACATATTTACTACTAAGGTTATAGTAAAAGAAGTTAAATAATATACTACTAAAAGCAGCAGCTATGACGGCGTCTATAGTAGCGACTACCTTAGGATCAGGTAATGACACTAGTATAGCAGATACTAACTCGCAACTAGTTACTATTAGATAGCTATAGGAAATAGTTAATTAATTAACAGATAATAATAGGATATTTAAAGAAAGGATTAATAGGATCGGAGTAGCTAAAGTTAAGTTACCCTTAATCAAGCGATTCTTTGGGGAGAAGTTAAAGCTTAAGGGATTCCTTATATAAATGTACTTTAAGGTTATATAAGAAGGAGTTAAACTAGGAACGCCTATGGATTAAGTTACTTATGTAGGACTATTCTTAACAGGAAGGGCACTTAAGTAGTTTAAGCCTTATCTTACGGAGGTATAGGAATATAGTATAACGACTACTAACTAGGAGGTATAGTATATATTCTTAAGTTAGAGCGGGTTTATAGAACGGTTAATATAAATATTTAGAGACTTAGAGGTAACTACTACGGTAGAAAGAAAGCTTTAAAACCTAGTATAAAGGACTTTAGCAATCAAATATATAATATAGTTTTAAATATTAGTAATATAAGTTAAATAGAATAATAAAGCGCTTATAGCATAGTATAAGCAAGGGCTTAAAGTAAAAGTCTAGGATATAATTATCCTAATAGAAGATGCGGATACTCTTAGGGAATTAATTAATTAAGCAATTAAGATTAATAATAGGATCTACCAAAGAGAGTAAACTAAGAAGGGTTAGGATAGAGTTTTATAGTTATATAAGGCGTAGAGCACGCAATAATAAAGTTAAAGTTAAAAATTATAGTATAGCACAGAGCTATTAAACCTAAGTAGTATTAAAGAAAACAAGAAATGGAATAAACAATTATAGAAACCCAGAGAATAAGGATTAAGTAATTAAAGGTCTAAGGAGTAGAGGCTAAACTAGGGATTTTAATAGTAAAAGACGTTTAGGCGGACTCTATAGCAAGAAAAATAGTTTAAAGAAGGAGCTTATATAAATTGCGGAAAATAGGGTTATTACGTTAAAGACTATAAAAGTAGTTAGAGTTACTATATAGTAAAAGGAATAAGATTAGTAGATAATATATACGTATAAAGGGATAATAATATACTATAAGGAACAAAAGAGTGTTTAATTAAGAGTTTTGTGTTTTGTTATAATAATATATACCAAATTTATAAAGATACTAAGTATGGCGTAAGCTATTGGCTATAAGAACTAAAATTATTAGAGTTTAGAGGAACTAACGAACTAGTTTATAGATCGGATATTAAGGATAATAAATTTAATGTAGGCGAAATATTTAGTAATAATAAGGTAATAAGGGTAGCTTACTAGAAGTATATAAACCTTAAAGATATCGTAAAAGAGGTAGAGTATAATTCCACTATAAAGTAGGGAATATTAGTAGGGATTAAGACCCTATTAAACACGATATCTATCGCTTTATAAGATGTAAGAGAAGTAGGATAGTAAACTACTTCGGCGCTTAATAAAGGCAAAAGGCTAAAGGCTTAAGACTCTTAAGATAAGATGCGAGACGACTAAGATTCTTAAGATAAGATAAGGTAAGCTTAAGGACCTATAATAGATGATAACCAATAGAGCAGAGTAGTGGCTTAGTTTAATAATATATAAATAAGCTCGGGATGAAGTTTCCTAAAGGTATAAGATTCTTAAGACGAGATAAGTAAGATTTAAGATTCTTACGATAAGATAAGAATACCATAGAAGCCTAGTTAGACTAAGGCTAAAGCTAAACTTAAGATAGAAGTAAGTTTAGGATTAAGAATCCTATAGGACTAAGATTTTAATATATAAATAAGAACTATTAAAGAATATAATACCAAGATTAAGAAGCAAGAAGACTTTAAGGATCTACTTATAAGACGCAAACTAAAAGAAACTATAATAGAGTTTAGATAAAGAATTATCGCATAGTAAGAACAGAAACTAGATAAGAGATCTAGCATACTAAGTTATATAAGGGATAGAGCACCTATATAAAGAATTACTAATAGGCCTAGAGTAGGCACACTAAGAGCTAAGTAGCTTATTAAACTAGAAAATGAAGAGGATCTAGGGATCCCTACTAGATTTAAGAAATAATATATAAAGGGCTGTTATAACGTAGTAATAAGAAGATATTTCCTTACGGACAAGCCGTATACACTCTAGCAGCTATATTAAAAGTAGTATAGACAGAGGCATAATAATAAGTGGGAAGATTTCTATATATGGTTGGATAATTAAGTTATTTAGAACCACCCTATTATAGAAAAGGCAATAAGTTATATTAAAGGAGCCTTAATTATAACGTTAAAGGATCTAGAGGAATAATTAGAGGACTAAAGAAGTAAAAGATAAATTTTAGTACCTGCGAACGAAGTCGCAATATTTAGATTAATACGATAAAGGTTTAAACTTAAAGATAAAAATAAATTAAAAGTTAACCTAAAGCGCCTAGTATACTATATATTGGCATATATTATATATATAGATAATATATATAAGATGCATAAGAATCCAAAAGAAAAGAATTCGAAGTACCTAGTAAGAATATATTAGGCGCTAGATAAGTGATAGTATAGGAATACTAAATATATATATGGATAGTATTTAACAAAAGTTTAGGAGTTAGGCGACTTAATACTTTAATTAAAAAGATTCCTTATAGAAGAATGCTTAGACGGATAATAGTAGTGGGAATGCCTAAAGAATACGTGTCTATAGTATATAGAGGATAAAAAGCGAACTAGGTATTAGCTAAAGAATAAGCTAAGCGCAATAGGATTAAGTAGCTAATAGTTAGGAAAAGTAGAGGCCTAAGAGATTAAAGGGAGCTAGTAGTAGAGCCTTAAACCCTTAAAGGAATTTAAGGACAATACCTAAATTTATAAGTTAAATAGTAAGATTAGCAGTTTAAAGCACTAATAGATAGTAGAGCGACACGGAACTATATCTTATTAATAATAGTTAAAAAAAATAGGATTACCTTATAGACAGAAGGAACAATTTTACCTATTAGTTATAATTTTAGGAGATCTAATAGCCTATAGAGGAGGGATCATTAACCTTAAAATAGGACCTATTTAGATAACTATTAAAGAAAGACAAATTAAGATGTCTTTTAATATCCTACTATTAGGACGGGATAAGGCAGTATTAGGGATGCCTTAGTTATAGGAATATAATTTAAAGATTAATTAGATTATAGAATATGTTAATATTAGAAATACTTAATAACGTAAGATGTAATAGTAAACTAAGTTAGTATAGTACTAAGTTGGAGTAATATATAAGGAGACTAAGCGAGGCTTAAGTTACGTACTAAAGAGATACTATAAGTATAGTAAGAAACTATAGAGCCTAGAAAGTAAAAAGCTAGTAAATTATATAGTATAGGACTATAAGATAGAGTTAGAACTAGAAATAAGTCTAAGGTTCTTTCTAACCTATAAGCTTACTTAAGAGAAGTTAAGAGCACTTAAAGAGTTTGTTTAAGAGAACTTATAAAAAGGATATATTAGACTATTATAGTTATTAGCGGGTTAACTAGTACTATTCATACCAAAGAAAAATGGAAAACTTAGGTTATATATCGACTATAAATAATTAAATAGCATTACTCGGAAGGATAGGTATCCTTTACCCTTAATTAGCAAAATCTAAGATTAGATAGGTAATGCGTAAATTATTATAAAGATAGATCTAAAATAGGTATACTATTAGATTAGAATTAAGAAAGGCGATAAATAAAAGGCAGCCTTTAGGTTAAGAGAAGGACTATATAAATCATTAGTTATATAATTTAAGTTAATAAATACATTAGTAATGTTTTAGAAATAAATTAATAGTGTATTAGGAGAATACCTTAATAAGTTTATTATAGCATACCTTAACGATATTATTATCCACTTAATAATTAAGGAAGAGTATAAGGAACACGTTAAATGGGTCTTAAGGAGACTATAAAAAGAATAAATACTAGTAGTAATCAAGAAATGTAAGTTCTTTATAAGGAAGACCAATTTTATTAGATTTATTATTAAACTAGGTTATATTAGTATGGACCTAAAGAAGATTAAAGCTATAGTAAGTTAGTAAGAACTAGAAAATATAACGTAGTTAAGGCTATTTTTAGGGGTTTGCAACTACTATAGAAGGTTTATAGTATAATGGTTAAAGAACATTAAACTATTTACTAGACTTATAAAGAAAGAGGAACTATAGGCATAGGGAAACAAATAAAAGAAGTTATTTAAAGAACTTAAGGAGTTGTTTACTTAGGAGCTAATTCTTAAAATTTATTAACTAGGATTAGACACGGTTATAAAAACAGATATATTAGACTTTATACTAGGAGTATATTTGCTATAGAAGTATAGGAATGCATAGTATTTAGTAGTATATTATAGTTAAAAGATAATACTACTAGAGTTAAACTATGACGTTTATAATAAGGAGTTATTAGGTATAGTTATAGCACTTAAGAAATAAAGAGTATTCTTATAAGGCGCAGAAAAACTATTTATAGTTAAGACGGATTATAAGAACCTAATAGGGTTCTTAATAATAAAAGAACTTAACTAGAGATAAGTTAAATAAATAGAGATACTTATAGAATACTATTTTAAGATTTAGTATACTAAAGGAACTAAAATTATAAAAGTAGATACGCTAAGTAGAAAAGCTAAACTATAGAATAATAAGAAACTATTAGGAGCAATACTACGTAAAAATAAGAATGGATTAATTAGATATAATTACCCTAAGCTAGTAGCGACTTAAGAGGATAATAAATTAAAAAGAGTTTATAAGACACCAGAAAGCTTTTAGGTATAAATTTTTTTTAAAAAAAAATAGCTAGAAGATCTATATATAAATATATACAAAAATTAAGAAGTAAAGTATATCCTAAAGATTATAGTAAAGCATTTTGTGGAAGATTTTTATAAGGGAATAACTTAAGGACATAATGGAGTAATAGGCTTAGTATTAAGACTTTAAGAAGAATATATTATTAACGGAATCTAGAGTATCGCGAGAAAAGTAATAAGAGAGTGTCTAGATTGCTAAAGAAATAAATTAATAAGGTATAAGCTATATAAAGGGCTATAACCTATTAAAATACTAAAGAGACTATAGGAGGTTATATTATAGGACTTTATTATTAAGTTACTAAAGTTAAGAAATCCTATTACTAGATAAGATTATAATATAATCTTAGTAATAGTGGATAAGTTAACTAAATAGGGCTACTTTATAGTATGTATAAAAGAAATCTTAGCGGAAGATGTCGCTAAAATCTATATTAAAGAAGTGTTTATAAGATATAGAGTACTAAGTAAGATTATATTAGACAGAGATTTAAGATTTATAGTAGTATTTTAGGAGGTATTCTTAGCAGAATAGGGGGTTAGAGTAGTAACTTTTACCGTATATTATCCGCAGATAGACGGTTAAACGAAAAGATTAAATTAAATGCTAGAATAGTATCTAAGATATTATATTAATTACGCATAGAATAATTGGGCATTATTATTACTAGTTATACAGTTTATATATAATATAACACTATAGGAAGGAATAGGCATATTACTATTTAAGGCAAATTATAGATATAAGTTAAGAATATCGTTGTTATTATAATAAGCGAAGAAAATAAGTAGCATAGCTAAAGAAAGAATAAAGATACTAATAAATCTTTATATAGACCTTATAGAATTAGCGAAAAAGGTATAAGAGAGAATGAAAAGGTACTACAACGCTAAGAGATCTAAGGGACTAGATCTTAAGGAGGGGGACAAAGTATAGCTACTATACAAAATTTTTAAAAGTCGACGACTAAGGGGTCGTTCGGTTGCACCTCCATATTCAATATAGAGGCTCTATATTTAACCGAAATGGAGCTCAAATCTAAATATAAGGTGGTCGTTCGGTAAATATAACGACTTTTAAATATGGAGCTCCTCCATATCGGCAAGCGCGTCAAATTTGCAGGCTATACTATATACGGTAGTTGAAATGAGGTTCTTAGCACCGTTTCAATATATAGCCTTCGAGCCTCCGTTCTATATTCTATACTAATATAGAGCTCTCATATACGCGCCAAAGTAACGACTTTTTGTAATGGCAACTCCATACACCCCGATCGCGATACTACTGTCACATTTGCAAGCCTTATCTGATTTTATTATTTTAACCTTTATAATCGCGACGAGCTTATTTCTAGGGGGCGTTTATACTTAGTATACTAATATATAGCGAGGAACAAAGTGGATATTGTAATTACTCTACAGCTATAAGCAACGACTTATAAATCTAACTTGTATAAAGCCTAAGGTGTTTAGGAAGCTTCTTAATTAGTTATAACTATATAGCGACCTAAAGGATATAAAGCTTTTATCAGCGGCCAAGAAGCTATTAATATTCCTAATAATATTTTCCAATAATTCGTTATATATATTACTAAGTAAGGTAACTTAATACTTATCTACAACGATCTACTAGTAAGTATTTACCTACTAGCTAAACTTCTAATATTAATTTGCTGCCTTATAGAGCTATATATAATGTCCTTCCTAGCCTTCTAAAATTATATAAGGAAGTCGTTTGGCTTCCTAAGAATTTTACTCCAGAAGAGATTGCTAATAACCCTAAACGATATCCTTTCTTTACTGATTATATTAGAGCTCTTAACAATACTTATCTACCGGTTTCTATAACTAGTGGGTATATAAGATAAGCTCTATAGCGTAAAAGGAAAAGAAGATTATTACAGAACGTTCTTATAGTTATTAATTTTTAGATAAACTTCCTCTATATTCTAGCTAGTTAGAAAGGCTTTACCTATAACTCTAGAGTCCTTAATTTAGTAAGAGCTAAAGGATTTAAAGCCTTACCTAGTAGATATTACGTCGCAGATACCGGGTACTCTAATACGCCTATAACCTTAACTCCCTACCACAGTATACGATATTATCTTTATAAGCAATTGTAGGCAAATATAAGGCTATAGAACGCGAAGGAGCTCTATAATCTTTAGTATACGGCGTTAAGGAATATAGTGGAACGTATAATAGGGGTTTTTAAGAATCGTTTCCGGTACTTTAAGGCCAATAGGTATAGTCTCCCTTTAAGTACGCAGGTAGATATAGTATACGCTTTAGCTATAGTTTATAACTTCATTAATATAAATAATATAAATAATCTAGATAACGATCTAGAGGTAGAGTATAAGGTAGAGGATAAGGAAGACGTGGGGCTTATAGAGGTAGAAGGTAATATAGTTATAAACTAAAGACGTAATAAGATCGCGAAGCTTATATAGGAGAGTTACTGCCAGGCAATTAGTAGGCCAATTCTTAAGAATATATAGTAGATTTGGGTGTATTTACAATAGAAATCTATATAGTTTCCCTTTTTATATTACCACTAATTGCCTATATATAATAGCTCTACAGAATGACTTAAATCTTACCTAAAATCTTACCTAAAGCTTACTTTCCTACGGGTTCTTCTTCCTACTAGCCAAAATATTATCAATTAAGCTTTACCGAAGCTCTACAACTTTAGCCGTTATAAGAAATAATCTAGCAGTAGACTCCATCTTAAAAGCTCGTAAAATAGCTAGCTGCTCTATAGGATCTAGGTTACTAAACTTATAAATAAACTCTACGGAGGCCTTCTCTTAAGGAGACTTCTAGGCAATTAACTCTCTTATAGCCCTTATTTCTCTTATTACCTTTTCTACTATCTCCTCTAGTGCCTCTATAACTCGTTATTTTCCTTACTAGCGCTTTATCCTAGATTTAGTAACTCTAGTAGCTTACTTAATAGCCCGTTTCTATATAGCTAGTAAAGAAAGTTAACTTAGCGTTAAGGAAGATTTAAAAGGACTAGGACGCTTAGATAAAGGTAAGCTTAATTAACTGCCTTTAATAGAGCTTTAAGCTGACTCTAACTTAAAAGCCTTATCTACTTCCTCCTTAGTCTCCTTAGCTTCCTTCTCTTCCTTATTTACTAAACCTAACACCTATAAGGCCGCCGCTAAGAGAAGTTTAGGGTCTATAGAGCTCTTAATTACTTTATTAATCGACTTTACATAACTGCCTATTGCTAGAACTCCATTAAATAGCTCCTATATTAAATCTAGAAAGGCAGGTAGCGTATCGCAAAACTTCTTAGCGGTAGGATTAGCTTTAAAGTAGGCCTTTATAACTTCCTTACTAGTAATAGGTACGCCTTTATCTTTATCCCACCCCCAGCTAAAGAGGCCGTAGAGCTCCTTCCATAGCTTCTAGTTCTTCTTATAGTTATTATACTTGCTTTTAATTTATTTAAGAGTAATAGGCTGCTAGGTAATAGTAAGCGTATAATTAAGAGCAATTTTCCAGCCGTTAGATTTGTAAAAGCTATCTATACGAAATTCTTTCTTAACAGCTTTAATAAGGCCCTTTAACATCGCCTCCTCTATCTTACCTGTCTATCTTATACGCGTGTTCCTATGTCCTGCGGGCGTTGCGGGCGTTACGGGCGTTGCTATAGCTCTACTACGGCTCCTACGGGAGGTAAGCGAAGGTGTAGAAAGCGTTAATCGTAAAGAGGGCGTTGGCCGAGGAGGAGGCTCCATTACTACACTAAAGTAGGGAGTCGCGATAGGGGCCTGGTGGCAGAGAGGGCTCACTCGAATCGCTTACTGACGTCAATTATAGATTGTGCGAAGCCAAATATGGAGCCTCATATGGAGGCTTACCGAACAATCGACTTAATTACAGATTCAAATGAGCCAGGTCAGTAGCCGCCACTAATTACAAAACAGGTGATACTAAAAGGCGCACGGATTAAATAAATATAATATGGAGCCGATTTGCAACCGAACGACCCCTAAGTAAGAAGTTAGACTATGTTAGACTAGGACCTTTTAAAATTATATAGAGGATTTTACCAGTTACGTTTAAGTTAAACCTACTAGCCAAAATAAGGGAAGAGGAAGGGAAATTAAGTAGACCTAATTACGCATATATAGAACACACTAAGGAGGTAACTCTAAGCTACGCTAACATATTACATGTTTTCGTCAATTATTTATCCTAGAGCCTTGTTTTAGGGCATAGTATTGCTGCTCTATTGGAACGCCTGCCCACTTCTTAAGCCTATATATAACTCGGTCGATATATAATTCTTTATCCAGTATTAGGGTGCCTAGCTGGTTGTAGGACTTGTAACGCTGATTAAATACTATAGCGTTGTACCCATTCTTGGGATATCCCCTTATTAGTATGGTTACCTTTTTACTATCCTAGCTGCCTATGGAACAGGCATCGTTATTGCATTTGAACTTGCCTATAATGTAGGTTAAGTATTCGTTATTAGAATCTATGTCGCTATCCTCCTTATAGAACCGCGTTGAGGCGATTTTGTTGGAGACTGCGTTTACGACGTCCTGATGAAGTGACGGAAATATAAAGGAGGTCTTCGTCTCCCCCTTGGGCTTAGAGAACTTCTTCTTTACTATTTTCGATAGCACAATAATTATACCTTAAGTTAATACGGTAAGGTTGCTAATATAGTTAGGTAATAAAAATATCTAGCGTAGGGTAGAATTATATTATTATTATTAGAGGTATTGGCGGTACCAGAACGAATGATATTTAGTATTACCTATCTTAAGGTTGCTTATATATTAGTATATATAGAGCTTAAATACTAGACTTTTCTTAATAATATTAAAATTGCAGTATATATAAAGGAGCCGCTAGCTATATATTTGTATGGTAGTTATATTACTTTATAATGCGGAGGATTCTAATATTGGCTTGGTGTATACTTATAGAGCCTATACCTATACCTATTATACTCTTTCTATTCCTAGGTTTTAATCTTAGTATTACCCTATTTAACGAGCTAGCTATATATAGTAAATTTAGGCTTTTAGGAGCCTATAAGCAAGTATAATAACTCTAGGCTCTATAGTTAAGAATTATAGGTATCTAACTATACTAGATCTTATAATAGATTAAAGAGTAAGAATATATGCTAATAGTATATATTCTAATACTATCCTTTAATCCGAATTAGTAGGTTAAGGGATAGTATTTTTTACTCTAATAAGCTTTTGATTTATATATCCTTATAATTGGGGTCATTATCCGCTATACGCTTTGCAGCTCTCTTTACTTGCTTAGCATACCTCGCTTTATTATTAGAAGCTATCCCTTCTAGTAGCATTTCTAATCTTTTATATTTCTTAACTCTAGGAAGAATAGAGTGTTTAATAAGCACTCTTTGCCCTTAAATCTTGTCTTCTATAGCAGTAAGATATTGGTATAGTTCTTAAGTGGATAAGAGTATCTCTCAATCCTCTCCTCCGATTACCTCCTCCGTTAGCTCTTTATAAGCAAAGTTAGATAGTTAAATTTATAAACCTAGGTAAGTTATAGGGTTTCCCTTATCGTCGCGAAATGCCTAATTTATAATCTTAGAATATTGTAATGTAAGAATATTGGCCTTAAACTGTATGTATACCTTATCTTCCGTTTCTTAAATTACTCCTAATTAATTACTATCGTTTATATGGAACATATGAGTTTGTTATACTAACAACGTCGCCTTACGCAAGCCCTTCTTGCCGTATTTAATATCCAGACCTATAACGACCTATATACTAGCATCCGAGTCTATAAAATAGTCTTTAGCTAGCCGGCCTAGCCTCTTCCTCTTCTATAAATATGCGACTTTGATTATAACCCTAGGGTATTACGTATTGTTATACTAAAATAAAGCGTCTGGCTTATATTTCGATTTTATACTAGGTAGAACATTATTAAGTGGAAAATATATCTTAGTTAATCGGGCTAGGCGCACTTTCCACGTAAAGAGGGCTGCCCTATCTAATCCGCTGCGAATTACTTTCAGCTAACTTTAAATTGCGTCCTCTATACTATTAATAAAGAGCTTATAAATACCGGTTGGTATACGGATAATTAGCTAATACTTTCTTCCGTTATAGTTATATCTGCCTAATTCTAATTATTAGTTAGCTGCCTTTATTGTTCCTAGAGTCTACGCACCGTATTTTATCTTTAACGTATCTAAATAGCGACTTGTCTTACCTAAGCTGACGCTCTATCTTATTATACTTGTCTCGTTCCCAGACCTTCTTGCTAAGGCTTACCTTGCTAAGCCGCTAGCCGCTTTTGGCAAGACCTTCGTTAGAAGGTCTGGTACACGATTTGGATTTTTATTAGTCCCGCGCGGGGTATTTAGGCCTATATACACCTACTTTGAGCTAAATTGTTTTAACTTTTATAGCTCCCTAAGCTATTCCTAATAGCTAGAATTACCAAATCAAACCTAGTAAAGAAGACTACGTTGCCCGATTTGCCCGATTCCAATTCGTTATCTTATTATTGCGCCCGACGCCCCTAAGTCGTAGCAGCCGTACCTCTCCTATGACTACCGCCGCCCTCTTTCTACCGCAGCTAGAGTACCTAAACTGATAAGCTAGCTTTAAATAAAAATCAAGGACTATAAGTCTTTTATTTAGAACGCGAAAGAGTTAACTTAATATTAAAACAGCTATATAAGCACCGCTGGGGCATTATAACTTTTATTAAGCATTATATAACCGCTTCCAGCCCTTCTAATTACAATACGCCAGAGCGACGTGTAAATAGGCTATGGAAGGCAATATTTGAAGAGCTAGAAGTTAAGGAACGGCTTATGGTGTATAGTAATCGCCAGCTAGGAAGGCTCTATTAAGAACCTCTGTGTAAGTAGATAGAGCAAGAGTTAGAGGATTTTATGCGCCTAAGAGAAGAGAATAGAGTTATTATTCCTGGTAGGCTTAGATAATTTAACGCCAAAGAACTAGTTAAAAAGCTTAAGCTTAATATAATTACTGCTAACGTATAGTGCCTTGCTCTAACGCTATGGAGCTTCCTTATAGCTTTAGTTCAGCAAAGGCTATATGCTAATTCTTGTAATATCACGCCTTACTATAATAAGCTCTTTATAGTGTGCGCAATCCTAGCGAACGTATAAGCCCCTTAAGCTAGCTACCGGTTCTATGCTGCTTTAGGGGTTTATTTACATAATATAAGTATTAAAAAAAGGTGTATTACGCTTCTTTATAAGTTAAGAGTTATAATATTATATACCGGTTTTGCCAAAATATAAAAGGAACTAGAGGAAGTTGGCAGGGTATATGCTTCCACACTTAAGGGTTTAGATAAGATGCCTCCGTTACTGCGAGCGGAGGGCATAGTTAAGGTATCTCAGCTATAGATCGCGCACTTAAGGCTTCTTAGTTACTGCTGGTGTAATAAATAGTAACTTTCTTATAGCGTATGATTAAGGTAACTACTTTAAAGAACTGGAACTAGCTGACGGTTGTATATAATAACTTTAACTAAAATAAAAGGGTTTAATATAAGACTACACTAAACACCAATAAGCACCTCTCTGCTACTACTTCTAAGCTTATACTTAACCCCAAGTTTCTATATAATAGTCTTCGCACTTCTATACTTAAACCTACGGAACAGCTTACTTATAGCGTAATCTTTAATTATCCTGGCAACTAGACAGACAGCTATACGGAATAGTGCCAGTTATATTAGATTGCTAAGGCTATTGCGTATATAATACTAAAAGTTAAAGAGCTTGATATTGTTGCAGATTTCTGGCCTAGTATACCTATTATAGATTGTCTCCTTCTACGAAAGCTACGCCACTTTATATTAAGTCCAATTTTAGAGAATAAGGGTACTCTAGAGGGTATATATGGTGTTCTTAGGAATATATTTAGTGGCGATAATAGCAAATACGGGTTTTAAGAGGGCCAGCTGGGGTATAAGGAAGGATCCTTTAATAATAGTGAATTAGTCTTAATTAATGGCGATTAGAAGACTATAGGCCTCCTCTAATCTGTACAGCAAGAGCGCTATCTTAAAGAGCGTCACTATAAACAGCTAAAATGGTTTCTTTCTATAGCTGGATTGTTCTATTGGCGAACTAACTATATAGATATAATATATAACATTTACGGCGGACCATCCAACTGCTTTAAATTGTTGGATTATAGTAAGGTCTACTTTGGCGCGTATTAGGGTTATAGGACGCCGTTCTATTATAAAGAGGAGGTTGTAATTAAGTCCTTTAACGCCTAAATTACTGCCTACTTCCTTAGTCTTCTTCCTTAAAATATTAAGGACTAGGGTAATAAGGGGGTTAATAATTGGATTACCGGATAAGATATTAGAAGAGGTAATAAAACGGCAGTAGTAAGAGTAAGATTCCTTACTACCTTACAGCGTATTTAAGAGGAGTTCTTCTTGCCCAGCTAACGGTCCTGCGGTAATAAACCAGTTAATAAGGTGTTTTAAAAC
>Ga0307515_10011003_pt1 | contig 17240 bp, 16 predicted proteins | sample 17_EM_MG_FD_194513 | JGI IMG/M metagenome (GOLD analysis project Ga0307515, IMG submission 194513) | Populus trichocarpa ectomycorrhiza microbial communities from riparian zone in the Pacific Northwest, United States - 17_EM | ecosystem: Host-associated > Plants > Roots > Unclassified | place...
AAGCAAAACAAAAGACAAAATCTCTGTCGGTAAATTTGCGTAAAAAAGAGATCATTTTGCCAAGGAAAGATCTCGAATAAATGATATAAAAAAAGCAATATATAAACATATTTTAAATCCAATCTCTGTTTTTCATAACCATGTCTGATTGCTCGGGTTCAATTGAAAAAATAATTAAAAATACTTAATAGAAAGAGTAATCCAATTTCACATTCAAAGAATTCAAACAAATATAAATCTATTTCCGTTAATATTGCTTTAAACTATATCATCTAGTAATTTTTAAAAAAACTTGACAGATTTTGTCAAATGCTCAAATAATAGGCACAAATTTAAAGATCAATTCAGAATTATTTATAAATAAAAAATTAAATCTCAAATCTCAAATATAAATTCATAAAATCCAGATGATTTATCATAATAATCCTCGTCAAAAATGCACAACACCCTCTCAACTATTTTCATATATTGTTAAAATTTGAAATGTTAAAATTTGTTCAAATCATAACATCGAGGATTATTTTTTTAAATAACACTGTTTTCTGCAATTTTTGTTTTAAAAATTCGTGAGGTGGACATTAATTAATAAAACCAAAGTAGAGAACAGTGAGAAAAAAGAAAAAGAAAAAAGAAAAACAAAAGCAAACGAACAGAAAGAAAGAAAGAAAAGCGTGAAAGGCAAGAGAAACAAGCGAGAGCTTACACAGGCAGGCAAGCAAGCAAGCAAGCAAAATAAAGGCACCACCAGAATAATAAAAAGCAACTACAATAATATCAATAACAATAAAACTGATTCTCTTTCTCTTTAATAGCAACAGCACTAGATTCCTCTGGCTCGAGAGAGAGAAAGAGGATTGGTGCGGTTGTTGACAAATGGACGACGAGGTTGTTCAGCGATTATTCCACGAAGGAGGTCGCGATTACTTCCAGCAGCAACCTTCTACTTCCTCTCCTTCCTCCTCATCCTCCTCCTCCATCCTCCAATCTCTCCCTCTCCATGTGGTATGCTTTTCTTCTCTTATAATTTTCCGTTATTTACTTAATTTTTGAAAAAAATCAGATTAATATTAATTGTTGGATTGGATTGATGCAGTCTTTTGATCACGGATATTATTTACTGGTAAAATCTCTTCAAGAGCTCAGAGAGAAAAAGGAAGGTCTTGTTACTGTTGGCATTGGTGGTCCTAGCGGTTCAGGCAAAACAAGGTATGAATTCTGTACTATACAATTCTTTTATTTTATTTTTTTACTGGCGCAATTTCTTTGATACTTTCTTTGTTTGTTTGATGATCTGTGAAGCTTAGCAGAGAAGGTGGCGTCTGTAATTGGCTGTGATGTTATATCGATGGAGAATTATCGCACTGGAGTCGATGACGTGAGTGATTTGGATTCAATTGACTTCGACGCATTAGTACAAAATCTCGAGGTTTGCATTTCCTTCTCAAATTATTTTGCTACTTGATTGGATTGGATTGTGCATTTGACAAGTCTATAATTTAAAGTTGACTGGTTTTCCAGTTCTTCGAAATACATAACTGTAATACTTTAGAAACCTATTCTGGTCACGTGTCAGAAGATTTTCTTTATAAAATAAGCAACCGTATATCACTTCACTTAAATTTATGCCAATGCATTCTGCATCAAGTTGGTTTTGTCTATATTTACATGGTTGTTTGTGTTGGAAATAGGATTTGACGAAAGGAAAAGATACTTTGATACCAGTGTTTGATTACCAACAGAAGAGACGTATTGGTTCCAAAGGAATAAAGAGCATATCATCTGGAGTGGTAGGCCAGTGAAATCAACTGTTACTATGATTATCCTTTTCTTCCGTGGTGTTCATTTCTTTAATGTCTTTTTTTTGTTCTTAGGTGATAGTTGATGGTACATATGCTCTGCATGCAAGACTGCGCTCTTTACTGGATATTCGGGTTGCTGTGGTAACTTATAATCTGAAGTTATATCTTAATTTGGATAAGAGGCTGGAAGCTATCATTTTTTGTCAAGCTTCGAATATGATGATTTCTAAATGTGGTTGGTGGATTAGGTTGGCGGAGTTCACTTCAGTCTTCTTTCTAAAGTTCGATACGACATTGGGGATTCTTGTTCGTTGGATTACCTTATTGACAGCATCTTCCCAATGTTTAGGAAACACATTGAACCAGACCTTCACCATGCTCAGGTCAGGGTTCTTTTCCTTACCATCTACAATTTTTGAAATTGCGTTTTATCCCGTGGTTTTACTCTGCAGATCAGAATAAACAACAGCTTTGTCTCATCATTTAGAGAAGCAATCTACAAGCTAAAATGCAGAAGTGAGGTATACTCAGTTTTCCATAGTTCATTGCTAAGTTAAATAGTCAAGAACCAACCATGTCCTTCATGCTCACTGTGTGAATGACATAGTTGTGAAAGTCTATTGAAGGCTGAAGATTTTATGTAATGTTCAAAATTTTTTTTAATGGCAAAGAAAATTTGCATATGATGCACAGACCATGACAAAATGCTGTTTCCTAACAGTGACGGGTGTCTGGAACTACATTTTGTTGCACTTCTTGTTATTGCTCATGGACTTCACTTTTCCCTCCGTTTCTTTTTAAATTTGCAGTTCATTATTCGCCTGTAACTTATTATTCATCACTTGCACCCTTTTGTTGAATGTTACTTAAATGCTAAACTGTCACTACAGTCACCAGGTGGACATTCTGCTTATGCCTTCCATGGAACAGCACATACAGATAAGTTAGTGATTCTCACTTCTCTTGCTGTTTCTCACCATAATATCAGTGCAAAACCAAGTGTTTTATTCCTGAGCTTGTATTGCCAATAATTCTGATTGGAACTCTACGGTGGTTGCAGTTTTATTGAGATGTACCTTAGGCCTCCTTCAGCAAGTGAAGAAGCACGGACAAATGATTGGATCAAGGTGCGACAGTCTGGTATCAAATACTATTTGTCACTCGGGGACCAGAGAATTGTTGACAAACATTTTATCATCAGGCCAAAAGCTGAGTTTGAGGTAAGGGACTTTCCAGTCTGCAATTCTAGCTTTAAACGTGGACTGAAGAAGCAGAGGTCATTTTATAAAAACTGTATTTGATTGGTTGTTTATGATTCAATCTATTGTGTTTCACATGTAACTGTAAACATGATCGAGGAATACATTTATAATCACTTTCTAGATAGAAATGAACACCTGTGGCTAATGTAGAGGAATAAATTTACAGCTTTACTTTTCAGATAGAAATGAATGCAAGTGCAATGTGCTGAATTTAATTGCTCGTTTCTCTCCCTAAATATAAATCTTAAACTACAGTTCTGCAACTTTCTAAAAATGCTGTAAGACTAATTTCAATCATCCTAAAGTAGAAGGGAATCCATGGACCTTAGGTACACTGTGCGATCTTTGGGAAGGTGGAAACATCTGTGTGAAATAATCATTGTTCCTCTAAACTACAAATGGCTGGGTACACTATTCAGGCATCTTATCCATCAATCAATGAACATAAACTCAAAATAAACAGATAAGAGGAAAAAATTCCATGGATTGTAAGGACATTTCGATGTCTTCTGGAAGCTTCAGCACAGGATCCATACTATTTAGGCAATAGTATCTGAGTATGTGGTCCTTAAAGTTCAAGACACATAGGCTTCCTTACTTTCCAATCAATGCTGTTACCCTATCATTATTGAAACTGGTAGCTTAGAGTTCTCAAATGCATGTGTTTTAATGTTGTTGGGAACCTGTAGATTCCTCTTTGTTTTATAGGGTTTTGTTTTTATAGGATAGCATTAGTTAGTACTTGAAATGCATGTTCAGCTCTCTTAAAAATTAGACTGTAATATTTCAGAATTCTCAAGCTCTGGTGGTTTTACTCACCTATTTAATCATTTAATGTTGACAGGTTGGAAGAATGACACTCGGTGGGTTGCTGGCTTTGGGGTACACTGTTGTAGTGAGTTATAAACGGGCATCTTCATCTGTTAGTGATGGCAATCTATCAATGTCATTAGAGACCATTGATACTCTTAGTGAGACATTCATAGTGCTGAGGGGAACAGATAGGAAAGTATGGATCCATCTTTCTTATTAAGATAACAAGAAGGAGGCTTTATAAATCATTTATTTGTTTTCTGTTCTTATATTTGGGTGAGCAATTGAGTAAGGCATTGGATAATTTGTAGAATAAAATAGTTCTATACCTTCATCATCATCACCATCATCACTATCCACTCACACAATCACATTCACATGCGCATATTTTGTGGGATAAATATTTTTTATTAGAAAGATTAGAATCTACAAAAGTAACATATCCACCAGCAAGTAATAAAAAGAAAGTGAAGGTAAAAACCCAATGAATAATAAGAGAGCTCCAATCCTGCTAAGTTAGTGATTTTCCCAAATGCCTTTGGATTGTTCCAGAAATAGGTATGAAACATGATCTCGTCCCGGGATTTTTTTCCACAAAAGGCTACGCAAATAACTATTTTTGATAATTTTCAGCACATGAGTGCATGAAGCATTGGGTTTTTTCTGTTTGCTTTAGGGAGATTGAATGAAGGAAAATTCTCCATTGTGAGTGTTTTGCATTGGGAGGGGGGATGTGAATTCATGAATCTTCTGATGTGCCAGATTTTAGTAGAATTTACCTAATAATCATGATGGGGATTTCTTATTTTGTTATGTAGTGTACATGATTGGCATGTAACTGAACAGGCTGCTGTATCTTCACTCATTACTCTATTGACATGTTCCATAACCCAGCTTGAGTTTCCACTAAATAGTATCATCCACTTTTTGTTGCATTTTTTCTTCAATCTATATGATATGTACGATAGTTTCTGCGCTTTCCATTGTTGCAGCAAATAGCTTATCTCTTATGTGCTACTTTTGGTTCAATACCAGAATTAGATTGGTCCTTGGACTTGCACTTGAGAACTGTTGGCCAAAGCTTACATTTTATCTTGGCTATTCTTCTCTTATGTAGACCGTTGGAGCAGAGGCAATGAGGATTGGTGTTAATGGACCTTGGATCACTAAGTCATATCTTGAATTGATACTTGAGAGAAAAGGTTTGAATTGGCATGATAATGATCAATACTCTGTCTATGAATTTTGGTTGCTTTGTATGATAAAGATCAAAAGTTACAACTTTCTACAATTAGCTAATTCCACTTGCAGGTGTACCACGTCTTAATACCCCACCACTTTTACCTAATACTTCTACGACAAGCAATCAAGAAAGGGCTATTGTTGCCCCAAGGCCAATCCGTACCACACCAAACCTTGTTAATCGGCTTGAGGATTTATCTCAGCCATGGACTCGGTCTCCTACAAAATCTAAAATGGAGCCTATGGTAGAAACATGGCATTTTACATCATCTGATACGTCACATGGGAGTTCCGTCATAGGTAAGTGTCCTCTATCTGGAAGAACTGTTACAGATGCTCTTTAAGTGTTCTTGGTGATGGACTATATTGTTGGGAGTGTTATCATTATGTTTCTTGTTCAGAAGTCTCTCATGAAGCAACCACAGATTCTTCCACTTGCAGGGATAACATGAAGCTTGCACCTCTGCCTGATTCATACGACTTGGATAGAGGATTGCTTCTTGCTGTTCAAGCAATACAGGTAACAAGTAAAAAAATTAAAATGTGTGTTGGCGAAATTATACTTCAAGTCTAAGAAGCTTACCGGTATAATCAGTCTGGTAATTTTGTGCAACTTTACATATTTTTTCAGGCTTTGTTGGAGAATAAAGGCTCCCCTGTCATTGTTGGAATCGGTAATATATGCTTTGAAGTTTAAAACTCTCTCTCTCTTTCTTTCTCTCTCTCACACACACACGCTTGTGCACACCCACCCACCCTCCCACCCACATTTGGGAAAATAATTTGTGTTTTTTAGCTATAGAGTGTTTTTGAAAGTAGTTCAGTTGGTGGTGCAAATTCTTGATAATTTTCATATGGCTGATGTGCACAATTAAATCTTATGTTAATGGTCTCAGAAGCCTGAGCATAGTATAATACTGGTAATTAATTTGGTTTGACAGTGACCTTGATTGAAAATGCGTATTCTTACACGAAATAAAGAATTTTAATACAATATCGATGTCAAAGATCATACATATTTCTCATTTAACAATGTTTACTGCAATCAGTTCTAGAAGACATGGAAACGGTATTCAGCTTAGTGAACCTACTATTCACTAGATGCTACGACTAAGATGGTAAAATTTGGAGAGCTCAATCATAGATCATCCTATTATATGCTAGATTTTATTATCTTACAGGTCGGATAGTGGAGGAGATTATATTAAAGTTCTATACCAGCAATGAGTTGTTGGGCCTATATATTGGTAATTGACTATGAAAAACAAATCTTGCTTTGGTCATACATATAACAGTTTTGGTGAACGTGTGATATTGTAAGGTGTTCATTGGGACTTCATGCCAGCAGCCACTAGTACAGATTATCGTTGTTAGAATGGATGGTTTAAATAGCTTTGCCTATAGGAAATTGGTATGTAATTAATTATCTTTCCATTTTACAAATGAAGTAATAGCAAATGGGTGATGATGCTGAGAAAGCAACTGAACGTAAGGACAGCATTATGTGCTGTTCTAGTCCATCTTATAACAAATTACAAGTTTCCTTAGGAGCCTTTTGATATCATTTCTGTTTTCTATTTGTTTTTTTTTCAAATATTTTTGTTTAAAAAATAATAAACTTGTTTTGTAGGGCAGTTTTTCTTTTTTCAAAAATGCACCTAGTCTCGATCCTATACTGGAATTAGTGAAACTAATTCTTATCCAAAATTGTATTGTACAACCCTATCCCTCACTCATTCCTAACTCGATTATCAATCACATTGATATTGACCCATAACTCTTGAACCTTGTTTCCACTTGACTCCAAGCATCTTGGTCTTAACATTAGATGTCCTAGACTCAACATCGTTCTGACTCATGGTAGCCTAAACAATCCGTACTTGATCCCAACTCGACCCCCGGGTGTCTGAATCCGATCCCTCGACCTAACTTTCAAGCATCCCAGATCTGGTCCTAGCCCGACTCTTGGGGCCCTGGACTTGATCCTAGTTCGACCGTCGGGTGCTCCAAACCGAGTTCCACCCGGACCCTAGGGTGCCCTAGAACTGGTCTTGGTCCAGCCATCAACTTTTGGACCTAGTACCAGCCTGACCCCGAAACGTACTAGACTTGATCCCAGCTTGATCTCAAGTCCTAAATCATAGATTAATAGTCTAAACATAAGTTTTGAAAACCACTTTTTTGAAAGGAAAACAAAAACAAACAAGTTTTCATATCCTTTTTTCATATATATATATATATATATATATATATTTTAAATAGAAAATGGAAACCGAATCAAACCATCTCTTTTTTGCTCAACTTGTTCTATCAATTGCACAAGGAACAGTGTTTTGCACCTCTGTTTCTTAGACTCGTGATTTTACCAGGGCATACTTGTCTTGAAAAGACATGTCCCAAGTACCGGTACAAGATATGGGTTGGGTATGGCAAGTTTTTTTTAGACATAGCATTTTATTTGATTGGGAAACTTTCATGTTTTTTATTTGCTATGAAAATAGCATATGTTGACAATGTTTTTGGGATTCTTCTAAGTTTTATCTAAATTCCAAAAATCACAATCAATTTTTTTTTGTTTTTTTTTTTGTGATAGTTACATTTTTTCTTATTGGATCATTGGTTTTGTCTTTGGGCTTTTTCTCTCATAATGTTAATTTTGGACCTTGACAATTATGAAACTGAGAATAGTTTATATACTAAGGTTATATGGTGTTGTTATTTATAGGGCTGTCCACATAAATTCAACAAAATATGTAGTTATAGTAATTAATTTAAGATTATTTGTCATATTTCAGAAGAAAAAAAATATGAATATTATATATAGAATATATGAGAACAAGTGTAGCTGAAATTTGGAAATTTTTAGACCGTGTCCCTATATCCTAAATTCAGAATTTGCAAGTCCGGCACTAAAAAATATTGCATTTGGGGAATTAATTTCTTGTAACTTTATGGTGTTTGCTTTTAGTAATTTACTTTTTTTTCATAAGTATTGCTATTTTTTAAATACTTTCTCATTGTTGTTGCAGGAGGCCCAAGTGGATCTGGAAAAACAAGTTTGGCACACAAAATGGCTAACATTGTTGGGTGTGAAGTAGTTTCCCTTGAAAACTATTTTAAATCTGAACTTGTGAAGGATTTTAAGTACGATGACTTTAGCTCTCTTGATCTGTCTTTGCTTTCAAAGGTAGGATGACATAATATTATTCATCTTATGGAGATCTTTTGTAGATTAATAATACTATTATTTGTTCTGTCTGGTCTGGTAAGATTACTTGGAAATGTTAGTTGGAGCACAGAATTTGAGTAAAAATATAAATTTGTTTAGTCAAGCTTTTGTTTCATACTTTGCGTGGCTAGTAGAGATCTATCTATACACCAGCATCCTTCTCCATCATCTAAGCATGACAACTGAGAATTCTTCAAATTCTGTTATAATTTGGATATATAAATTTGTATCCCTGATCTCACCTTGTTATTTCATATTTCCTGACCTCCCTTATCATGTTAGCATTTATCATTTATGAGAACTCCCTTTTGGTTTGTAAGTATTTCTGTTTTCTCATACCACAATCCTTTTCTTTTCCTCTAAATGGTTTGACTTGGGGAAAAGAAGGGTACTTTTAAGGAATGCCTTATTGTTTAGTAACTGCTATTTTTTCTTAGAAGACTATTGGCAGACTCCTCATTCTTCGGGGGTTTTTATTTTCAAGAATATTCTCCAACTGCCCAAGCCTTAGCTGGTCCTTTGCAGTATTTTACGTCCTTCATTAGAGCAACTCGGCATATACTTGTTTGTACATCCTTCCATGCATGTAACAAACTGTTTGTTCCTTCTTTATTTGTTAAGTCTTTCTTCTTTTAATGTGTAGGCTTCAACAGGCTTTATAATTTTCCTGCTTTGGTATGCAACTTTCACTTGAAATTTGGGAGATTTTCTCTGAAATGCAATTATTTCACCAAATTCCCTTAGCTTGTCAAACAATATGTGAATTTAGTACCTTTTCATATTCACTTGAGCAATATGATGAAGATACATATTCTTTGTTCTTCTGTAATTATGGCTTATAGATAGTGTGACAAATTCTGCATTTTGCTGGTAGAAATTTCAGACAATTGCTTCGAAGAGAAGTCAAATTTATTTCATTTGGTTTGTCTTTCAAGTTCCTGGAAAAATATTTGCATTTGCCATACAATTATTATTCTCATAATTCCTTTTCAGAATATTGGTGACATAAGAAATGGTAGAAGAACAAAAGTACCCACGTTTGATTTGGAGACTGGTGCTCGTAGTGGATTCAAGGAACTTGAAGTTTCTGAAGACTGTGGTGTGGTTTGTTATTACACTTACTTATATTGCTCCTGGAACTTGCTATCATGGGTTTATTTTTTTATTTTTCAGTGATATATTACACGATAACATTTCTCTGGCTTTCTTTTTATTAAACTTCTAAAATAAAAAAGAAAAGATATCCTCCAATAACATTCTGACATAAAGCCCAAAGTGTCAACGGGGAGGCAAAGTTTGGCTATGGTACAGTACACCACTTGCATGCTTAAGTCTTAGAGTGTTGTTTCAATTAGGAACCTTATTCTGTGACTAAGGCGTCTTACTATGATAATATTAAGCTTATGGGAAGCTAGAGATGCACTAGATTCTTTGTGAAGACAATTTATCCTTTCAGTGTGGCTTTGTTATTCATGTTATTACGCAAATAGGCATTTTTACAAGGACAATTTATCTCTAGTGGAGCCTTGTATAAAATGTTATGCGAATTGCAGGTGCTACGGTGCAAACCTTTTCGAAGTAAGAAATAATGAAAACTTTCCGTGGGTGCAAAGTGTCCTTTAAGTTCTTGATAATTGGAGGGCCTCAAAAAGTCTTATCTCCTCGTAAATATTTTATGTTCTATCATAATGGAGAATCACAGATTCAGGTATTTCTTCATTGTCCTACAGCTTGGAGTATGTGGCAATGATGGTTTGCATTTGGTCTTGGGCCATACTGAGGAGAGTAAACAATTTTTGTTGGTTTCTTTGGTGAGTTTTGAAAGGGAGAAACATTGCAAAGCTTTACGGAGATGTGCTGTCAGTGCAGTTTTTTGGTGCATTTGGATGGATAAAAATGCGAGTTTTAATAATCACTTCATGTTTGGGCTGTTGTTGTGGGATAAGATAGTTTTCTTGGCTTCTTTGTGGTATCATCTAGCAGCTGCTTTTAGGCGTGCTTCTCTAGTGGATATTCAAAAGGATTGGACTGCTTTATTGTTTAGATCAAGATTGTTGTTTGTTTTCCCTTTCTGGGAGGATGTATTGTTCTCAATTTTGTGCGGTAGAATTCTTTCTTTCTAATAATAGTTTCTACTTGTGCTCTGAAAATTAGAATAATGATAATAATGCTAATAATAACAAATTAAGAAGAGGGGTAGAGGGAAAGTGTGGGCGACAGTGCACAACGTTGGTCTCTCAATCTGAATGAGACGGGGATAAGATAAGAAAAAGAGGAGAGAGTAGGCAAAACAGAAGGAAGTGGAAAGAGGTGAAGTGTACAAAAGCTATTTCAACCAGTTTAAAAATTTGCTAATAACTTGCAAATTATGTCTTACATCATCAAGTCCTGTATGGAGACTTCACAACGTGAGCCTTCTAAAAATATTACCCGTGATTAAATCTCTTCCCTCAAAATGCTAAAGCTTGTCTCAAGACAAGGCATATTTATGACAAACAAGTGGTGAACCTTGCAGAATTTGAACTTGCACTGCTTCTCATTGACCTAACTGAACTCTAAACGCTGGGTCTTCAGTTGTTGTTCCTGCCCCATTAAGGATATTTAAGTTTGGTGCTATATGCTTGTATTCAATGCTACATTTGTTTAGGAGTATTTTAGATAAATGCATAGTGGAGTTAAGAATTTAGTGGAAATGGAACTTGAAGATGTTAGGAAGGGTCAAACAAACTTTTGACAAAATTATTACTTTTCAGCTTTACATTATACGCAGGCTGTTTGCACTGTATGGTAGAATTGGTCCACTGGCTATAAGTTTTATTCATGTTCATGCAGGCTAATTAGAGAAAAAATGTTCATGCAATGCATCTTTACAGTTTTATATGATCATAGCAATTGATATTTCCACTTATGAAATCCTTTGCCCGTAGTTTTGATTTAAGTTAATGTTATGCTAGTGGACTTCTTTTTAAATCATTCTTGCTTTTGCAGATCATTTTTGAAGGGGTGTATGCTCTGCATCCTGAAATCCGAATATCACTTGACTTGTGGGTTGCTGTTGTAAGATGACTTTGCATTCCCTCTTTTAAGCTTTTATTTTCAGAGAAACCGTGTGTGTGTGTGGGTGTTCTGATTTCTAAAGAAGTTTTCAATTGATGATGAGTTAGTTTAGTTGTGATGTAACTTCATTGTTTTGTGAAAACAGGTTGGTGGTGTTCATTCACATCTTATTTCTCAAGTTCAAAGGGATAAAAGCAGAGGGGGGTGTTTTATGTCCCAAAATGAGATCATGATGACAGTGTTTCCAATTTTCCAGCAGCATATTGAGCCACATCTTGTTCATGCACATGTTAGTAGACCCCAATTGTCTGATCATTTTATTGTTCTTTAAGTTTTAGTATGAAAAGTATTTCAATGTTTGCCATGTTCTAAATGTTGGCCATGCAATAGTTTTATCTTCCCCCAAGAAGAGACACATGTACATATAACTAACACAAGCCTTCTTGTATTGAGACGCCTCTTGGAAAATTTTAGAAATATCTATAACATTTAGTAGAAAAGGTAAGGTCCCTAGGATGGCCAAGAGCCAAGAATAAGGTCACTTTGGTTGTCTCATAATAAATGAAAGCCATTAGTCATGTATTGTTTAATCAACCGAAGATCGAATTTGTCATTGTCTTTATATCAAAATGGATCGGATAGAATCTCTGAAATGCCTTTGTTTCAGATCTTTCTGGAGATGACTACCATTCTTGACTTTTCACATTTGTGCTGGTGTAATTTCACACTAAACCATCTACATCTTTTATGTTGGAAACACACAAACTGTTGCTATTAATGTTATGTATGCATTACTGCTCTCTTCAAAATACTGATGTTCTGTTACAGTGCATTCCTGAGGATTATATTTGCAAGTTTAACCCTGCGGGTTTTGAGTATTCTTATATTGTTTCAGCTCAAAATTCGGAATGACTTTGACCCTGTTATTTCCCCTGAGAGTTCTTCGTTTGTCTTGAAGAGTAATAAGCAGGCAAGTGGGCTATGATGATTCTGTTGAAGATTTATGTACGGTGGTTAGCATCTGACATACTTTTTTGTTTGTGATGTTTAACAGGTGGCTTATCAAGATATTTTGAAAATCCTAGATCCTGTGAAGTTGTGCAGTTCTGTTCAGAATTTCATTGATATATATTTAAGGCTCCCTGGACTTCCTACAAATGGACAGTTGGCAGATGGTGATTGCATACGAGTCAGAATCTGTGACGGTAGATTTGCATTGTTGATACGGGAGGTTTGTATATAATGCATTAGTTATATGGTATTTTTCCTTGTCAATTATAATGTATTTTCTGTTTTCGATATTCTAGTGAATGCTTGACTTTTATTTTATATTTTCTCAACATTAGCCTTTAAGAGAAGGGAATTTTATAATTCAACCAAAAGTGGATTTTGATATCAGCATCAGCACAGTTGCTGGACTTCTTAACCTCGGGTAAGACCATACATGATTTTGCTTTTCTTTTTATCTTCACATATTCATTCCCAGTTAAGACAAAAAATAAATGGTATAGTATGTGTTTATATATACCTTGTTGAGTCCTGTTGTCTTTGTATTTGGAGAGTTGACATGCTCAAAACCTTTCACCAAGTAAATACTCTGGTCCATCCTTGTGCATTTGTATCATAGCATGTGAGCAATTCTTTCATCGTCTGGATATCAGGGAAGAGCAGTTTGTTTCTTTTAATCAGTTATATAAACTGAACTGCTGGAAACAAACCCTAACCTATTGTCTTAGCAGTTTAGGATGTCATTATTTTGGAAACTACAAAGTTATCATTTAGTTTTGTTACTTTTGTTTTCTACTTCGATTAAGCATTATACTGTTCTTCTTTGTAATGCTTTATAGCTGAAGAACTGGTGGATTCTTGTACAAGTCAATGAAATGTTTTCTGTTATCATGTGATGTCAGGTATCAAGCAGTAGCTTACATTGAAGCATCTGCATATATCTACCAAGATGGAAAGGTATAATATCCCTGGATTTTTTTTTTCTTCATTATACTTATAAGCTCCTGTAATTTAAACATCCAAGCTTCAAAATTGTGCAAGTCCTCACTTCTGTTTTTCTTCTTAATTAAATTTGTCAAAAATAATTTCTTTGAGTTTTGGTTATTTTGAACTTGTTTTAAAGGAAATTTCATATGAAATCCAAACCATAGATACTGATAAACTAAATTAACAACAACAGTTTTGGATTTCAGTGCCTGATAATTAGTTTCATAATGTTATGTACTAATGCTTGATGATGCCAGGTTTTCAAGGTACTTGTGTTCTGTTTCTCATACACAAGGTGTGTCATAGACGAGGCTTTCTGAATGGGTTTCATTTTATTCTGATGTGTAGATTCTCATCGAGGTTGATCATCTGCAAGACACCCCTAGTCCTTACATACAGATCAAGGGGGTTAATAAGGAAGCTGTGGCGGCTGCTGGTTCGACACTTAAACTGGATGGTTCATACACAACTAAGGTTTTGCCTCGAGTTCTGCTTGTATAGTTTTACCTTTAGCACTGGGCTACTCTGGCCTCTCATTGTGAGAGCTGGCTCTTTTGTTGTACTTTCAGAGTTACCTGCAGATCATTTTGGAAAGATTACCTGCAATGGAAAGAAGTTACAGTGGAATTCATGCTCAACAAGCTGCAAGGTTGCAGGAACTTGTGGAATTTATACAATCTCAGGTATTTACTATGATTGAATGGGATAGCAGCCATCTGATAGTGAAATTTGATTTTAGCTGAGGGAAAATTAGTGTAAGACCAGTCTCGTCCAATTTTATATGTTGAAATAGGTAGCATATATAGAGAGAGGGCCAGGACATCTTTCCACTTAACAAACTGCATAAATGAGAGAAAACCTTATTCCACTTCCATTGATCATCATTTTCTGTTGAGTCTAAAAGAGCTAACCATTATTTGATAAAATAACTTCTAATATATTTTCAAGGTTGAGCGGCTGATGATTTTACTGTTTTTATATTACTGTGGCCAAACTGACAGGGAAGCAGCTCAGCTTCAGAATCCTCTCCGAGCAGGGAGGCTGCTCCTTTGGAAGGAATAATTGAGGATATGCAGTTTAGAATCAAAAGGCTGGAAAGATGGCATACTATCAACACGGTACTTGTAATTCCTTTAGTAATCTGTGTCTGTTTCAATTTGGATTTTACTCATGTTTACACGGTTTTTGGAACTCTAAATGCTTGCTTTTCCAATGAATTTAATTTTTGAAAATGACATTCGTGAACCATGTTAGCATCTCCAAATCTGCTACCATTTGTTGCAACAATGGGACCAAACATTTGAGCTGGACGGTCCCTATTTCGTTTGATCAAAAGCAACCTTTTTCTTCTTTTTTTGTAATTTTCTTTTTTGAGAGAAAAATGAACCTAATATTGTTCCAGGGGTTTAGCATCTTTGGAATTGAAACTGGATGGTCCTTGTGTCATTTGGTCAGAAAGAAATGTAATACTGTTCCAACTGTCTAGTATTCCTGTTCCCCTCGATAAGCCGCTAATGAATTTGCACTCAATGTGCAGGTGCTATGGACTTTTCTGATGTCTGCCCTTGTTGGTTATTCGCTTTACCAAAGGAAACACCAATGACACTTCTAGACGTGTGCGAGTTCTTAAAGGTATCAAAGTCTCATCGCATTGAAGTAATTGTCGGTAATGTTGGGCTAACAGAAACTTCTAACAACAGTTGCATGTTTCTCCGGAGTCCCGGGTTCACTTCGAGTAGCAAATATTTTACCTCCACGTCGGAGCTTATTGCTTTCTTTTCAACAAACTTGGAGCCTGTCGCTCAATTGCTCCATTTGTAAATACTTAAATTATGTGGAAATGAGAATGACCAATTGACATTCGAGCGTCCTCATTGTAATTCAGCTACCGTTCATTCTGTCCTTTTTCCTCTTTTTTTTTAGGTTCACAACTCCCGTATTAGACTTTAGGTTGCGACTCGATTTAAACAATTACACCATCCTTCCCAGCCCCGATATGTTTTGAAACTTGATCCTTCTGTTATAGGACAGCTGATGAATAGAAGATGGAACGCATTGGTTGGCAATAGCTCTGTTTATCCATGTCATGTTACCCATCTGGTTCCTGCCATCATTCTTAATTATGTGCTGCCATGCCATTTCTTTTATGTTTGACCCGATAATATCAATTATTTGATTGAAGAATCATGCGCTATGCATAAATGATATGAAAATCGACAAAAACTAAATATAAACATTTTTTCAATCAAAACTAAGTCTAAATTGGAAATATTAGAACAAAATTGAATATGGATATTATAATAATTTTTTTAACTTCATTTTTTTTTGTCTCCCAAGTTTAATTTAATAACGTGTACATCAGATGGGTAAAGGACTAGTTTCTCTCTAAAACACGTTCTTTTTGAAACAGGAAGATTGAAAACTCTCCCACTTCCATGTAGTTTGAGATTTTAAGCAAGATTAGGTGAATAGCGGTGGCTGAAATAAACAAAAATCACACAAGACAAGAATGATATTGATTTCTTTGACAAACAAACCCAGTCCAATAACAGAAAAATACCACGTGAAAGTCATACGGATCACAATCTTATCTCATGGATGGTGGCTTTCTTTTTCTTTCTTTTTTAATTGGCGTGAATAACTTGTTTTTTGATGAGATTGGATTAGTGTGTGAAAGTCAGTTCGAAAAATGAACGATCTGATTCAACAATAGAGTGAGTATAAAGATTTTATAATATATACACTCAATTTATCCTAAAATTAGCTTTTGTTTATTTCAGCCGCTATTCACCTAAAATTCGATCCAGATCAAATTATGAATCACGAATTAAGAAGTCAATTTTTTAAAAAAATAAAAATTAAGTGCAACCATGCAAGTGGCAGTTAGATTGATAATAAATTGCAATCATTAGTTTTCTTGAGACTTTGAATTGAAAAATATAAAAGAATAAGCTGCCAGTTGCAAAGGAAGGTAATATATATATGCCAAGTCTCGACCCAGATGCACGGAACTTTGCCCATAGAGAAATCCTAAGCGCACAAACAACATGCAACAACAGTCAACACCACGTGCCTTCCTATGGTGCAACAAAGAACCTCACCAACTGCCGCTGATTGCTGCAACTCCACCAGGTCATCGCCCGATCCCGATCCACGTGATGGCGGAAACGTCTACATCCCTCCATCTGTTGATCTAATAATAGCGACAGATAAAATATTCCTACAACCAAGTCTGAAACACATTCACGGTTCAAACCTTCATGTTTTGCTCTGTCAGCATGGCCTGATAGTGGGATTTTAATGAAAGATCCACAGTAATTATTAACACGAGATTATCTTAGAAAATATGAAGATATATCACCAACAACAATTTGTTATAAGAAAAATAACAGCGACATAATAATTCGGTTAGTGAAAACACTGCAAGATTTGGGGAACAATCACCACGATAAAAGCCAACCACAAGCAACAAGTAATTTTAGGGCCACAGTTCAAGTGGCATTATTATAAGTAAAAAGATTACATTCTCAAAACCAAAACCAGGTTGACATTATTGTACCGTGATAGCCTCTGGCCTCTCATTTACAGCTTCTATTCCATAAATAAGGGTGCAATTTACATTAATTTAGTGCTAACAACATCTAGCCAAGAAACGGAAGAACTCCTTCATTCTTCAAGAAGTATACAACAATTGCCATTATAATGATGAATATAATGATCCGCAAGCTTGATCCTCCTCCAGCTAAACAAGAAACAAAAGAAAGTTCCTTGATAAGAAATGAGAGAACTAGTATGCCTTTTGTTGTGAAAATAGTAGAGCAATAAGTCAAGAAAAAGGGAAAT
>Ga0307515_10011004_pt1 | contig 17240 bp, 2 predicted proteins | sample 17_EM_MG_FD_194513 | JGI IMG/M metagenome (GOLD analysis project Ga0307515, IMG submission 194513) | Populus trichocarpa ectomycorrhiza microbial communities from riparian zone in the Pacific Northwest, United States - 17_EM | ecosystem: Host-associated > Plants > Roots > Unclassified | place...
TTAAAGTCCTAGCGGTTCCCCTAAGCCTTAGGGTAAAAAAGGGACGCTAGGCGGACAATATAGCAACTATATATAAGATAGTAAAACAAACGGAACGCCTTATACTAGGACTTAAGATTACCCAAATTTAATGGCTTTGATAGGAAAATATAAACTAAGCATATAATAAGAATAATAAAAGAATATAAGGGTCGCTAAAGACCCGCTAGGGAAACGCTGGTCAAACGTATAGCTCCCTTATTATTAGCACATATATACTAGGAATGCAAAAACTCCTTATTTAAAAAGGTATTATTATAAATGGCCTTATATACGACGCAAGGCTCTATAACCATAGACTCCGCCTAAAATAATGCTATCGCTATATATAATAGGAGCACACTCAATCCACATACGCAGTATAGGTATACTGCGGCCACTATATAGGCCCCCACGATATAAGACACTGCTTAAATTAAGACTAAATAAAATGCGTAAACTACTACCGAAGCATATATAAGGCATAGAAGAGAGAAGACTGCATTAAATATAGGAAACGTAAGGTAAGGGCTTAACAGCTATAGGAATAACTACACGCTAGGTTATATAAATGGAAATAATAAGCAATAAGCTAGGGGGGCGCAGGTGCCTTTCTAGCGTTTCCTACCTTTAATACTAGGGGGCTAGGTCAGCTATTCCAAGCCTTAACAGGCTAGAAGCAACGCCGCGCGATATTACTAGACTATATAGGGATATAAGGGTTATAGGGGACATAAGGGAAAGGACGCCCTGTAGGAAGACCCTTATGGACAGCTATAGTAAGCTTAAGACCGGGATAATTAAGAATTAGACTTAACGCGGCAAATATAACATTTATAGCCGACTCTTAAAGGGTATATAGCTAACTAGTAAGAACAGGGGAAAAACCGGAGACAATAACAGATTTAAATATAGAAGCGCTAGTAGGAACACAAGATATAGAAATGGAAAGCTCTATATAAAATAAGTAGTAACTAGGGTGCAGACACAAGAGATAGAAGTTTTAAATATCCTAGAGAAAGTGGAAATAGAAGAAGCGAGGAACGATAAAGAGGCGAAGGACCCTTGCCGGGGGTCCGCCACCTATCCATTATATAGTATAACTGTAGCAACACAAACCACCGTCTTATAAGGCCCTTACTAGACAGTCTAGACCTAGAGAAACACTATATCCTTACTATATAAGAGCCGTACTACAATACCTACATATAATTAATATACTGCCCCTAAGGATTCTAGCTCCTATATAAACCAAAAGCAGCTATATACGTATGCTTTATAATTAGTAAGACTATCAGCCTATCCTTATAGTCATAGCAGGCAGTTAATCTAGATATTATAGTTATAACAATTTAGACATATAGAGGCCCGGTATAAATCATTAATGTGTATAACCCTAGGGTTAAAGGGGTCCTATAAATAGAGAACATTATATTAGTAATAAGCTTACTTAAAACCGAAGGTATAGAGTCTATTTTATTAGGAGACATAAACCTCTACTACCCGCGGTAGGGGGGTATCCACATCGCTGCTAAATAATAGGCAGAGTGCCTACTAAAAGCTATAGACACCTAGGGCCTTAAGCTGGCCACCCCCCCTAGAGCAATTATATAGTAACAAGGATCCGCTAGAAGTATAATTAACCTTATATTTATAGACGAAGGCCTATACTAGAGACTTAAAAGGTATAACCCCAAAAAAGAATAGGCACTTACTTTAGACTATATCCCCATCTAGATATAGCTAGATTTAGATATTAAGGCGCAACTAAATTGCAAAAGATACGCAATAAGGATGCTTAAGGCAGACAGTTTCCTTAATATAGTTAAATAACAACTCTAAGACCTAGAAGAAATTCACCCGATACTAAACAAGTGAGGCTTATTAGCTACCCCTAAGGAAATTAACCAAAGATTAGAAAGAATCTAGGCAGCAATTAAAAACGGGCTAGAAGAGTACTGCCCGGTCTTAAAACCGGGCCCCTATACGCAATATGCATAGTCCGTATAATGCGCGGTTTTTATAGCTAGCTAACAACAAGCAAGAAGGAAATACTTAAGCAGCTATAACCCTAAAGATGAGAGACGATATAAAGATATAAAAAACCAGTTAAAGAATACCCTAAAAAAAGAAGCAAGGAATAACTGGAGATGATTTATAAATAAGCACACTTCTAACCCGAGCCTCCCCTATAATAAGGGCCTGTGGGCTATAGCGAAATAGGCAAAGAAAAAGGCAGGGCGACTAGTAGAAGACCTATACTTACTACCCCTATGAAGATTAGGGGAATTATAGGCCACTAACAATAATAATAAGAAGGTAAAGATCCTTATAGAAAGGTTCTTCCCCTAACCGGCTCCAGTAGACCTTAGTAACATCATGGGTAAAGCACTGGTAACTCGCCTATAGGTCGACAGCGATATAATAATAGAGGAAATGGCCAGAACTATTAGCCGCCTTTTAAATAATATAGCACTAGGTCCAGATGGGATTCTAAATGAGGCCTTAAAGACCTGTGGACCACTTATAGCACCCTAGCTTACAGATATAGCCAGAGCATGCTTTGCTATAGGCTATTACCTACAACTCAGAAGATCTATAACGACGGTTATCCTATAAAAAAAAGGTAAAGCAGACTACTTAATCCCAAGAAGCTACCGCCCTATTGCCTTAGAAAACACCCTTAGTAAGATCTTAGAAAAGGTAATAGCGGACCGTATAGTAGACACGGCTAAGGAACACGCCCTACTACTATAGAGCCAAATAGGGGCAAGAAGGAACCGCTTAACACTATTAGCACTTACGCTACTTACTGCCACTATTAAATCTGCATGGGCGATGCGAAGGGACTTTATAGTATCAATGCTCAGCCTAGATATTAGTGGTGCCTACGATAATATACCCCACGAGCGTCTCCTATATATCCTTAGGGCAAAAGGCTTCCTAAAATAGATTATACAATTTGTCTAAGGGTTTATAGGTTAGAAAGAAACATCACTAGTCTTTAGCGGATACCAAAGCCCCCCTATCGCAGTTATAACAGGAATACTATAAGGATTACCCCTCTCGCCTATACTCTTTCTTTTCTTTATAAGCAACCTGCTTAACTCCTTTAAGGAAGGGGCGACCTAGGGGATAGGCTTTGTTAATAATACAAACCTAATTATATACAGGCTATTAGCCGTAGAGAATTGTAGAATGCTAGAGAAAGCTTATAATATCTATATAGAATGGGCAAGACGATATAGAGTCCAATTCTTACTAGAGAAATACTAGCTAATCCATTTTATAAGAAAACGTAACTAATCTGCAGATCTTTAGTATATAATCCGCATCTAAGGCTTTAGGGGTTAACTAGTTTAGGGCCTAAGGGTATTAGGAGTATAAGTAAACAGTAAGCTCCGGTGGAGTATACATACAGCGCAAGCGGCCCGTAAGGGCTAAGTATAGTACATTATATTATCTAGGATCGTTAATTCCACATAGGGCCTATGCTTCTAAAGGTCACGCCTACTATATATAGCAGTTGTCCGGCCAACCATAACGTATAGGTCCAATATTTGGGCCATTAGAGAATCTAAGAAAGGCCCCCCTAAGTCACTCCTCAAACCACTCTAAAAGGTCTAAACAGCCTGCCTTTGGAGTATAACAGGCGGATATAAGCGAACGGCTATAGCACTGCTTAAGAAGGAAGCCAATATTCCCCCCCTATAACTATATATTAAAGCCGCTGCAATATAAAGGGCCTAAAATAAACGCAACTTTAATGTTATAAAGTATATTAAGATACGCCTAAACAAACTATAGAGGGATCCTAGGGCGCCCCGTAGGAGAATAAACTAACAACCCTAAAGTAGGGAAGATATATTAGAGAAACAGGTAAAGAAAGTAGAAGAAAAATAGTACTGCTTTAGGGCCTAGGCCTATATAGAGGAGGAAGGGAGACGCGTAAGAGGCCAGTAAAGATAACAGCAAGAGAGAGAAAGGAGCTAAAGTAGAGCATAAAAGAACGCTAGAAAACTATCTACCATAATATAATACTGGTTAGACCAACGCTGGAAAGGTATATGGGAGTTAAAGGTATAGAGGCTAACTAAGGCAAGAGGAACCTAAGCCGTAGCATAGTTAATGCTATAGGGGGTAAACACTTTAGGGCTCTGAGAAGGCCTAATAAAGGCAGAAAATATAATGGCGACACTTTTAAGAACAGGAATAATAGGACTAAAAAACTGGCTCTACTGGGTGGGTATCTTAGTAGGTAGCCTAAGATATAAATGTAGCTAGCTAAGACAGACACTAAAACACGTAATACTGTTATGCCCCTTACGCACCAACTAAAAAGTAATACTTTTAGTAGCTGGCATAGAGAATTATAATACACTGCTCTTAATATAAAAAGGCCTTAAGGCGGTTACCCAGTGGCTTATTAGCTAAAATATACTAAACTAGTTCCGGGTTGTAAGGGAAATGGTAATAGAGGGTAGGGGGGCGAGTAACGGGCGCCCCCTGATGACTCTATAATAGTAGAGTAAAGTTTACAATACTAGCGCGTCCGTAGGCTTGTTACGGCAGCAGTGGTTCCTAAGGAGGTTAAAAAGTAAGGTAGTAGGAGCACCACAGGTAACTCGCAGGCGCCTCGTAAGCGCCTTGTAGGCGAGTCCTAAAAGGCGGGGAGATGGATTACGGGGTTTTCTTAAATAGAGTTTTCTCCCCACATATATATAAGGAGTAGTCCGCGTAGGCCTAATAGGGATCCGAATCGGACGTTAAGCAATGAATTATTATTATTATTATATAAACGCCTTAACCTATTTAACCCACACAGCGTAGTCCTCCTTAGTATTAAACGACTCCCTATTATTAAAGTTATCTATAACCTCTGGTAGCGTTATATTAAGTAAAATAAAGTTCTATTTATAATTAGATTATAAATATATTAGTAATATAATTAAAAACTATAAGTATACCTTATTAAACTAAATATATATACCTTAGTTAAATAAGTATACTATTTACATTAAATCTAAGATATAATAGAAATATAACTAGTAAACTTACTTTTGCTACTAGTCCTATATAAAGAACATTTCTAATTTTTAGGCTTACTAATAACCTTAAATATCGCAACGCGATTAGGCTATATTAAAGTTAGATTATAGTTATATAGTAATTATAACTGCCTAAACTTACCTTACCCTTAAAGGTTAATAGAATTCTAAAATGAAATATAATATATATCTACTTAACTAGGTCCTCTATATAGTCTAGTTAGATCTATAATATAATAAGATTATAAATAATAATATACCTAAATCTGCTAAAGTTGCTTTATATTTTCTATAACCTTTAGCCGTTAAGGGTATATTTTTAGCTAAGGGGGCTAAAATATATTAGCAATATATCCTAGATAAAAGAATATTAGTTTAAACTATTATAATATATTTTAGCCTTTCTTACTACTTTACTAATAGGGTATATAACCTACAGTTCCTCCTTTATATAAATAGCTCTATAAAGTATCTTTTAAGCCACTAAGATAAGTTAGATTTAGAATATAATATAGATATATAGATAAACATACTATCTAAATTATCCAATTCTAGTTCTTTTTAACCTTTAAGCTTTACACTTCTAATTATATAGCCTCCACCTTTCTATATTTTAAGGTTAGAAGAAGGTTATAATATAGATATATCTAGGATCTTACTAGAAAATACGACTTAATATACTTAATTAATCCTCTATAACTATTTGCGAATTTTTCTTCTTAAGCATAAATAGTATACTTAGCATTTAGATCCTATTATAGTTAGATTTAGGATATAATAAAGATATATAGCACTTATAACTTATAGTCTTCCTAATAGTATAATCCCATTTATAGAAAATCTCCTTTAGTAGAATATAGACGAGGAAATATTTGCTATAGGGCTATATTTAGGTTATATCTTAGATATAAGCTAGATATATACTAGATATTACCTTAATATAAAAAAACGGAATCTACCCTAGGCGCTTATTAAGTCTAAAGTACTATATCTTAGTATATTAAGTAGGGGCACTAGAAATGCGCCTTTTTATAATATTTAGCTAAAGAGTAGCATTATAAGTGCCAAAACCCTTGCCCTTACTACTATTTAAGTCTAGATTAGAATATGGCTTAAAAGCTACTACCCTATTTGCCAGAGTGCTATATATAGCTATTATAGTAGTGTCTGGATCTTATATAAAGCCGCTAGGGCTACTAAGGACTTCGTTAATAATCTATTAAGGTTAGATTATAGATATAATGTAGTTTTATCTAAAATATAACTTATATCTTTTACGACCTCTATCCTAGTAAAAGCATTTACCTTCCTATTTTACAGAAAATTCTCAGTCTATATCCTAATTAGATCCTTCTTATAACTACTAGAAGTTACTTTACCTTATTATAAAATTATATATTTAAACTATTAAGTAGTGTCTATTTTATATTAGATTATAGATATAACCTAAATATATACCTACGCTGCTTATATAGAAGTTATTATAGTCGTTCTTTAAAGGCTAAAAGGGATTCAGCGGCAACTAATATAGTTAAGTTAGATTATAATAATAATTAGGATAGAATATTAATAAATACCTCTTCTACTCTAGATTGCTGGTTCTCTAGGCTCTATAGCTATATTAGATCCTTAATATAACCTTAATATAACCTTAATATAACCTCCTAAAACTTACCTTATCTATATTATTACCGAGCTCTTTTAAAATCATATTAGATAGTAGGAAGTATTTAATTAAAGCTTATAAACAGCTATAATGACGTTATAATTAAAATATAATTGCGTTATCGACTCTAAATGTAATATAATAAGAGTTCAATTATATACTAAGTAAAGCTGTATTAGAGTTAAAATATTAACACTAGCTAAGGTTTTAGTGCCTTGGCGGGCACTAATAGAGCTTTTAGCAACACTAGCCGAGCTATATACTCCTTTTACAGTAGTATTATAGGGAGTATATAGCTCGGCCAGTGTTGTTAAAAGCTCTATTAGTGCCCACCAAGGCACTAAAACCTCAGCTAGTATTAATATTTTAACTCCGATATAGCTTCACTTAGTATATAATTAAATTCTCATTACATTACATTTAGAGTCAATAACGCAATTATATTTTAATTATAACGTCATTACAGCCGTTTATAAGCTTTAATTAAATACTTCCTACTATCTAATATAATTTTAAAAGAGCTCGGTAATAATATGGATAAGGTAAGTTTTAGGAGGTTATATTAAGGTTATATTAAGGTTTTATTAAGGATCTAATATAGCTATAAAGCCTAGAGAACCAGTAATTTGGAGTAGAAGAGGTATTTATTAATATTTTATCCCTATTATTATTATAATTTAACCTAACCATATTAATTACCGCCGAATCCCTTTTAGCCTCTAGAGAACGACTATAATAACTCCTATATAAGCAGCGTAGGTATTTATTTAGGTTATATTTATAATCTAATATAGAATAAATACTACTTAATAGTCTAAATACGCAATTTTATAATAAGGTAAAGTAACTTTTAGTAGTTATAAGAAGGATTTAATTAGGATATAAACTGAGAATTTTCTGCAAAATAGGAAGGTAAATACTTTTATTAGGATAGAGGTCGTAAAAGATATAAGTTATATTTTTAGATAAAACCACGTTATATCTATAATCTAACCTTAATAGATTATTAATAAAGTCCTTAGCAGCCCTAGCGACTCTATATAAGATCCGGACGCCACTATAATAGCTATATATAGCACTCTAGCGAATAAGGTAGTAGCTTCTAGGCTATATTCTAATCTAGACTTAGATAGTAGTAAGGGCGAGGGTTCTAGCACTTGTAATACTACTCTTTAGCTAAATACTATAAAGAGGTATATTTTTAGTGCCCCCGCTTAATATACTAAGGTATAGTACCTTGGACTTAATAAGCGCCTAGGGTAGATTTTATTCTTTTATATTAAGGTAATATCTAGTATATATCTAGCTTATATCTAAGATATAACCTAAATATAGCCCCGCGGCGAATATTTCCTCATCTATATTCTACTAGAGGAAATTTTCTATAAATAGGATTATGCTATTAGGAAAACTGTAAGTTATAAGTGCTATATATCTTTATTATATCCTAAATCTAACTATAATAGAATCTAAATGCTAAGCATACTATTTATACTTGGGAAAAAAAATTTGCAAATGGTTATAGAGGATTAATTAAGTATATTAAGTTATATTTTCTAATAAGATCCCAAATATATTTATATTATAACCTCCTTCTAACCTTAAAATAAAGAAAGGTAGAGGCTATATAATTAGGAGTATAAAGCCTAGAGGTTAAAAAGAACTAGAATTAGATAATTTGGATAGTATGTTTATTTATATATCTATATTATATCCTAGATTTAACTTATCTTAGCGGCTTAGAAAATACTTTATAGAGCTATTTATATAAAGGAGGAACTATAGGTTATATACCCTATTAGTAAAGCAGTAAAAAAGGCTAGAATATATTATAATAGTTTAAACTAATATTCTTCTATTTAGGATATATTACTAATATATTTTAGCCCCCCTAGCTAAAAATATACCCTTAACGGCTAAAGGTCGTAGAAAATATAAAGTAACTTCAGCAGATCTAGGTATGTTATTATTTATAATCTTATTATATTATAGATTTAACCAGATTATATAGAGGAGCTAGTTAAGTAGATGCGCATTATATTCCGTTTTAGAATTTTATTAACCTCTAAGGGTAAGATAAGTTTAGGCAGTTATAATTACTATATAACTATAATCTAACTTTAATATAGCCTAATTACGTCGCGATATTTAAGGTTATTAGCAAGCCTAAAAATTAGAAATATTCTTTATATAGGACTAGTGGTAAAAGTAAGTTTACTAGTTATATTTCTATTATATTTTAGATCTAACGTAAATAGTATACTTATCTAACTAGGGTATATATATTTAGTTTAACAAGGTATACTTATAGTTTTTAATTATATTACTAATATATCTATAATCTAATTATAAATAGAACTTTGTTTTACCTAATATAACGCTACCGGAGGTTATAAATAACTTTAATAATAGGGAGTCGTTTAATACTGAGGAGGACTACGCCGTATAGGTTAAATAGGTTAAGGCGTTTATATATCTTAGATACATACTAGTTATATCCTAGTTATATTATAAATATTATAAAGCATTATGCGTAGGCTATAGAACATTATATAGAGCATAGGCATAGCGTAGAGAATTTAGGTTAGGCTTTCTCTTAGATATTATAATATTACTCTATCTAGGTAATTACCTTAATATAACCTCTACCCTTTATACTTATAAATATAAAATTTTATATTAATTAAGTTCTTATTCTAATTTTCTAAGCTCTAATTCCATCTTCCAATTTTATAGTTTAATTACTTTTACTTTAGCTTCTATACGTAAAACCTAGGCTTCTTACTTATAAATATTTAATTAGGATTGCTATAGCGTTAACTATTATAAGAATTAAGCTTATTAAGTAATAGTTATACGAAGTAAGGACTATAAGCTACTCTTATATTCTAGATATAGTTAGCTTATAAGCTAAATATATTAAGAATATATCTAAATAATCTTACCTAACGGTAAAATAGGCCTAGGAGAGAGCGAAACCTAACTATTATTTAATGTTGTAATAGAGGAAACTAAAAAATATTAGCTTTATAGAATTTAGTAAGATCTAAAATATAATATACTAGAGTAAATAGAGGTAAGAGATTATAAGCGAGATTTTAATTATACGCCTTATAAACTTTATAATTATAACTGTAGGCGTATACTAGTTCTAAAAGATAATATATCTAATATAATATTATTAAAATTAAAATCTTTATCCTCTTTAATACTTATAGATATAGTATTAGCTTTTCCTTTACTAGTATAGGCCTATTTTCTTAATTTTTCTAGCTCTTTTAAAACTTATAGAACTACAGCAGATTATATTAGCGATATATCTACATTAGAGCCATAATAAATCTATATATTTACGCTTCTCTACTAGAGCTATTCTTTCGGCAATAGATATAGTTCGCGATATATATAAAATCCTATGCTAATAATACGCCTTCCACGCTTTAAAATTAAAAATATTAATTCTTTATCTACTATAATCGTTATTATAATACTATATTACGGATATATAAGATATACTAACATTAAAATAGCAGCTAAAAGGCTTAATCGATGCCTAAGATTATTCGCTTAAAAATGGGAGTATTTAAACGGCGTTTGTATTTTTTATAATTATAGAGAATATATTACTGTCTATTTTACTATAATATAGATTTATTCCAAATATAATATATATATATCGCTTATATTAACACCAGTTTATAATTTTATAGTTATTACTATACTTTTCTATAACCGTAAATATTAGAATATAGATATAGTATGGATTAATTAAGGATATAATATCTCTATACCTTTAATCGCGTCTAAAATTTCGTAGTATTACTTATGGCTTATAGCCTCTATAATTAAAGCCATATATTACCTAATACTATTTTAGCCTATATTTCTAGCTCTAATAACCTAACAAATACCGTAAAGAATATAGATTTAGTAATATATAATTATAGACTTTATATAGCCCTGCTAAGTCTGCGAGGGGTTAATATCTACTAAGTAAAGGCTAAGCCCTAATATATTTTAGTAATATCTTTAATATATACGTATTATAAAATGCCTTTTACCTACGCCCTATTTATATCTATAAGAGCTATATAAAATCCACGTTTATAAATATAACTCTAATAAGTTAGATAGCCGCAATTCTTATATAAGCGGAATATAGTATAGAAAAGTTGTTAATATATCTCTGTTAATTAACCTATAGCTTGGTTTATAAAAACTCTTATTAGTATAATAACTATAGCCTTATTAGAATAAAGATATAACTATAATATAACTAAGTTATATAATACCTTTATTAATTCCAGGGATATTTATAGCAATTACAACCTTATCTAGCCTAGCTATACTAACTCGTTTAAATGATATATTAATTTTAAACGTTTTTAATGTTAATAGTTGTTGGGAATAAAGGCAAGTGGTCACCATATGAGGCATATTGCCGTCATGTGTGGCAAGTTGCCGTTACGTGTCGCCGCGGCACTAGCGTGGCGAGGAGCCTTAAGCTCCTCGCCCTCCCTTATAGAAGACAAAAACAGAACAATTATTATACTATCTACGAACCGTAGCTACGTAATATCCCCTTATATAACCAACACTAATTAGTAGTTAACTTTACTATTATACTATAGAATAGCTAGGTATTCCACTAAGAAGAGATAAGCCACTATACTAGTGCTACTTATACTAGAGGAAGCTATTTTTTAAGGTTAAAACTGGTCCTAAACCTTAAATAGAACTCTTCTACAAATTTAAGGATCTAAAGGCCAGAACTAGTCCTAAGCCTTTCTAAGATTATAAATTCTTGCGTCTATTACGCAGAACAACACGCTTTATAAGTCTTTGCGATTTAAGGCTAGAACTAGTCCTAAGCCCTATAATTGCAAATATATATTATAAACGCGTACTAAACAACAAATATACATTACAAACGCGTACTAAACGACAATCCCTATACCAACAACACTTCCCTTCTTCCAAAAATATAGCTACGCCTACTTTAAATAACTAAAAAGACTCCTTACCACTAGGGGTAGCTAAGCACGCGAAACTTATTAATAAAGATTGGGACAAATTCGCCTTTAATATAACAACTTATACCGCAAAATAAGTTAACGGCTTTCTCCTACACTATATTATATTCTACCAAAATAGATACTATACCGATTTATAACTATAGGAGTATTTTAGGGAGGATTTTATGGGATAGACTACTAATACCTAGGCACTTAGCAACGTTAATATTATTTAGGATTTTCAAGACTTCCTCTATAGGAATAGGGTATATATTACTAAGAATAGTAACCTAATTGCTAGCAATATTTAGGCCGTTATTACTAGTATAGAAGAACTAATATAGACGGAAGCTAAGATTATACGTTAACTACGGAAACCTAAAAATAACCTATATTCTTTAGAAGGTAACTTTAATTTATATTAAAACCCCTAAAACGCTAACCCCCTACCTAGAGCTACTCTCCCACCTAGAGGTGCTCTCCTACTTAGAGTTACTCTGCCTCTACCTCCTCCACTTTAGCTAACTAGTAAGCCTCTACTATAAGAAGTTACAAATCTAATAAAGGTATATTTAGATAAAGAGAAGAAGTTTAAAGGAGAACTATACAATATACTTAGAGTAAAACTATAAGTCTTCTATAACTGTTGCAATAAGGTTAAAATTTAACGCCACTAGTACTACTACGCTTTCTCCATTATGTTAAAGGGACGGGTAGTAATATTCTATTACGACTATATTACGGGTAAAAACTATAGCTTTAATATAATGCTTTAGCTTACTAGAACCCACTTTAAGACTAATAAAAATTGCTAGCTTTATATATCTAAATAGCAGAAAACTATATTCTAAAGAGTTATCGCTTCTAACCCAACAAAGACTTATTTAAAGTACCTTTAACTACTCTTTAATAAACTTTAGAAAATCTAACATGGCCTTATTAAAACTTACTAAAATAAAAATAGCCTAAGGGACTAGGTTATTTTAGTATACTATAGCGTTCCTAAGTGTAACTTAGCGCTATATAAACCTATAAATACGTTTAAAGGAGTATATACTAAGCTACGCTCCGCTATAGGTACTATAATACAAATATAAGAATTTTAATAGTTCTATACCAAAAATCTTACCTAACTAAGTATTCCTAACTAATATAATTATAACTAGACTAATTAAATATATAGTGGCCGTAGTAGGGAATATAAAAAAGGGTACAATTATAGAGGTCCTTATAGAGGTTTACTTTAAAATAATTGCCAAAAGAAGTACTATATTTATAAGAAGCCAAATTACTAGTTAACTAGACACTCCCTTAATAAGCGAAAGGAGGTATATAATAAGTTCCGTTAGAGTATAAGAAATATCGAAAATTATAAGATTACTACGGCCTACTTTTAAAGCTTCCTAATTTAATATAAAGGCGTAAAAGATCTTAAGGGTAAAGTTAATAAGACTAAACAGCTCCTTATAGATATGGAAATTAAGGACTACTTACCTAACTAATACTTTACTAAGTATAGTAAGGTAAATAGTACACAAACCGTTACTGTTCTTAATAACTAATCTACGCTCCATTCTATTACGAAGTTAGATATCTTTAATAAGCCAAAGGAGAGTTCCGCGTTTTCCTTCAATAATAGATACTTGGCGAACGTCTTCTATAGTATTATACCGGATACTAAAGCCGCAGGAGTATCCACAGCAGGAAAACCTTAAGTTTAAGCCCTTTAGCAGCTTAATAGCTCTATTTAGATTAACTATTTAACGGCAGGCCAATACACAATTTATTTTAGTAAGGGTACTACAATTTCCCTTAGCACAATTAGGGTTCAAACCCCCTTAGGGTATATTACTTTTCACGTTATTCCTATAAATACCCTATTTCTATTTTATATTAAAGATATAGATAAACTAGGCGTTAAGTTTAATAACCTTAAGAATATACTTATACAGGGAGATAATCGGGTGCCTATTATACGTAAGTAGGGTTACCCTTAGCTACTCCTTTAATAACTAGAAAAGAGTATTACTTAGAGCTATTTAACTAAGTTAGAGTTACGCCAACTACACCATTATTTTAGTCACCTATTAGTTTACTAATTGCTTAGGGTTCTTTAATAAATAGGCTATAAAGTTAAGGTTAAGGCAATTAAGCATCTTATAAAATACTGCTACTACTACCAAATAAACTAGAGGTCCCCTAGCCGATTTAAGTTCACCCTTAAAAATAACTACAACTTTAACTTCTATATTATCGTTAATATTATATACCTTAGCGGCAAGCCAGTACTCTAAGTTATTAACTTCTTAACCTCCTTCTAAGCCGCACAATTTTTAAAGGATATATCAGCTAGGAACACATAGGATATTCTTTAGTTATACTAGATTAATATCTACCTAGAACCCCCTAATTAAATTATCTACAACATAAAAAAGAACTTCTTATCTATAGAGTTCTAATAATAAATAAAGGTAATAGCAATTAAGGTTAAGGAAGTCCTTATTAAGGCATATAATAGTATTAAAAAAGTAAAGCAATATTACGCGCTATTACACCACGTATATAAGATTATCTCTTTAGAACTAAAGGACGCTAGCGAAGAACTTACCTTATAAATAGCTATTAAAGCTATTAATAATTCCGCTGGCCTAGATAGACTTATACCTACGTTACTAGTCTTTAGCGCCTACCCACAAATAACTAATAATTCTCTACTATCTCCCTCTATTATATAATAAGCTAAGGCGATTTACAAGGCAATAAAGGAGGTGCGACGCCTCTATGCTATACGCTAGGTTAATAACGTACTAGGAATAAAAAATAGCCCAAATACCTTAACTATAATTAATCTGCCACTTTAGTCTAAGGTACGCGTATAGCATAAAAAGGGAGAATAGTTAGGCCCATATTAACTTATTACAATTAATAGTTAAACTTATACTATTTAAATACCTTATAGACCTACTTAATTCCATTTAACTATTATTAAGCCTTACTATAAAAATAACAATTCCAAGCCTTTACAGGATGCCCTAAAAGATGCCCTAAAAGAAAACTATAATTAATATACTCTAGAAGGCGACTATAATCCTAATATAATTATAGTAGATGCGCTATAACCACAACACAGTAGAGGTCGCCTAAAGGGATTACAAAATCGCTAATATCTTATTAATTTTAAAGAATAATTTATTGCCGCTATTAAGAATAAAGTTAAGTTATTAATGGCCTTTATAACAGCTAAAGAGAAGGCTAACTTTAAGCTTACAAAACAGCTTTAAAAGAAAGGTTATATTATAACCCCAGAAGCTCCTTTCTAAGTATCCAATAAGTAGGAGATTAACAGTCTTATTATAAGAGAAGTCTTTAAATTTAAGAAGTATAACCCTACTAAGTTTAATAAAGTTCGCATCTTTAAGTTAAGGATAGTTAATAAGATTAAGGGTAAGGCTATTAACGCCCTATTTAAGAAATTAAGGCTTATCATCTAAGGTTATAATAATAATAGTAAGGAGATAATCCTTACGCAATCTCTTATAATTCAACAAGCTAGTTAACAAGTTATTATTATATTAGCTCCCTCCTTAATAAAGAATAGAATAGCGGTCTATTTACGAGATATTACCTAGGCCTACACCCAATTAGAGATACACCTTTAGCGCTTAATATTAGCATACCTTCTAGAGCAAATTCGCTACTAATATCCCGAAGATATAATTATGGTTGTGCTTAAGCCATTATATAAAATTATAGAGGTAGGAACTTATTAGTGGGCTACCTATAGCAAGCACCACAAAGAGAAGCTTTTAATAACTACTTCTATATTTAACCTATACTTCCTTATTATAACTATAGGAACTCTATTTAGAATCATCGGCATATAAACTAATAATATAATTATTTTAGGAGACGACCGATTCTTAGCTCTTAAAGAAGATAAACTAGTAAAAATAAATCTTATAGCAAAGCTAAAGGAAAAGCTTAATTTAACAATACTATTACTCTTTAATAGATGCATCCTCTCCCTAAATAAGGATTCTATTGCTTTACGCTAAAAGGGTTAAGGTAAGAAGATTAACGTTATTAACATTAATTCTCTAAAGCAAGGATACGTAGAGCAACGCGCTCGCGGAGCTTATATTGCTTCTATTTATTAACCTAAGGCTTTATTCAATCTCTCTATTACTACCTAACATTAGAAACTAACTAAAGATAATGTTCTTGCCCTAAATAAACGTCTTTTCTAGCAAATAAACCATCTCAACTAGGGACTATACTATATGCCTATTAATCTTCCTACCGCCAAGCTCTTTGTATTTATTAATAGATTATTTATAAATAATAAAGATTTTAGCTCCTAGCTAGGATATAAGATTATTATCGCGAACGAGTCTACTAAAGAGAATAACTTTATAATCCACGGCAATTTTATCTATTAGAGCTTAACTAAGAGTAAGTATATTACTTAAAGCGTTCTAGCGTTAGAGATATATAAAATAGTTAACGGAGTTAATATAGTAATTGCAATTGAAACTACCCTAAAGATAATTATAGATTAACTTAAACTTCCCGTTATCCCTATAATTGTATATACCGACTTATATTCCCTCTATAAGTGTTTAGTTAAGCTTAGTACTATAAAGGAGAAGCGCCTTATAATCAACATTATAGCACTTTAGTAATCCTATAAGCGTTAAAAACTTTTTAAGATTTAATGGATTAATGGCTAAGATAACCCAGTAGATATAATGATGAAGGCGAACCTAAACAAGGCACTAAAGACGTTTATTAACACAAATACTCTATATATACGAGTTAAAGGTTGGGTTAAAAGGGAGTCCCTAGAAATTTCTTAGTTATATAAGGTCTTAAGATATCCGGGAACTTTAACTGGCGGTTAAAGTTGTCTAATTGGTCAGATTCTCTTACTAAGACTTTTTTTAGAGTATAATATTCTACAGACCCTAACTTAACCTAGCTAATTAGGATTTTCCATCCCCGGGATAAAAAATCGCTATTAGCTCGCTTACTACTAGCGCCTTAGCAGCCCTACTAATAAGATACCTACCTACACCTTATAAGCAAGAAAGCACCACGTGCTAAAAGGCAAATTTTGGAACAGCAAGACTTATGTTATAATGGCAATAGTAAGTAAGGAGGATTGATATTTGTTCCGCTAGTTAAGCGGTATCTATATATAGATAGTAACCTTAAAAAGAAGAGTTGCTAGTGTTAGGAATAAAGGCAAGTGGTTACTATATAAGGCATATTGCCGTCACATATAGCAAGTTGCCGTCATATGTCGCCGCGGCACTAGCGTGGCGAGGAGCCTTAAGCTCCTCGCCCTCCCTTATAAAAGACAAAAATAGAACAATTATCATACTATCTACGAACCGTAGCTATATAATATCCCCTTATGTAACCAACACTGATTAGTGGTTAACTTTACTGTTATACTATAGAACAGCTAGGTATTCCATTAAGAAGAGACGA
>Ga0307515_10011006_pt1 | contig 17234 bp, 13 predicted proteins | sample 17_EM_MG_FD_194513 | JGI IMG/M metagenome (GOLD analysis project Ga0307515, IMG submission 194513) | Populus trichocarpa ectomycorrhiza microbial communities from riparian zone in the Pacific Northwest, United States - 17_EM | ecosystem: Host-associated > Plants > Roots > Unclassified | place...
TGCGCGCGTTGCGCGGCCAGACCATGGGCATGGTGTTCCAGGAGCCGATGACGGCGCTGAATCCGGTGATGAGCTGCGGCGACCAGATCGACGAGCTGCTGAAGACGCACACCGACTGGCCGAGCGCGCAGCGCCAGGCCGAGATCCTGCGTGTGCTGGCGCGCGTCAAGCTGCCCGACCCGCAGCGCATGGTGCGTAGCTACCCGCACCAGCTCTCGGGCGGCCAGCGCCAGCGCATCGTGATTGCGATGGCGGTGATCCTGAAGCCCGCGCTGCTGATCTGCGACGAGCCCACCACCGCGCTTGACGTCACGACGCAGAAAGAGGTGCTCGGCCTCATCAACGAACTGCAGAGCGAGCAGGGCATGGCGGTGCTGTTCATCACGCACGACATGGGCGTGGTCGCCGAGATCGCCGACCAGGTGCTGGTGATGAACCAGGGTCTCGCGGTCGAATACGGCGCCCGCGACGACGTGCTGAACCACCCGCAGGCCGAGTACACGCGCATGCTGCTCGGCGCCGTGCCGAGCATGACGCCGCCACCCGCGCGGCCAGCGCCTGCTGGCGCGGCGCTGCTGCGCGGCGAGCAGGTGCGCAAGACCTACGGCAGCCGCGACTGGATGGGCCGCGCGCGCCACACACACGCGCTGCAGGGCGCGACGCTCGCGGTGCATGCGGGTGAGACGGTCGGCGTGGTCGGCGAATCGGGCTCGGGCAAATCGACGCTGGCGCGCTGCCTGATCCGGCTGATCGACCCGAGCGCCGGCGAAGTGCACTGGGGCGATGCCGAAGTTGCCACGCTCGCCGAGTCGCGACTGCGGCCACTGCGCTCGCAAGTGCAAGTGGTGTTCCAGGACCCGAACCGCTCGCTCAACCCGCGCCGCAAGGTCGGCGATTCGATCATCGAGGGCGCGGTGAATTTCGGTGCCACGCCCGAGGCCGCGCGGCTGCTCGCCGCCGACCTGATGGACAAGGTGCGGCTGCCGCGCGAAGGCCTGCTGCGCTACCCGAGCCAGTTCAGCGGCGGCCAGCGTCAGCGCCTCGCGATCGCGCGTGCGCTGGCCTGCCGGCCGCGCGTGCTGGTGGCCGACGAGGCCGTCAGCGCGCTCGATGTGAGCGTGCAGGCGCAGATCCTTCAGCTGCTGCGCGACATCCAGGCCGAGCTCGGCCTCGGGCTGCTGTTCATCACGCACGACCTGCGCGTCGCGGCGCAGCTCTGCGATCGGGTTATCGTGATGCACCAGGGCAGCATCGTCGAAGAAGGCACGACGAGCCGCCTGTACGCGCAACCCGAACACGACTACACGCGCCGCCTGCTGGCGGCTGCGCCCGGAGCACTGTCATCGTGAAAGTCCTCGTCGCCGGCTACCAGCACGAAACCAACACCTTCGCACCCAGCAAGGCCGACTGGGCCGCGTTCAACCGCGGCGATTCATTCCCCGCCTTCGTGCACGGCGCGGCAATGCTCGATCAGATGCGCGGCGTCAACCTGCCCATCGGCGGCTTCATCGACGCGGCGCGCACGCGCGGCTGGCAGCTCGTGCCCAGCAGCTGGTGCGGCGCGATCCCGTCGGCGCATGTCACCGAAGACGCGTTCGAGCGCATCAGTGCCTCGATCATGGACGACGTTGCGCGCGGCGGCTTCGACGCGGTCTACCTCGACCTGCACGGCGCGGCGGTGGCCGAGCATGTCGACGACACCGAAGGCGAGCTGATCGCGCGCATCCGTCATGGCGTCGGTGCCGACGTGCCCATCGTCGTGAGCCTGGACCTGCACGCCAACGTGACGCTGCGCATGCTGCGCGAGGCCGATGCGCTGGTGTCGTACCGCAGCTACCCGCATGTCGACATGGCCGCCACCGGCGCACTCGCCGCGCAGCTGCTGGCGCGCCGCGTCAAGCTCGGCCGGCGCGAGCCCATCGCGTATCGGCGGCTGCCGTTCCTGATCCCGCTGAACGCGCAGAGCACCTGGATGGAGCCGGCGCGCAGCCTGTACGACGAGCTGATCGAACTCGATCGCGACTTCGGCACCGTGCTGAGTTTTTGCATGGCCTTTCCGGCCGCCGATTTCGACGAGTGCGCGCCGATGGTGTGGGCCCACGGCGAGCACGCCGAGGCCGCCGTGCAGCGGCTCTATGCGAGCGTGGCCGAGACCAGCCAGTGGCAAAGCGAGTTGCTCGAGGCCCGCGAGGCCGTCAGCAAGGCCATGGCGCTGGCCGCGAACCATGCCGCACCGGTGGTGCTCGCCGACACGCAGGACAACCCCGGTGCCGGCGGCGACAGCAACACCACCGGCATGCTGCGCGCGCTGCTCGAGCAAGGGGCGGGAAGGGCGTTCCCGGGTCGCGTTGCGCTCGGCTTGATGGCCGACCCGCAGGCCGCCGCGCGCGCCGTGGCCGCGGGGGTCGGGGCCACGCTGACGCTCGCGCTCGGCCGGGCCGTGCCCACCTTCACCGGCGTGCACAGCGACGCGCCGGTGCAGGGCGAGTTCACGGTGCGCGCCGTCAGCGACGGCACCGTCACGCTGAAGGGCGCGATGATGACCGGGCTGACCGTCCACCTCGGCCCCAGCGCCTGCCTCGAGATCGACGGCGTGCTCGTCGCGGTGACGAGCGGCAAGAAGCAGATGCTCGATCGCGAGCTGTTTCGGCTCGTCGGCATCACGCCCGAGGCGATGAAGATCCTGGTGGTGAAGAGCTCCAACCACTTCCGCGCCGACTTCACGCCGATCGCGTCGCACATCATCGTCGCGAAGGCGCCCGGGCCGATGGCCGCGGACCCGGCCGACCTGCCGTGGCAGAAGCTGTCGCCGGCGACGCGAACGCGACCCTGAGCCGAACGAGCTGGACGACCGCGCTCAGCGCAGCTCTGCAAACGCGACCCGGCTCGGCACGTCCGGCGCGATCCACATCTGCCGGGTGTGCGTGTTGATGATGATGCCGGCCACGCTTTCCATGCGGCTCTCGAGCGGCCAGTGCGGGTTCGGCGAGCGGCAGATGCTCAAGTAGCCGTCGGACTCGTCGCGCAGGAACGCCTGCAGCTCGGGCAAGCCGATGCGCGGCCGCGCAGCGTGGCCCGCCGCCGTGGTCAAGCGCGATTCGCTCGACATGGCCGCAGCGATCGGCGCCTGCTGCGGCAGCAACGCCTCGCAGACGAAATGGTTGGTGTGCACGACGGTGCCCTCGCGCGGCGCGAGTTCGGCCCAACCCGCCGGCGCGACTTCGAAGCAGGCGATCTCGCCAGCGGCGTCGGCGCACGGGATGTTCGACGCCGAGCCGAAGCCCAGGTGCACCACGGCCTGCAGGCGTTCACGCACCTCGGCCAGCGTCGCGCACGACAGCAGGTGACGCAGCAACGCGTGCACCGGCACGCCTGGGCGTTCGCCGTCGGTGGTCGAACGCACGATGTTGAGGCCGAGCGCGAAGCCCGCGTCGTTCAGGCCGATCTTGGCGAGCATGCCCGCCTCGGTGAGCGTGGTGATGCGCCGACCCGCGCTGTCGACGGTCTTCAGGATCACGAGCGCGGCGCGCTGGCGGCCGATCCAGTCCCAGTTCTGCGCGAGCCAGGTCTGGCCATCGGCGCTGGCTGGCGGGGCCACGCACATCGCGGTGCATTCCGACCAATCCTGCCAACCGGCGGCGCGGTTCGCAGCGTGCGCGGCGCGGGCGCTGTCGGCCAGATCGGGCGCGGCTGTGTCGAGGTAGCTCGAAGGCAGGATCTCGGTGCGGCAGTTCAGCGCCAGGATCGCCTCGAACGGCTTAGCGCTGCCGTCGGCGACGCCGCGCAGCTCGGCGACCAACGCGGGGTCGAGGGCTTCGATCAGCGGCAGATAGCGCTGCGAGCGTCGCGCGGCCTCGGCCCAGGTGATGCCGCAGCCCGCAAACAAGCGGGCATAGGTGGCGAGGCTGTGGGCGATCTGGCTCCGCGCGCTCTTGCCGTAGGCGGCGCCGCGTGCGTGCGCGTCGGCGTGCGCGGTGAGGTCGAGGATGGGAAACATGGCAGGGCGGGCGCGCGTGGGTTCAGAACTCTGCCTTGTTCCATTTCTCTTCGAAGCTGCGCCTGGCGCGGATGTAGCCGTTGACGCATTCCATCGTCGCGGCCGTTTCACAGAAGGCGGGCCGGCGGTAGAACTTGGCCCAGGCCTTTTCTTTGCGATCCGCCGCGGCGGCTTCGGCGCGGCGCGCATCCGCCTCGGCTTGCTGCCGCGCAGCGAAGGCCTGCGCCTTGAGGGCCTCCTGCTGTTGCAGCTTTGCCTGCCGCTGTTCCTCGCGTTCGGCGGCTTCGCGCTGCAGCTGCTGCGCTTGCAGCTCGGCTTGACGCGCCGCTTCTTGCGTGATCTGCATCTGGTGCTCGGCGGCGACCTGCGCGCGCCATCGCACGATCGAAACGGTGATGACCCAGGCCAGGGTCACGCCGATGACGAGTGCGAGCGTCAGGGTGAGAGGATGAGTCTTCCAGCTTCCCGCGTGCGAGCCGAATCGGCGTCTGCGCCGAGGCGCGTGCTCGGCATCGACGTCGCGCAGTGGGCCCTGCGTGTCCTTCCACTCCCCGCCGCCGTCTTGAGCATCCATGGGGGCGATTGTTGCCGAGCCGGCAGGCTGTGTGGCGGAGTTTGGCGGAGACGGTGAGATTCGAACTCACGGACGGGTTACCCCGTCGGCAGTTTTCAAGACTGCAGCCTTAAACCGCTCGGCCACGTCTCCGATGAAAAACCTGAGGTGCGATTGTAAAGGTGCTGTGCGCCGCTAGAAGTTCGCGATCAGAGACAGCCTGAAGCTGCGCGGCTCGACCGGGTGGAAGTGGATGTCGTTCACCCCACCAGCCGCTTCGCCAGGCAAGCGCGAAGCATAGTAGTAGTCGATGTCGCTCGCCTGGCGGTCGAACAGGTTGAACACGTCGAGTGCGAGCCTCAGGTCCTTGCTGATCTTGTAGCCGACGCGCAGGTAGGCCAGCGTCGTGGCCCTGGACCGCTGGCTGTTGTCTTCGATCAGCGGGCGTGGGCCGAAATAGCGCAGCTGGAACTGGCCGAACCACGGGCCGTACTCCGTGACCGTCGCGCCGAGCGACACCACGGTGTCCACCGAGCCGGGGATGTAGCGGCCGAGGTTCGGCGCCTCGCCCTGGTCTTCGGTGAAGCGCGCGCGCGAGACCGCGATGTCGGCATCCAGCAGCAGCCAGTTCGTCGCGATGTAGTGGTTGTTGAGCTCGATGCCATAGCGCCTGCTGGCGCCGCTGGCTTCGGTGTCGCCTGCGTCGCCCGAGAACACGAGCTCCGAACCGAGCTTGAGCTGCCACAGGGCCAGCGAGGTTTGCAGCCCCGGGATGATCTCGGTGCGCAGGCCGAGCTCCGCGCCCTTGGTTCGAACCAGGGTCGGTGACGCCTGCGCCGGCAGCAACTCCTTGGGCGTCAAGGTCTCGGTCACGCCGCGTGCGTCGTTGCTGTGGTAGCCGTAGCCGACGTTGACGAAGTACTCGGTCTTATTCCACGGCCCGAAGATCAAGCCGAGCTTCGGGCTCGCGAGACTCGCGCTCTTCGTGCCGCTGTTGGCCTCGATCGAGCTCGCTACATCGACATGGAAGCCGTCGTAGCGCAGGCCGGCGACGCTGCGCAGCCACGGTGTCCATTGCGTTGAGTTCTCTGCGTAAACGCCGACGCTGGTCTCGCGCACGCGTGCTTCCTGTGTGGTCGAGATGCGCTCGCGCGCGACCGTGCTGTACAGGCCGACCGGGTCCAGACGGTCATGCCGCACCTGCGCGCCAATCGTGTTGACGCTGTCGACACCGCCGAGCTTGCCGTTGAAGCTGCGGCTGACGCCGCCGCCGAAGACCTTGCGGTGCTCGGCCTGCTCGAACTGGTCGGCGTTCAACGGGCTCGCGTTGTCGAGGTTGTAGGTGAAGTCGGAGAACAGGTCCAGGCGCGACTGGATCGCGTAGGCATTGACCTTCAGGCTGCCGTTGTCGTCGCTGCGCTCGGTGCTGTACGACAGGCTGTAGCGCGAGGTGTTGCCGCCGTCGCTCGGGTCGATCGCGCCGAAGCGGGCGATAAGGCCTTGATCGACTGCGCGCTGCGGAATCTGGTCGGTCGAGTTCCAGCCGGCCGAATAGGCCATCGCGGTGATCGACGAACGGCTGCCGCCGTCGCCGAAGCTGTAGCGCAGCACGCCGTTCAATCGGTGGAACTTCTCGGGGTTGTCCCAGGGGCCGTTGTTGTGTGCGGCTTCGATCGCGTACAGGAGCTTGCCGTCGCCCAAGGCCATGGACTTCGTGATCAGGGCGCGTTCGTACTGGTGTTCGCCCAGGGTCAACGAGGCGATGCCCTTGGGCAGGTTCCCGAACAGGCTGATGTGCGCAGCGCCCGCCGACGAGAAATCGCCTTCGTCTGCGTAGTACGGGCCCTTCTTGTAGTCGATCCGGCTGACGAGTTCGGGGATCAGCCAGTTCAGGTCGCTGTAGCCGTGGCCGTGTGCGTGCGTCGGCATGTTGACCGGCATGCCGTCGACGAAGGTTGCGAAGTCGGTGCCGTGGTCGAGGTTGAAGCCGCGCAGAAAGTACTGGTTCGCCTTGCCGTCGCCGCTGTGCTGCGTGACGATCACGCCGGGCACGAACTCGAGCACCTCCGCCGGCCGCAGCGTGGGCCGGCTTTCGATCAGCTTGGAGGTGACGCTGCCCTGGCTGGCTGCATCGGAGGTACCGACCGCGTTGTTGTAGTTGCCCTGGACGGTGACCGCCTCCAGTTGCACCGGCGCGACGGCAACCGTCTGTGCCGAGGCCATGCCCCACGCGGCGGACAGGGCGAGCAGCAGCGCTCTGGGGACAAATGGCGGCAGTGACATGAAGGCTCTCTGATTGGCGAGCTCGTCTCGCGCGCGTGTCGTTGCGCGGCGGCGGGGATGGGGCGACTTACGCGGCCGGCGCCGAATCGGATTCGCACCAGAATTGCTTTTTCTTCATACGCGCTTGCCCGACGCTGCCGTGCCGGTGCCCGACCGCCCGAGCACGAACGCGGCGAGCAGCACACCGGTGACGATGGCGCCGGGCAGCAGCGCCGGCAGGTCGATGGCGTCGGTCGACAGCTGCCCGGCCAAGCCCAGCCCGGCAGTGGACAAGCTCACCGCGACCACCGCCCAGCCCATCCGGCGCGAGGCCGCGAGCGCGCTGCGGTCGCTGCGTCGCAGCAGGCGTGTGATCCACATGCCGTTCAGCCCATCGGTGGCGAGCATGCCGGCCGTGAACACCAGCGCGCACAGCAGCGCACCCTGCCAGCCGCCGTGCCGGCTCGCGCTGACGGCAAACAGCGCCGCCAGGCTCAGCGTGTCGAACGACAGCGCGAACAGCGCGCCGATGCCGGCCGCGGCGAGCGGGCCGCCGTCGCCCAGCCCACCGAGCCACCCGCCGCGCAAGCCCACCGGCCGTGCATGCTCATGGTGCGACGTGCGCCGCAGGCTCGCGATGTTGAGCAGCGCGAGCAGCAGAAGGACGGCGATCGACACCCAGGCTCCGAATGCCGTCAGCCACGCCGGCATCTGCCAGCGGTTGGCGAGCTGAGACACCGCGAGCGCGACCACGATCACGACCGCCCCATGGCCGAGCGAGAACAACGCACCGATGCCGCGCGCCTGGCTGCTGCCGCGCTGCAGATGGTGGCGTGTCAGGGCGTCGATGGTGGCAAGGTGGTCGGCGTCGAAACCGTGGCGCAGGCCGAACAGCAGCGCGACGGCGCACAGGCCGAGCAGATCGTGGGGGAGGGCGGCGAGGTCCATGGGTATGAAGAATTATGCAATCTTCATACCTTCCGGCCGCGCCTCAGCTCGCAGGTTTCAAGTGCACGTGCGCCGCAGCCGAGCGCCCGCCGTGCGGCTGGTGCAGCTCGACGCTGATGATGTTGAGCTTGCCGTGGTGCACGCCGCGCTCGGCACAGACCGCATCGGCGAAGCGGCTCACGCGTGCGGTCGGCCCGCGCAGGATCGCGGTCTCGAGGCAGTGCTCGTGGTCGAGGTGGGCATGCATGGTCGAGACGCTCAGGTCGTGGTGCTCGTGGTGCAGCGCGGTGAGCCGCTCGGCGAGCTCGCGCTCGTGGTGGTTGAACACATACGACAGGCAGGCCACGCAGTGCTTGCCGGTACCGGCCTGGAGTTGCGACTTGCCGATCTCGGCGCGCAGCAGGTCGCGAACGGCTTCGGAGCGGTTGGCATAGCTGCGCTGCGCCATCCAGGCGTCGAATTGCTCGGCCAGCCGGTCGTCGAGCGAAATCGTGAAGCGTTCCATGCTGAGCTCGCGGAAGATGATGAGGGGCGTTCAGTCGGGCGCACACGCGACCTGGATCAGCTCGCGCCGCCCGCCGTCGACGCGCATCGCACTGAGCTGCCGCCCCCAGACGCACCCGGTGTCGAGCGCGATCAGGTCGGGCCGGCTGATCAGCCCCAGAGAGGCCCAGTGGCCGAACGCGATCGGCGTGCCCTGCGTGCGCCGCTGCGGGGCCTCGAACCAGGGCGTGAAGCCGGCGGGCGCCCCGTCGGGGCCTTCTTTGGCGACGAGGTCGAGCGTGCCGTCGGCGGCGACGAAGCGGATGCGCGTCAGCGCATTGATGACGAAGCGCCAGCGCGGCGCGCCGCTGAGGCTGTCGTCCCAGCGCGCGGGCTGGTCGCCGTACATCTGCGGCAGGAACTCATGCAGCTCGTCGCTCTGCAGCAGCGCCTCGACCTCGGCCGCCAGCGCCAGCGTCTGCGCTGCGTCCCACTGCGGCACGACGCCGGCGTGCACCGCGAGCCAGCCGTGCTCGAGCACCGCCATGCGGCGCTGGCGCAGCCAGTCCAGCCACTCGTCGCGGTCGGGTGCGTCCAGGATCTCGGCCACGGTGTCGCCGCGGTGCGGCTGGCGCACGCCTTGCGCGATGGCCAGCAGGTTCAGGTCGTGGTTGCCGAGCAGGCAGGTCGCGGCCGCGCCGAGGCCGCGCAGCCGGCGCAGCGTCTCGAGCGACTTCGGGCCGCGGTTGATGAGGTCGCCGAGCACGCAAAGCCGGTCGCGCGACGGCGAGAAGTCGATCTTGGCCAGCAGCTCGTCGAGCGCATCGCAGCAGCCCTGCACATCGCCGATCAGGTAGTTCATGGGCCGATCCTACAAGGCCCGGCCGGCGCCGGCGCCACGGATTCTGCTAACCTGCCCGTCTCTCGTTGCCGCGCGCGCCGCATGGACGTTGCCCTTCTGTTTTTCCTGATCCTGTTGAATGCGCTGTTCGCGATGTCCGAGATGGCGTTGACGGCGAGCCGCAAGACGCGGCTGCAGGTGATGCTGGAGGCCGGCGACTCGGGTGCGCAGGCCGCGCTCGACCTGCACGACAACCCGACCAAGTTTTTGTCGGTGGTGCAGGTCGGCATCACCTCGATCGGCATCCTGAACGGCATCGTCGGCGACGCGGCGTTCTCGGCGCCGTTCGCGCACTGGCTGCACGAGACCTTCCACATCGAGCAGCGCCCGGCCGACATCACCGCCACCGCGATGGTCGTCGTCAGTATCACCTTCCTGACGATCATCTTCGGCGAACTCGTGCCCAAGCGCTTCGGGCTGATGTACCCCGAGTCGGTGGCGCGCGTCGTCGCGCGGCCGATGGAATGGCTCTCGCTGATCACGCGGCCGTTCATCAAGCTGCTGTCGTGGTGCACCGAGGGCACGCTGCGGCTGCTCGGCGTGCACGGCAACCCGGACCGCAGCGTGACCGAGGAAGAGATCGCCGCGAGCCTCGAAGAAGGCCTGGACGCCGGCATCATCGAAGCGCAAGAGCACCAGATGGTGCGCAACGTGTTCCGCCTCGACGACCGGCAGGTCGGCTCGATGATGATCCCGCGCGCCGAGATCGTCTGGCTCGACGTGGCCGGCACGGCCGACGACGTGCTCCAGGTCATCGGCGACGAGGAGCATTCGCGCTACCCGGTGTGTCGCGGCGGCGTCGACGAGGTGGTCGGCATCATCTCGGCGCAGACGCTGCTGCAGCAGCTGATGAAGGGCGGGCCGCTGTCGCTGTCCGAGGGCTTGCAGGCGCCGGTGTTCGTGCCCGAGACGCTGTCGGGCATGGAGCTTCTGGAGCAGTTCCGCGCGTCGAGCGCGCAGCTCGTGTTCGTCGTCGACGAGTACGGCGAGGTGCAGGGCATGATCACGGTGCGCGACGTGCTCGAGGCCATCACCGGCGAGTTCTGGACGCCGACCGACGGTGACTCCTGGGCGGTGCAGCGCGCCGACGGCAGCTGGCTGTTCGACGGCCTGATCCCGGTGCCCGAGCTGAAGGACCGGCTTGCGCTGAAGGAGCTGCCCGAAGAAGACCGCGGCCGCTACAACACGCTGGCCGGCATGATCATGCTGCTGCTCGGCCGGCTGCCGCACACCACCGATTCGGTCGAGTGGGACCATTGGCGTTTCGAGGTCGTCGACCTGGACGGCAAGCGCGTCGACAAGGTCCTGGCGAGCCGCCTGGCCGAGTCTCACCACGGAGAACCTGCGTGAGCCGATTGAATATTGACCACCGCGAGCCGACGCTGACGCGATGAGCGCCTTGATCTTCGAACAGTTCCTGGCCACGCCCGAGATCGCCGCGGTCTTCAGCGACGCGGCCATCGTTCAGGGCATGCTCGATTTCGAGGCCGCACTCGCGCGTGCCCAGGCCGCCGAGGGTGTGATCCCAGCGCGTGCGGCGCCGCTGATCGCGCAGGCCTGCCCTGTCGAGCGCTTCGAGCTCGGGCCGATCGTCGCGGCCAGCTCGGTCGCGGGCACGCTGGCGATCCCGCTCGTCAAGCAACTGACGGCCGCAGTCGCGAAGATCGACGCCGAGGCCGCGGGCTATGTGCACTGGGGCAGCACCAGCCAGGACGTGATCGACACCGCGATGGTGCTCGCGACCCGGCGCGCGCTGGCGCTGATAGACGCGCGGCTGGGTGATCTGATCGACGCGGTCCGCGCCCTCGCGCAACGCGACGGCGCGGCGCCGATGCTGGGCCGCACGCTGCTGCAGCCGGCACTCGTGATCAGCTTCGGCTTCAAGCTCGTGAGCTGGGCGGCACCGCTGCTGCGCTGCCGGCAGCGCCTCGCGGTGGCGGCGCAGCACGCGCTGAAGCTGCAGCTCGGCGGCGCCGTCGGCACGCTGTCGGCGATGGGCGACAAGGGCCCGGCGGTCGCGCAGCGGATGGCCGCCGAGCTCGAGCTCGGTCTCGCGCCCGGCAACTGGCACACGCAGCGTGACGAATGGGTCGCGCTCGGCTGCGAAGTCGGCGTGCTGTGCGGCACGCTCGGCAAGATCGCCAAAGACTTGTCGTTGCTCGCGCAGGCCGAGGTCGGCGAGCTCGCCGAGCCCAGCGGCGACGGCCGCGGCGGCTCGTCGGCGATGCCGCACAAGCGCAACCCGGTCGCATCGATGATCGCGCTGGCCGCTGCGATGCGCGCGCCGCACCGCGTCGCCGCGTTGCTCGCCGCGATGCCGCAGGAGCACGAGCGCGGCCTGGGCAACTGGCAAGCCGAGCTGGCCGAGTGGCCGGGGCTGTTCATGTCGGCGCATGGCGCGGTCAACGCGCTGGCCGATGCCGCGGCCGGGCTCACGGTGGACACCGCGCGCATGCGCCGCAACATCGATGCGCTGCAGGGGCTGGTGTTCGCCGAAGGCGTCGCGATGCTGCTGGCCGCGCACATCGGCAAGGCGCGCGCGCATGCGTTGCTCGAGGCTTGCTCGCGGCAGGCGGTGGCCGAGCAGCGGCATCTGCTCGACGTCGCACTGGCCGCCGTCGCGGCCGACGCCGAGCTGCGCGACAAGGTGACGCCCGACGCGCTGCGCGCGGTGTTCGACGCCGACGCCACGGCGCGCCGCGCGAGCGCGCTGGCGCAGCCGCAATGGGACACGATCAACAAGGCATGCACATGACGACGACGAATCAACAGGACGACTTCGACCGCGGCGTGAAGAACCGCCGCGCGGTGCTCGGCGACGCGTGGGTCGACAAGTCGCTCGACAACGCGACCGAGTTCAACGCCGAGTTCCAGAGTCTGATCACGCGCTATGCGTGGCACGACATCTGGGGCCGCCCCGGCCTGGACCACACGACGCGCCGGCTGCTCGTGCTCGGCATGACGATGGGCCTGGCGCGCTGGGAGGAGTTCGAGCTGCATTGCGCCGCGGCGATCCGCGGCGGCGTGCCGCTCGGCATGATCAAGGAAACGCTGATGCAGGGCGCGATCTACTGCGGCGTGCCGGCGGCCAACACCGCGTTCAAACTGACGATGGACATCCTGCGCAAGGAAGGCCTGCTGCCCGCGCCGCAACCGCTGTCGGCTGCCGCGCGCGTCGCGACGCACCACACGTTCAGCCAGCCGCAGCTGAAGGCGGCGGTGCAGGGTGCCGCCGCGACCGGCACGCCGATTGTGATGAGCCATGCGCTCGGCCTGGACCTGCACATGTGGGACGCGCTCGCCGCGCAGCTGGCGTCTCAGAGCCACCCGGTGCTGCGCTACGACCACCGCGGCCACGGTGGCTCCGCCGTGCCGGCCGGCCCGTACACGATGGATGACCTGGTCGACGATGCGGCGCGCCTGATCCGCGAATGGGGCCGCGGCCCGGTCGTGTGGATCGGCTTGTCGATGGGCGGCATGGTCGGGCAAGGGCTCGCGGTGCGCTACCCCGAGCTCGTCAAGGCGGTGGTGCTCGCGAACACGAGTTCGAAGTACCCCGAGGCGGCGGCCGCGGTGTTCGCGCAGCGCGTGACGGCGGTGCAGACCGGCGGCTTGGCGGCGATCGTCGATTCGGTGCTCGAGCGCTACTTCAGCGCCGCGTTCCGTGCCACCCAGACCGAGGCAGTCGCTGCGACCCGCGCCACGCTGCTGCGCTGCGACCCTGTCGGCTACGCCGCGTGCTGCCAGGCGGTCGGTGGCGTGAATTGGTTGGATCGCCTGAACACCGTGACGTGCCCGACGCTGATCATCGCCGGCGCGCTCGATGTCGGCGCGCCGGTCAGCATGTCGCAAGCGATGGCCGAGCGCATCCCGGGCGCGCAGCTCATCGTGATCGACGAGGCCTCGCACCTGAGCGTGGCCGAGCAGCCGGCGCTGTTCGCACAGCATCTGCAGGCGTTTCTCACGCGCGTCGGCTGAATAAGACTAACGGGCAGCCTGCTTCAGCGCGATCGCGTGCGCCACCGTCAGCGCCGTCATGTTGACGACGCGCCGCACCGTGGCTGCCGGCGTCAGAATGTGCGCCGGCGCGTTGACGCCGAGCAGGATCGGCCCCACCGTCACGCCCTGGCCGCCGGTCATCTTCAGCACGTTGTAGAGGATGTTCGCGGCGTCCAGGTTCGGCAGCACCAGCAGGTTCGCGGTGCCGGTCAGCGTGGAGTCGGGCATCGCCGATTCGCGCAGCGCTTCGTCGAGCGCGAGGTCGCCGTGCATCTCGCCGTCGGCCGGCACCTCGGGCATGCGCGCGACGAACAGGTCTCGCGCTGCACGCATCTTGCGCGCCGACGGCCGCTTGCTGCTGCCGTAGGCCGAGTGCGACAGGAAGGCCACGCGCGGCGGCAGCCCGAAGTGCTGGATCGCCTCGACCGCCATCGCGGCGATGTCGGCGAGCTGCTCGGCGCTCGGGTCTTCGTTGACATACGCGTCGGTGACGAACAGCGTGTGCTTGGGCAGCATCAGCGCGTTCAGCGTGGCGTAGACGTGCGCGCCCTGGCGCTTGCCGATGACTTCGTCGACGTGCTCGAGGTGGCCCTCGAATCGGCCGACCAGGCCGCACAGCATGCCGTCGGCGTCGCCCAGATGCACCATCAACGCGGCGATCGTCGTGTTCGAGCGCCGCACGACGGCCTTCGCCATCTCGGGCGTGACGCCGTCGCGCGCATTCAGGCGGTGATACGTCTCCCAGTACTGGCGGAAGCGCACGTCGTCCTCGGGGTTCACGACCTCGAAATCACGCCCCGCCTGCAGCCGCAGGCCGGCGCGCTCGATGCGCGCCGCGATCACCGCGGGCCGGCCGATCAGGATCGGCTTGACGAGCTTCTCGTCGAGCGCGATCTGCACTGCGCGCAGCACGCGCTCGTCCTCGCCCTCGGCGTAGGCCACGCGCTGCGGGTTGGCGCGCGCGGCGCCGAACACCGGGCGCATGAACATGCCGGTGTGCGTGACGAAGCGCGTCAGCGACTGGCGGTAGGCCTCCATGTCCTTGATCGGCCGCGCGGCCACGCCCGAGGCCTCGGCCGCGGCGGCGACCGCGGGCGCGATGCGCAGGATCAGGCGCGAGTCGAACGGCGTCGGGATCAGGTAGTCCGGCCCGAAGCGCAGCTCGCGCCCGGCGTAGGCCGAGGCGACTTCGGCGCTGATCTCGGCCTTGGCCAGGTCGGCGATCTCGCGCACGCAGGCGACCTTCATCGCCTCGGTGATGCTGGTCGCGCCGCTGTCGAGCGCGCCGCGGAAGATGTACGGGAAGCACAGGACGTTGTTGACCTGGTTCGGGTAATCCGAGCGGCCGGTCGCGATGATGCAGTCGGGTCGCACCTGCTTCGCGAGCTCGGGGCGGATCTCGGGCTCGGGGTTGGCGAGCGCCAGGATGATGGGCTTGTCGGCCATAGCCTTGACCATCTCGGCCGTGACCGCGCCAGCGGCCGAGCAGCCGAGCATCACGTCGGCGCCCGTCATCACGTCGGCGAGCGTGCGCGCCGCGGTCTTCTGCACATAGCGCCGCTTCGACGCGTCGAGCACGTCCTCGCGCCGGTCGTGGATCACGCCTTTCGAGTCGCAGACGAACACGTTCTCGCGCTTCACGCCGAGCTCGACCATCAGATCGAGACACGCAATCGCCGCAGCGCCGGCACCCGAGACAGCGACCTTGACCTCGCCGATCTTCTTGCCGACGAGCTCCAGCCCGTTCAGCAGCGCCGCCGACGAGATGATCGCGGTGCCGTGCTGGTCGTCGTGGAAGACCGGGATCTTCATGCGCTCGCGCAGCTTCTTCTCGATGTAGAAGCACTCGGGCGCCTTGATGTCCTCGAGGTTCACGCCGCCCAGCGTCGGCTCGAGCGCAGCGATGATCTCGACCAGCTTGTCGGGGTCGCGCTCGGCGAGTTCGATGTCGAACACGTCGATGCCGGCGAACTTCTGGAACAGGCAGCCCTTGCCCTCCATCACCGGCTTGCCGGCCAGCGGGCCGATGTCGCCCAGGCCGAGCACCGCGGTGCCGTTGGTGACGACGCCGACGAGGTTGCCGCGCGAGGTGTAGTCGAACGCCAGCGCCGGGTCGGCCTCGATCGCGAGACACGCATAGGCCACGCCGGGCGAGTAGGCGAGCGACAGGTCGCGCTGGTTGGAGAGCGGCTTGGTCGGCGCGACAGTGATCTTGCCGCGCACGGGGCTGCGGTGGTACTCGAGCGCGGCGTCGCGCAGAGCGGCTTCAGCGGGGGAGAGATCGGTGTTGGCTTTCTTCATGGCGCGAATCCGCGGTGATTGAGGATTCGGCCATCGTGCACCTGCGCCGCACGCGTCGCAAGTCAGGGCAATACCGGAGTCAGGCGCCGAGGTAAGCGGCCAGCACCTTCGGGTCGTGCAACAACTGGTCACCGCGGCCGTCGAGCACGACTTTGCCGCTCTCGATCACGTAGCCGTGCGTGGCGATCTTCAGCGCCTGGCGCACGTTCTGCTCGACCAGGAAGATCGTCAGGCCATCGGCGTTGATCTCGCGCAGCTTGCGGAAGATGTCCTGCACGATGATGGGTGCGAGGCCCATCGAGGGTTCGTCGAGCAGCAGCAGGCGCGGGCGTGCGAGCAGCGCGCGGCCGATCGCGAGCATCTGCTGCTCGCCGCCGGAGAGGTTGCCGGCAAGACCGCCGATGCGTTCTTCGAGGCGCGGGAACAGCGCCAGCACGCGCTCCAGATCGCTGGCGATCGCGGCGCGGTCCTTGCGGCGGTAGGCGCCGAGTTCGAGGTTCTCGCGCACCGTCAGCGTGGTCAGGATGGCGCGGCCTTCAGCGACCTGCACGAGACCGCGCTCGACTATTCTGTGCGTCGGCAGCTTCGTGAGTTCCTCGCCCTCGAAGCGGATCGAGCCGGCCTTCGGTTTCAGCAGGCCCGACAGCGCCAACAGGGTCGTCGACTTGCCCGCGCCGTTCGCGCCGACCAGCGTGCGAATCTCGCCGGCGTGGACCTCGAAGCTGATGCCTTGCACCGCCTCGATGTGGCCATAAGCGACCTCGAGATCGCGCACTTCGAGCAGGGCGCTCAACTCACCACCTCGTCATCCTCGCGCCCGAGGTAGGCCTCGATCACGTCGGGGTTGTTCTTGATCTCGTCCGGCGTGCCCTCGGCGATGATGCGGCCGAAGTTCAGCACCGCAATGCGCTCGCACAAGCCCATCACGAAGCGCATGTCGTGCTCGATCATGAAGATCGTGTAGCCGCGCTTGGCGATGTTGGTGATCTCGCCCATCAGCTCGACCTTCTCGCCGGTGTTCATGCCGGCGACCGGCTCGTCGAGCAGCAGCAGTTTCGGTTCGGTGGCCAGTGCGCGTGCCAGTTCGAGCTTGCGCTGGTCGCCGTAGGACAGGTTATCGGCGATGTCGCTCGCCTTCGACGCGAGGCCGACCCAGCCGAGCAGTTCGCGCGCCTTCTCGCGCGCACGCTGCTCCTGCACACGAAAGCCCGGCAGCGAGAACAACCAGGCCGGCACGCCGTAGTCCAGGTGGCTGTGCATGCCGACGACGACGTTGTCGAGCAGTGTCATGTCCTTGAAGATGCGGATGTTCTGGAACGTGCGCGCGATGCCTTTGCGCGTGATCTGATGCGGCGCGAACCCGAGCAGGCTCTGGCCCTGCAGCTCGATCGCGCCGCCGGTCGGCGCGAGCAGGCCGGTGATCAGGTTAAACACCGTCGTCTTGCCCGCGCCGTTCGGCCCGATCAGGCCGAAGACCTTGCCGGCGGGCACGTCGAAGCTGACGTCCTGCAGCACCGCGAGGCCGCCGAAATGCTTGGAGACATTGGCGAGTTTCAGCATCATCGGACTCCGCGGCCGAACCATTGCCGGATGCGCTTCGGGTCCCACAGGCCCTTGGGCAGGAACAGCACGATCAGCACCAGGATCGCGCCGTTCATCATCGCGCGGAAGTCGCGGAAGCTGCGCAGCAGCTCGGGCAGCAGCGTGATGATCAGCGCGCCCAGCACCGGGCCGGTCAGGCCGCTGGTGCCGCCGAGGATGGTCATCGTCAGGATGTCGACGCCGCGGTC
>Ga0307515_10011007_pt1 | contig 17234 bp, 26 predicted proteins | sample 17_EM_MG_FD_194513 | JGI IMG/M metagenome (GOLD analysis project Ga0307515, IMG submission 194513) | Populus trichocarpa ectomycorrhiza microbial communities from riparian zone in the Pacific Northwest, United States - 17_EM | ecosystem: Host-associated > Plants > Roots > Unclassified | place...
CCTTGGCTATCGAATACCTAGGCCATACTGTGGACGGTGGTGAGCGTGGAAGGGTGGTCCTTTCCCAGGGTCTTCTCGCTGCCGTCGAGTGCTCGCTGGTACCACTGCAGCGCCTTGCCGCAGTCGCCTTGGCTATCAAATACCGAGGCCATACTGTGGACGGTGGTGAGCGTGGAAAGGTGGTCCTTTCCCAGGGTCTTCTCGTAACCGTCGAGTGCTCGCTGGTGCCACTGCAGCGCCTTGCCGTACTGTCCGTTCTCCAGATAAATTCTCCCTACATTGTCCTCTAACGACCAACGTGACTGGGATTCCAGATGTTGACGTTCAGCGTGTCCAAGAGCGACCACGGCATGTGATAAAAGTTTGACACACTTCGGTAAATTATCCTCCGGTTGTGATGGGAGGTAGCTGCAAATCACATCGACCGCTGGCTGCAGGTGCTCTAATTTCTTTTTTAAATCTATCTGTGTTCTGATCCACAAGGATACGAGACGATGCACCCGATAATTTGAAGATTCGAGACGGTATAACAGGGAGAAATTGATAAGCCATTTCAAGGCATCGGTGAAGATTTTCGGACTTCGTGAGTCCTCGAAAAACGGTGCGTCTTTCAGCAGCTCGTGTGGTATTTCTTCGGGGTCGAGAAAGCTTATTAGTCCTAGTAGCCGAACGGAAACAGGGCTTTCATGCTGTACTTTGTCGACAGTGATTTTCCAGGTGGTCATCGCAGCGCGCGAAGCATGCCCCTCGTTCTCATGTGCACTCAGTAAAGCTTCGCTTAGATACTCGTGTTGGTTATGTTCGCATTCCGTGAATACTTGCAAATATTCGGGGATTTTCATGCCTGTTTCTCGGATGTATGCCGCTGCTTGTGCTATGGCAAGAGGGAGATTCTCTAAAAGCCCCAAAAGCTGTCTGCAGCTTTTTTCGTAGACCTGAATAGTGTCTCCGCTGGCACCCATAAGTTTCGAAAATGTTTCTAATGCTTCCTGGCTAGTCATTTCAGCGACTTCGACGCCAGCCCCAGCCGATATATATCCACCGATCAGCCGTCTATCTCGTGTCGTATACAGGATGATGCCGCGCTTCACTGGGATGTATTTCTTTGGATTCTGGGCGAGGTCATCTAAGTTGTCGATAACCATGATCCAATCCCCGCTGGCCACACTTTCCAGCCATAATTTGATTCCTTTCAGTCGTTCTTCTTCGTCATCCCCTTTCAATCCTGCTCTCTGTCCAATCTCTATGTAGCTGGCTTTGAACGTTTCATTCGAGTTGCCGTGCACCCAGAATATATGAGCTCCAGGCTGCGTTTTCTGCCTTTGATAGCAAAACTCCACCGCAATCGTCGTTTTCCTGGGCTATGTCAATATGTACTACTCTGGTGAGACGGTTTTTTAACTCTCACCCAATGCCTCCAAGTCCCCATAGTGCAGCTTTCGGTTGGCAGTCATGACTGGGCCTGGGCCGTAACAGTGCTTCCAATCGCTTGAATATATCCTCTCTCCCCACGAAATCAGAATTCTTACAGAATGGCACAGTGAATAATGGTTCTGGGACTATCACTAAGAGTACAAATCATTATTTAGCATCGTGACATCACCAATAATTCCCTGTCGTTGTCTCATCGTTTGCGCCTTGGGTTCCCCCAGTTGGCGCGCCGAATTCAGAGTGACAAAAGATCCGGGATTTGCAAATCTGGGGTGTTCATTAAAATACCTACTTTGGATTTCTTGACTTTGTCGCCTGTTCTGCTCTGTCACACGCATTGTTCTCAACATTGCAATACACTACACGTAGTACCTACGACTCACCTGGAAACTTAATACTCTCCAAAGTCTTCTTTATATGCGTAACCACTGTCTGATACGTCGAATCTCCCTCCACGAGTTTCATAATATCCGAATGGTTTTTTTCAACAGGATACTGTAGTTCACCAGGTATATGCAATTGTGCTGAAAACCTTCGGACCATCTTGTATTCAATTCCATCGAGTGAATAGTTTCCGGACCCGGACTTCAATACGTTAGTTATGCCATACCGAACAGGTAGGTAAGTTCGCCACAACTACCTTTTGGACAACCGGAGTCTTAACTGTCTCATAAAAAGTCACAACTTTTGAAAGAGTCGACCATATCTTCGATAGATCCTTCTTCTGCAATTCCAGATACTCGGAATCTTCCCTTATCTGGTGAAGCAGGTTTAATATTGAATCGTCACTGCCTAAATCTTCAACCATCTTTTCCAGCTCATCGGTTCTCAGACCTCCATGCGGGGTGCCAGCGAAAAATATGGTATTGGCAGAAGCCAATATTCGTCTCCGGTCATTGTTCTCTGAGCTCCGATTCAACTCAATCAGAGCCTGGCCCATGTACCTGTCAGCAGAACACCGGCTTAATCAGTAGCTGAAAGTGTCTGACCTGAAGTATCAATATTCCTCCAAGACTGTGCCCAATGAAAATGATAGGCCGGTCCTAATAATATTGGTTAATCATAAGCCCAACACCAATGCCAAAAAGAATTTATGCTAACCATAGATATGGCATTCTCCAAATGTTGGATAAGCTGCACTGCGTAGTCGGACATTCTGGCTTCGCTTTTTCTTTTCCCGAGAATACGACTGTCGTAACCGTAGGTCATAACCCGCAAACCTGGTACGGCGTTTGGTAAAAGGTCCTTCAGCCACATTCTAGATGACTGGCGACTCTTCCAAGATCCATAGGCATGACCCGCGAGGCCAGTAACTGCGATAACGCTGCGAAAATCAGCACCTGGATGGAGTATAATGAGTAGTACAACATACTCTGCCTTTATAGCCTCCCCAGGATTATTCAACGGTGTCAACCCATAAAAATGACGGTCGATCACCAGCTCAACACCCTCATCCTTTATTTCCTTCCGGTAGGACTCGTTTGGCTCTAAAATATTGAAGTAGTTTGTGCAAACATCCAAGTTGAGCAACGCTACGTGGCTCAGGCTATAGCACGATGGAAAGATATCAAGCCGCGGCACTAGGTCCTTGAGGCTCCCATCAAGAGATACAAGGGCGTTCCAGAGTTTCTCTTTGCTCCAGTCTTGCGGAATACCGGTTATCCGAAAGCATATAGACTTCGTACTCGCAACTGGGGTAGTTGATAAGGGGGAGTGGGACAGGTTTGCGGTATCCGATGGGTCAGCTGAAATCGCATTTGTATTACGAATAGTCCTCTTTCCTGGACGAGAGCTGCTCTCGAGAATAGGTTGCTTGCGCTTTCTGGTAGTAGGGGGCATTTCGACACGTTAGAGATGATTGTCTGTGTGTATACCGCTCGTAAAGCGACTCTAGAAGAGTAATCTGCGGTTGGATTGTGAGGCTACGTTTCCGCATACTCCTCGTGCCAGCACACACCAACTAGGAAGGTAAGAATGTAACACAAACGTTCCCAGTCTGCGTATGGATCTACCAATGAGAGAACCGTATTCACAAACTTGCTTTTGCGAGATTTGGAAAACGCAACCCATACAGCAAGGCAATGTTGTTATCAAGCGTACTGCTTCTCGATCAGTGCCCGTACGCCATAGCGACGCGCTCTAGAGTATATGAAAATCACTTTAGAGAACGCACGATACTTGATGGCGGCTTTTATGGTTTTATTTATTGATCATAAGCGCTACAATCCATGAAAACGCCAACGAAATACTCTAGCGCGTGCCCGAGTTTTGCCGATCGGCCACTGCACAGCTGTGTGGGGAAAATCCGTTTTTCACCTGCCACTAAGCACTTGGCCTTCACTTCTCTTACCCTCTTTCGACGCTTCTCGAGCCGAAACCGTCTTTCTTTGTGGGAATCTTTTGGGTACCCGCAAAAGGTGGACGGAGGGTGTGGAGTTCTCGTACCTCCTCCATCTCGTGGTGCGTGGCGTCTTTACTAAAATGCCCTGTAGCATTGAGGTCCACATAATTCTCCCTCTGATCATCTGATAGAAACAATAACTTGGTTCTCCATATATTAACTTCATGACTGAGGCCTACCTATAGCTACTTAATTCAGATACATCTTTGTAGCTACCTTTATGCATTTAGCCTCACATATTGGGCTGTCATTTTCAGTCTGTCGGCTAAGGAGAAAAAGCGAGTCACTAGTACATTGCCCAATATTCGTCAGCTCAAACCGATACTATGCAAGTTATTGACAGGAAGCGATGGGAATTTCATACAGAGTACTAAATCCCTACGCTATCTCCACAAGCTTGTAGTTAGTGCTACCGCGCGTCGTGAAAACCAATCCAGACGAAACTACCATGCCTTCACCTCCACCCACCCCGTCGCAGCGAAACTCACTAAGAATCCCAAACCAAAAAAACCGGAAGTAACCTCCATCGATGTCCGTCCCATCCCCGCTGCCCTCCCACACCGCTAATTAGCTCCGCAGGACCTCGCCCTCCCGCGGACAACTGTAACGCGTCTAGCAAAGAGTGTTCTCCCGTCCGGAGCCGCGATCCAGAAGGCAGCATTGACCGCGCTGTCGCAGGGTGGGTTGGTATTTGTCAATTACCTCTCTTCTACGTACTTCCCCCCGGCCCAATATACATTTCCCTGGCTGACGAGAGGAAGCCAGGGCGAATGAGATTGCGCGCAGTGAGGGACGGAAAGTAATAAATGCGAACGATGTGATCAATGCGTTGAAGCAGTGCGAGTTTGAGGGATTTATACCGAGGATTGAGAGGGAGTTGGAGTGTGAGTGGTTTCTCTGAATGGGAAGATGGAGGGGGAGGCTAAAGGGTATAGTGTTTATACAGATTGAGAAGGAGAAGAAGGAGGGGAAAGGGAAGGGGAAGGGAAAGGAGGTACAGGATGGAGAGTTGAAGGAGGCCGCAGAAGACGACGACGATGGAACATCGATAACTAAGAAGCCACGGGTTACTGCTGCTGCAACGCCGGAACCACCACCATCCGCTACCCAGGAAAACGACGACTCAGAGGACGAGGAAGATGCGGATGATGTGGCGGGCAGCGAGGATGAAGATGAGGTTGTGGTCTCGGATGGCGAGGCAGAAGACGGCGAGGCTGGAGGAACGTTTGCTGATGAGCTCGAAAATGAGCTTGACGAGGAAGAAATAGGGGATCGGGAGGAGCAAGATGATGCATTAGATGACGGCGCCATCAGCGATTAATTAGAAGAAATGGCACCAGCCGATACTTGAATTAAAATAATGTCGTCATTGTACATGTCATGGGCGAAGACCCAAACTTCTCTTCTCTTGACAGGTGCTCTCCACTCTTCCCACCTATGTCTCCGCCAATTGCTCGGATTCTAGCCATGAACCAAATTTCTCCAATCGTTCCGCCTCCTCTGCCTCTGTATCGGCGTTCTTTGTGCTGTGCTTCTTGAATTTTTCGCTACCATCCGCAATGTATGCCTTGACCTTCTGACCCGCAAAGAAGCGACCATCCATAAGCTACAAGGAGACAGTGGTTAGTCCTTCCGTCCAACAGATTGACAATGTAGGTATTACTCACCTGCACACATGCCTGCGCACCCTCAACATCTTTAAACCTCACAGTAGCAACACCATCTTCCTCTTGGTCATACAGCACCACATTTGTAACTTCACCCAGCTTCTCGCACTCCTCTCGGATATCTTCCTTCAAATCCAAAATCATTGTTGGATCCTCCTATGAACTGTCAGCCACAACCTATACAAACCACCGTGGGTAGAATCTACCGACCTCCAACTCGGGCAAAGTGAACATATGCTTCAATACCACGAGTTTATCCCATTTTGTACTAGTTTCAACGATCGTTGATGGGTCATCGTCCCAATCTGCAAGCTTACTAGAAGGTTACCTATCAGCTACCGTTCCAATTCAGAAACTAAACCACATCGGCCAGCTACTTACTCATTCAACTTCTGCGTTTTCGCGATGATCTTACGCTTCTCCTTCTTTGATGTCTTGGTTGGAGCGTCCTGTTGCGCTTTGTAGCTAAAATCCGCGGCTTGTACTTTGATCATTCCCTGTGTGCCTATGCGGAACGGACTGTCGTCGAGCATGTTGATGGCCAGGTTGACACTTTCGGGTCGGAAGTATATGACTAGCGCATCTCCCTTCAACGTGCCGTCTTCGTTGCGGTAGAGCTTGATCCTCGGCTTCCCTGTGTCGATCTCCTCCGAGATTACGCCGTACTTCGAGAATATCTCCTTGATCTCGCTCTCGGAGGTGTCAAGTGGCAAGTTGGTGACGTAGACAGCTGTGTTCTTTCTGGGCTCCTTCTTGCCGTCCTTGTCCCCAGCACGCGGCTTCTTCTTGGCTTGAGGTTCCTGTGCAAGTCAACTGCCAGTCGCCCAGGTCATACACGCGCGGGTAGAGTGCACTCACATCCTCCGCTCCTTCGTTCGACGTGTAGATCTTCTTCCGCTTGGTCTTGACGGCAACCGCGGGTTCGCTTTCGTTGACTCCGGCGACGGCGTAGATGGCTTGTTGTTGCTCGGCCAAAGATTCATCTAGCTAGGGCCCTAAGTTGGAGAGTGAACTTGCGGCAAAATCAAAAGAAAATACAGCAACGGAAGCAAAACAACTTACCACAGGAATCCATCTCTTAAGGGCATCGTCGAAATGGTATTCAGCACCATCGTCCGACTCAAGCACCCATTTGTTGTCGAGACGTGACCAGGAAATCCGAGGATCGTCTCCGAACCGTTCGATTACTGTGGGAAATCCTCCCTGAGAGTTTTCATCGCCGTTCGGCGGTCGTGGAGCGGACGGAGAGAGAGACATTGTGGAGATGGGGAAGCGGTGGATTGGAGCTTCAGAACCAGGCCGGATATGTATGCGGCTAATGCGTCCTGCCAAGCATTACACGTGATGCGGAACGTCAAAAAAGTTTGGGCTAACATCGGACTTCTTCAAGTGCTTATTCGAACGACGATCTTTAACTTCGATAGAGAAAGTGATGCTGACCCCCAGAATTCTACGGTAGAGTTCCTTCCCAACTGTACCTCGGCCTTTAATAAACCTCAAGGTCAGAGTTCTGTAACTAGTTACATCTCTTCCAGTTCTTAGGTCTGTACCCTCGAGCCGGTCTGGAAGCAATACACCGCTGATACAACGACTTTTAGTTTCAACCAGCATACATTCCTCTATGACGTATACAATTGGCCCCTCACTGGCCGCCGTCCGCTTAAATTCCACCGCTACGCCATCATCTACCCCTCCACCTCCAAGTACTAGTACCAGCTTCCTAGATCCCCTCACCCCCGATACCCCAACCGATGCTCTTTCCTCCACTACCGATATCGTCCAACCAGGCACTATGGGCTACCTCCATTCATTAGGTATTGGCTTTGGCTGTGGATCAACCACTGTGATCCAGACGCTCCTCGAGTCAGTACATATATACGGGGGTCTTCCATGGTGGAGTGTAATCATGGTCTCGGTTCTACTCGTCCGATCAATCCAATTCCCCTTCTACTGCAAGATGTCGTCCAACACGGCGCGGATGAAGGAAGCCAACCCTCTCCTCGCCCCGATCACCAAGAAATGCAAGACGCACAGAAACGTGGCGACACGCTGAAATACTACGGTTGCGACAAGAGATGCACATGCTTAAGCTCGCTGGTGTGGATTGCCGCTAGCTAACTTTCCCAATCACCCAGATCCCGATATTTTACAGCTTCTATATGACACTCACCGAAATGGCGGCGATAAGGTCCCGGCACTCACTACCGATGGACTGGGGGTGGTTCACGGATTTATCAGTGGCAGATCCAACTTACGTTCTCCCCGCGATTGCTTCCGCTTTATTAGGATTGCAAACCCATTTTGAAGGAGAGTCTGGTGCAATCAGGCAGCCTTTCGTAGCGTCTCTCCATTCACAGCGGGTCTCTATTCGCACCATTTAATTTGCAATGGATGTCAATTCAAATCTACGCTGGGCACAATTTCGTATACGGCAGTATGATATGCACTATCTATCTATCGACAGCGACTCTGGTTCGCCGGAGACGTTCCTTAAGTGCACTTGGATACGGGAGCAGACTGGAGACGGGTGCACTTGGAGATAGCAGCTGGCTGGAGACCGTACTCACAAGCTTGTTGAGAGCTAGTTGCCGACAATCTTATGGTTCTGTTGGATGATTGCAGCTTTACATTATCATTAAAGTTCCGTTGGACAATTCCAGCCAGTGACTAGCCTACAAGTCTATCTATTGCACTTTAAGGTTTGTAGCCCTTTCATAGTCGGTCCGTTGGGATGGGGAGTCTGCCGGGTTCTTACCTTCCAAATACTCTATAACGAAGTCGTATGAAAAGATAATCTCCACCAATCTCGCCTGTCTCCGAGAGAGCGCTTTTGAGATCTGGAAGTATTCGAGGTTCTTATGATCGCACTGTACCATGATCTTGTGATTGGCCCCCTCGATATAGTGTCTCCATTGCTTCGTCGTCTCCACAAATAGCTAGAAGCTCCCGATCGTAGTCTATGTGTCGTAGTTCTGTTCGGCTGGAGAACATTTCCGAGTAAAAGTTGACCAGTCGGAGGGTCCCGTACTGATTTAGGATACCGGCAATTGCGAAGCCGCTGGCACCAGCCTGGAGGATTATCGGCTTTTTAAGCTTCCGAAGTGTGAGTTCAGCATCCCGAGTCCATTCTCGTTTGGGTATAGCTGCGTTCGGCTTCCGGTAGTTCCTAAGTGTACTCTTGGGTCCCTTAGCAAGTGCGCTCTGACATTCCCACTTCTCCAGATCCACTTCCCCTTGCACTTCCAGGTGCACTCGACATTTTCACTTCTCCACGTGCGCTTGCAAGTACGTTTAACATCTCCAGTTGCCCTCCAAGTGCGTTGTGGAGCATGTGACGTCTCGGCCCGTATTAGTAGTTCCGTCCGGGGTAACGTGCCCTTTGCATAATTCCGAATGAATTAGCACTTTTCAGCTTTTGCAATAGTGACCGAATTTCCGTACTCGTTGTAGCACTCTCCGTATGTACTCGTCGTGCTCCTTCTCATTGGTCACATAGATGAGTCTGTCGTCAAGGCAGCATACGACAAAGTCGTCGATGTATGGCCGCAACAGTCGTTCGTGTAGGCCTGGAAGGTAGCCTGTGCATTTGTTAACCCGAAGGGCATAACTCGGTATTCGAACTGCCCATACCGGGTACAGAATGCCATCTTGTACTTGTCGCCTTCTCCGATCTGGATGAGGTTGCAAGCCCTTCTTCCCTTCTCCGCCCACCTCCGATGCCGCTGCCGTGGTCGCTGGTGCGCCCCCACCCCCGGGTATCCGCACATCCACATCCTCCCGACTCCCATCCGGTAGCCGTAAGGAAGTTAATCGACGGTTAGTCCAATCGATTTCCGGTTCCGGCCCTGAATCACGGTAGTCCAAGTACCAGATCGTACGCCTTCATGGGCACGACCAGCACTTCAGTTCATCACCGGAACTAGATCCTGCAGATACCGAACCGTCATCGTTGTCTTTCCCCTCGCATGTCGTCTGCGGTGATTTTGGACTGCACGGTACTTCGGGGCCCTTCTTTGTCTTCTTATTCGTCGCGATCGTCATCGTGGCCATCATTCTCGTGCACAACCGACCGATGCCCTAAGAGTTTCTGCGCTCCCGCTCTCGTTAACAATGCGCAATTGGAGTCAAAGACAATAACTCCCGAACAAACGGAAACGAAATAACCAGCCAGTCAACCAATCTCATCCACGGCCGAACCACGCCTCCAGAGGCCCTGGACAAACCACTTAGTGGATATGTACACATTCTCGAGAAACTCAGGACGGGTTGGGTCTATGCGCAAGTAGAAATTCAATTCCCCGAGCAAACTACAACATACTAAGTACCCCGGTAGATATGTCGCAATTAGCCCATGCAGTAGCACATTGATAGGATAAACCTACACGAACTTTCACCCTCTACGTTGGCTCCAGTTGCGAGCAAAGTCGTGAACCTGCTTGCAAGCCATATTCTTTGCAGCATGCTTGTTGGGTTCCGGAGGACCCACAAACTTCTGGTTATCGAGTAAGATGGCACAATTCCAGCTCGTGCAATACCTCGGCCCTTCTCGGAGAAATGAGTAATCTGGCATTGTCAAGTAGTTTATGTTGTGTATTGGTGCTATCACTGCGTAAGTGAAGGTCTCTGATACCGGCTCTGGTTCTTTGCGGGAAAGATATAGATTTCTAGCCCATGAAGTTGGCGGCGACATTTCTATGAGGTGTTAGTGCTGCTCTCCAGTGAAGATAACAGTGATAGTCTCACCCCCCGGCCGCCTTGTTTGGCAGAAATTGCATCAAACTCCTTCTGAAATGCAAGGGCGTATGGCTTCATCAAGGCGTTGAACCAAAGGTATAATTCCCGTACCTCTCCACACCCATATCTTTATACATCCCTCCGACATATTCCTCAAACAGCCCGCTCAGTACGCGGTCGCTCTCGAGTGGTTTAGTGCCGGCAGTGTCATCCATAACTAAGCGATCTGCCAGACTCAGTTATCGAGATACATGGGCATAGAACCATTTATTTATCAGGGCTACCATTAATGTCTGTTTCTAATTAGCAATTACAAAACCCAGTGAATCCCCAAAAATATATCGACACTCCTCCTTCGTTTATCTCAGGGAACAATATGCCAATAAGATTTGCGGTAAGGCCGTTTAAGCCAACTTTTCACCAACACTAGAGAGAATACCTTTGAGAAGTCCATCTCCCACAAATTCTAGGTGTTCATTATCGATTTTGGCTGCAACTTCATCAGAAGACCAGCTATTCTGCTGGGCCCCGGCCGAACTGTGTGTATACACTCGTCACTCCAAGGCTTCGTCTTTGAATTTGTATAAGTGTTGTTTGTCGTATGGTATCGAGAGTATCTGAAGGGCTACTTCTTTGAGACTAGAGTTCGATTGCACATTTGCGGCGAGCACGTTTGAATTAGGGAACTACTCTTTCGATTTACATTGCACAAAAGCTCAAGCTAGAAAGCAGAACCTCGTGCTCTACGGGTGAATATAGTAAGCTGACGCGTCTATATGAAGCCGAGAACACTGAAGGGCTCGTATGTATGTCTAGTACGTATGCTTCAAGGGCGGGATCACTTGTGCAGCAGGAAGAGTACTCAGTCAGATCGCGAATACCGTTTACACTCGGTGAGGAGATTTGACGGAGCCAGGGTTTAGGGTTCTTTACTTTGATCATGACGTTCCTTTGAATCAGAACCGAGATAATGAACAACGAACAGTTGCGAAAAGTGACAGCTGGTGATGGTGGCAGCACTCCAGAGGAGCTTGGCTATTTTGTGTTGGTTTTGTATTGTTATTTATGCTTGGAGCAAAATGGCCTCTGACATCTGTATCGTAGGTTGAATTATTCATACCCGGAGATTTATTCAACATAAGTATCCTTGTGGGTTAAAATCAAGATGTGAAGGTGGCATTTATGTTTTCAAGCCCATTTCCCACTCCAGAAAGCATGCAACCATAACCAGAAAAGCCCCATTACACAGTTCCCTCATCCGCCTAGTTTAGCTCGCAAAACGCTCTAAAGGCCACCACGCCATCTTCTCCTGCCTCTATTTTGAGCTCTGCTGTAGCACCCACGAAAAACACCAATCCCTTTGTCAATGCCTCCTTCTTGGATCCCACTGCGATGCTTCCACTCCCCTCCGTAACAATAACCACACTCGGTCCCTCCACCGGCTTGAAATTCTCCTTCCCTCCCGCCGGCAACTCTGTTTTAACAACCGCAAACTCCTCAATTGGAGGATCATAAAGTATACTTGTGCCGTTGCCATCTCCTTTCTCCCAAGGAATGGGCTTCATCTTTTGCGCTTCAATCGGGGCATAGGAGTACGTCAGCATCTCGACCAAGTTTTTGACATCTTTGAACTTCGGCGTGAAGCCGGCGCGAACAACGTTGTCTGAGGCAGCCATGCACTCAATGATATCTCCACTCAGATATGCGTGAGGGTCGTTTGCTTGGAGGAAGATAGCCTCGCCAGGAGAGAGGGTGATGTAGTTGAGAAATAAGGCGCAAAAGAGGCCGATATCCTGCGGAAACTGACTATCGAGCCGGACTATAAGGTCCGCGAGGTCCTTCCCGCCAAATTCAGGGCCGCCAAAAGTGTTAGGAGAAGAAGCTGCAGAAGCAGCGAGAGAGGAGGTGAGTTCTTTGATGCTGGAATCTGAGGAAGTCATAAGCGCTGCAAACAGGGACTTGAGGGCTGCTTTGTTCTTAGAGACGACATCGGGATCAGTCGAGTCAGCGGTGGAGGAAACGGCTTTGATGAATTTATCTGCTTCATCCTCGCCGATCATGGAACGAAGTTCGGGGACATAGGTGAGAAAGCTTGCGATCTGCTCAAGCGGACGGAAACCACAGAAGCCATCAAATGGTGTGACGGAAATGGTCATCTCAGGCTTATGGTTGTCATCTAGCGATCTACCCTTAGCTCTCTCTCACTTAGCCAGATGGGAGAATATATATACCAGGATAGTTCTTCGGATCTTCCTTGTGCAGCCTCTCTGCCAACTTCTTATCCGGGTGCGCCTGAATACTCAACGCCTTCTGGATGCTCAAGACCTTGAATAAGAACGGAAGCTTCTGGCCATAGCGCTCAGTGACTGAGGGGGAGAGGAGCGCTTGATTTTCGGTGACAAGCTCCAGGAGCGTGCGACCGGTTGCAACATCTTTAGAAGGGTTCGATGGGTGGGTTCCCATCCATAGCTATTCCCAATGTCAGGGAGGAAGTGGAAAAAGCGGGGTTAACGTACCTCAGCGTAAGGTTTATCTGATTCAATCTTGAAGCCAGACTGCTCGGTGGCAGCAGCAAAGCGCGCAGCCGCAGAGTCGGCACCAATTTTCCCTGAAGAAACTTGCGTTACACTTATGGCATCCACTTCATATGCATGGAATTTTAGTACCCCAATCATAAGAATTGGTTCCTGCATACCATCAGCAACAGCTTTGAGAGCAGCCAAGGCATACGTCATTACCACATTGTAGCTGAAAAAGAGGCACTGGAAGCATGACTGCGGCTAGATAGAGCTTTGGACGAGAATTGTGGTCTGGTATGCAATTAAAGCAATGATGAATAACGGGGTTGTTTCTGGTGTGAGTTGGTCTATGATGGACGTGGATGCGGATGTTGATGGCGGTGATGGTGGTCCGCTACTTACCCCGCTGTCCAACGCCAACGTGATACTTTTAAGTAATTAAGTCTACTAATGCAAGGACAACTACTTCTACCTTAGAGGGTGTCACGTGTAGGCAAGGTTAGCGATAACGTGATCCGATAAGATGAGATGGATAAGTGCGGGGTCAAAAGATTTTCTTCCTCAGCTCACTCTCCCCCTCGCCATCACCATCTCAATCCCTTATATCGCTCAGTGCAGTCAGTCCAATTGACTGCTGGGGAGTCACTTCCTTGATATAACTTCCCCAATTTCTTCCCTCACCAGCCAATAATGCCCTCCCGAGAAAACGTCTACTACTTCGGCGCCGGCCCCGCCGCGCTCCCGCACTCCGTGCTCGAATCCGCCTCCGCCGCCATCCTCAACCACGAAAATAGCGGCGTTGGTATAATCGAACAATCACACCGCTCCGCCTCATCAGCCGCAATCATTACCTCTGCCTGCTCCAACCTCGAAGCGCTTCTCTCCGTTCCCACCGACGGCTCCTACACCACATTCTGGACGCAAGGCGGGGGTACAACCCAGTTCTCGGCCACTCTCTACAACCTCCTCGGATACTGGGTTCAGAAAACGCTCGATGCTAACAACGGAGATCTCGATGCCGTGAAGAAAGCAGTCGCAACCGCAAAGGCAGATTACCTAATTACCGGGAGCTGGTCCAAGAAGGCTGCCGACGAAGCGAAACGACTGCTCGGCGATGACCTGGTAAACATTGCCACCGACTCGCGCGCCGCAACCAAAAAATTCGGTTCCATCCCGGGCGAAGAAACATGGAGTCTCACGCCAAAGGACGACAGCATCTACTCGTACTACTGCGACAACGAGACCGTAGATGGTGTTGAGTTCCCTGCGTTCCCCGCGGCGCTGGAGGGCCGGCTCGTCGCCTGTGACATGAGCTCCAACATCCTTTCCCGCCGCGTCGACGTCACAAAATACGCCGTCCTCTTCGCCGGCGCGCAAAAGAATGTTGGTGGCACGGGAGTGACGCTGGTGGTAGTCCGTACCGATATCCTGAAGTCGCAGCCTACCGCCGATACACTGCGCAAACTCGGCTTACCGATTCCGCCGGTTATGTGTCATTACCCCGCACTAGCTTCCGCTGCATCGTTGTACAACACGCTCCCAATCCTGGAGGTCTACATCTGCCGGGAAGTGATGAATGGTATCCTCTCGCGCGGTGGCCTTCAGGCACAGGAAAAGGTTGCAGGCGAGAAGGCGCAGCTTTTGTACAATACGCTCAATGAGGGGGGTATCTACAAAGTGGTTCCGGACAAGGAGGTCCGGTCGAGAATGAACATCTGTTTCAGGATCGAGGGCGGGGAAGAGGTTGAAAAGGCTTTCTTGAAGGGAGCAGAGTCGCAGGGGTTGATGGGGTTGAAAGGACACAGGAGTGTGGGCGGACTCAGGATTTCGAATTATAATTCGATATCGAAAGAGGCAGCAGAGAAGTTAGCGGGATGGATTCGTCAGTTTGCGGCGGAAAGAAAGTAGATGTGTATATATGGAAAAGGTCAAGGGCGTTTTTTTGGGCATGCTTCAATATGGTGGATGATAAACTGAGTCTCGACAAAGGCTGGAAGAGGGGAATTTGGCCCCATCTTCTGGTACCTTGGCACCGTTTTCCGACTCACACCTTTATTGTTCGGCACGAGACGAGATGTCCCGGGCAAGACAAGACTTCTTCGAGCACGGGCAGGACTTCTGCGGCTGCGAGATGAGATATCTCGGGACCACTTTTAGATGATCCAGAGACGTGACTCATTTTGCGTTCGAATGAAACCAGCCATGCGCTTGATCAAGGATTTTCCGTTCATCCTGCGCTCATAGCATTTATTTTCTAACGATCTATATCTATCTATGGTATGATCGGGCAGTTGGAGATAGTGCTCGAGTGTACTTGAAGTTGGATTTGGAGACGGCGCTTTTGAGGTGTACTTGAAGACTGCGCTCGGATGCACTTAAAGGTGCACTTTGAGATGGTGCTCAAGCGCACTTGGAGATAACCTGGAGACGGCACCGAGGTGAACTTGGAGGTACACTTGGAGATGGTCATCTGGCTAGCGACGGTAGATCCTGGCTGGAGAAACTGGTCCTCATCTCCATCCCCAACTCGATCTCGTCCACTGCTCTACCAGCACCTGAGAACATGAAGTTAAGTCATCCCTCTTTATCTGCCCACGACAGGATCGAGAGTTAGCACTAAATACTGTCTCCAGCCAACTCCCAAATACCGCCCCTAAGTACTGTCTCAGCCAGCTAAGATCGACCGTGTGTAGATAGATAGATACAGAATACAAGCTGAATGCATGGCTTTTGCAACCGTTTAATTGAGTAGTAACTGAATCAAGCTTGGTGGTAGTCGCTCAGAACACGGTCGCTCGCTCATACTACGGTCGTGCGCTCAGAGATGAGCGGAGAGCACCTCGTCAAAATATACATATCACTCGCTCGTGCGTCTAGTGCGTCGGCCGAGGCCGAGCGGAGATACCCATTCTCCCGATGCTTTGTTCGGTTCGCTGAGCATCACACCATGGCCCCACAACCTCTAGGCCGACTGAGAGAACCCACGATATATCCATCAGCCTCCAAACTCTCCCGTCTATTCCGTGCTTCAAAAGGATATAACGTAAATCCCGCACCCGCAATGCACACAAAACAAGCAATCCTTCCATCTACTCCTTCCTCTTCCCCCTCCACCCCTCTACCACCAAATCCTCCCTTAAACATCGATCCCTAATCCACAGCATCTGCCCAGCCCACAACGCCCACTCCCTCCCCGTCCTCCCCATAACCACCACCTCTCTCCCCCAACCCGTAGCCACATACCACCCCGCCGCACACACCAGCCCCGCCGTATACCCAACCAGCACCTGCCGCACCGTATGGTAATTCAAATACACCCTACTCGCCGCAACCGCGACACTCCCCACCGCCGCAGCACCCGCATACCCATTCCTCCGCCACGTCTGTAGTTGCGGACCGCCGAGGCCGCGCCTTAGCAGCAGCAGTGCGAGGTACAAGAAAAAGAACGCGCTGAACTGAGCGTGCGATGATGGCATTCCGTATCCTTTCCCGTGTATCTCTTTGCTAGGGCATTAGCGACACAGCGGGGGAGTTTTGGGGGAGAAGAACGTTTTGGCCGCTCCTCACGCACGACGCGTTTCAGTGCGAAGTTGACGGCTTCGCACAAGAGCTGGCCGGCGAGCATGAGGGCACATTCGAGCTCGCGTGTGCAGAAGAGGGTGGTGACGTAGACGATCATTAGGGCTTGTGGGAGGAGGGCGAGCCAGGCGCAGAGGAGGGAGAGGGGGTCGAAGGGGTTCTATGGGGGTTAGCTGAGGGGAGGGAGAGGAGAGGGGGAGAGTACGTAGTAGACGTGGGTTAGGCTCAGTGACGCGAGCGGTGGCTCGCCGAGGGAAGACATTGGCGCAGTGATGAAAACGCGGAGGATGGAAGTGGTGGGGTTATGATAACGTGGAAAGCTTGTTCTGTAGTCGCATCGCTTGGCATATAGGGTATGACGGCTGTGGCTTGACAACGTAGCACAATGCGACACCTGGACAGGTCACGTGCAGATATCCATGCTTACAAGCAATCTCTTCTGTGAGTGATATTCATGCACCAAGTGCAAGTGTATGTCCTCCTTTATCGCCACCAAGCATCCCCCCTCTGCTCAAAATGAAGGAATGAACCTACCTAGGAGCGCTCGCACGCATTATATATCATCACCCGCGAGTACCCGGGATATTGTCTCGTCAGAAAAACAGCCTCGTCCCGACTCGTCTCAAATCAAGGGACGAGTACCCATTGCCGCTGCTACTCCACCTCCACAATGCCATCTTCAACATCATCAACATCCGTTAAGTCTATTCCCTGAACCCTATGCGAGTGATAAATAATGACTACGCCGGCGTCCCCCCAAACCCCCTCGCCATCTTCCTCGCCCTCCCCTCTCTCCTCACACGTCCCTTATTCTGTTCCTTCCTCGCCCTCCCCCTTCCATCTGCCCCTTGTTGCTGCTGCGACGACTCCCCACTGGGCCCCCCACGTCCCACTCCCATCCCT
>Ga0307515_10011008_pt1 | contig 17233 bp, 6 predicted proteins | sample 17_EM_MG_FD_194513 | JGI IMG/M metagenome (GOLD analysis project Ga0307515, IMG submission 194513) | Populus trichocarpa ectomycorrhiza microbial communities from riparian zone in the Pacific Northwest, United States - 17_EM | ecosystem: Host-associated > Plants > Roots > Unclassified | place...
GCTCATTCATGTTTAAGATCATAAAAAAAAAAAAAAACACTTAATGATCTCATTGATATAGAAACTAGTGTGAAAATACCTATTATCATCCAATAATGAGGAACACAATTTTGTTATACTCTTCACAAGTTGCAAGAACTAAACAGGAGGCGGGCAAATTTATTTATTTATTGTTGCTAGTGGCAGGAAAGGGGCATTACAAGTTGTGCATTTGTTGAAGTGTAATTAATCTGTACTTTGCTCCTTTGTCATATGCGGGCAAGTGATCATATATATAATCAAGTCAGTGGGTCGACGTTTCTCATCCACTTTCCTCACAATTCTCACCCACAGTTGCTTCTTCCATCACCCTGTATTCATATAATAATAATGGAGGTAGATTGGGAAAACTTTAATATCTCTCCACTCTGATCATATAGTGGTCACAGATCTAATGGTTTACTTATGTGTACTTTGAACCCATGATTGATTGTTTATACTTATTTGGTTGATCTGAGTGTTTATGATTTGTTTAGGGAAATTCATCGTATCTTCTTCCCATCAAGTTGAAGCTATAAACAACAGTATAATCACTTTGACGTGCGTAGTCCAACACTTGAAGAACTTGTAAGATTTGCAGATCTTTAAATATATATATTCTTAGGAGCAACCCCACCAGGATTAATAAAACCCTAGATCTGTACAGAACTTTGGTAATCATGAACTGGTGAATTACGAGACGAGATCCAAGCAGGTTAGCCGAAACTTACGAACTTGGTTACATGTCAGTAAAAATGGAAACCCAGTCCAAGACGTGTACATAACCCACGCTCGTTGACCAAATCTTTAACCTCTAAACTCAAGTTAAAGTTTTTAATTCTTATGATATCAAATATTCGTTATGAATTTGGAGATATTTGATAAAAATTAAATATTGTAAGATGAATCATCAGGCCACTGTATTTTGTCATTGAAAGGCGTGATCAGAGCGGTGGTAGGTTGAGAGCTCGTACGTAGATCTATTCTTGTCCTGGAAAACCACTACTCATAATAGTTGTTAATCATGGCTGAATCTGATAGATTTATATGAAAAATATATCATTTATAGCTTTGTTTCACTTAAATTTCAAGTTGATCTAGAAAAAAAACAACCCAATAAAACACGATTGATTTTGCCAAGACCAATTCAAATATAATTGGTCATTGTCAAAATATTCTTTTAAAAACAAAAACAAAAATAATTGCTTTTAATTAATAAAAAAATTCACTTGAATTAACTCTTCACCCCCAAGTTAAACCAATATATAATTTAATAATCTTAATTTTTTTCGGGTTAGTTCTCAAAACAGCTCTAACAATGATGAAAGACATTTAAATTCAGTACTGATGGCACTTAATACATTAATTAGTCTCGTTTGGGGTTGAGGCTGCATTGCAGCCACAATCTTAACCCCAAACAAGACTTCGGGCATGGCTGAAATTGCTGCCCTTCTTTTGACGCAATCTCCAGCTATGTTTTAAGAGGCGTTGAAACTCTTCACCACGTGTGTTGCTAATAAAATACTCAACCATCAAGCGCTGACCAAAACAGCAATTATTATTATTTAAAGCGTTAGGTCAACCACCATTAACGAGCTTCATCATCCGCTTGATCTAATGTAGACTCGTCCAACGGCTAGAAATTGATACCTGCTACACCACGTTTAGAAAATGGAATTAAACGTGTTTGACAGTGTGGTTGCGGCTGCTTTTCAAATAAATTTTCGTGCTAAAATGCATGCCAATGATGTTTTTTTATTTTTTAAAAATTATTTTTGACATCAGCACATCAAAACGATCCAAAACATACAAACCATATTAAATTTTAATAAAAAAAAATTTAAATTTTTTGAAAACCTAGTCGCAGCCACGTTTCTGAACGTTCCTATTAGACTGTAACAGTTTCACTTTTCATTTTCTCCCTTTAAAAAAAAAAAAAACAAAATTCAAACAAAAACCTTGTTAATTAGGCTCTCCCTCCACCACCCCTTGATAGATTGGTGTTTTGACTTGTTTTTTGCTTAGATATTAATTCCCCACTTGAAGTTTAAACCAAGCATAGTTTATTTTTAATGAATTTGGTTATCAATTTGATGAAATTCAAGGATTTAATGAGTTAATCTGTAATTTAATTAATCTAAACAAATTTGGGTGAGATATAATTGGATCAATTTAAAAAAAAATCTTTGAATTTAACATCAATTTAGTTTTTTATTTTTATTTTTATTAGTATTTCTTTGAATTCAACATGAAAAAACCTTCCATGGTATTTCTTTTTGTTAGTATCCATTATTTAGTTTGCTGAGTTATCAAGAAGTTTGCTGGATATGAATTGACGAAGTAACTTGTAAGGTTGCAATAACTTGTAAGTAACAGATCTTGATTAACTTATTACTCTCAAACAAGAATGACTAAATTGTTAGTTTCTTGAAAACTACAAGGACTACATTACAATTAGACTAGTTAATCAATGTGAAAATTACCTTAATTAATTATTCTATAGTTTAATTTTTTTTACACCTATCCTTTGTGTTTCAAAAAATTATAGCTTTATATTTTTAGTAAATGCAAAATAGACTAAATTATAAGATGATTTAAGATGTAAACTATTTTGTATGTAGTAAAATTTAATACATAAATTGTAATTTTCAAAAACATGGAAAGCAATTGTAAAAATAACTAAACTAAATATGGTTTGGGTAATTTTTCTTAATTAATACATATATCGTCATATTATTATTTGTTAAATCCAAATATTTGAAAACAGGTGTTTGGATCGTAAAGTGCATTTGTATAGTTTTCAAGACTTGCTTCAAGGTGGACTGATTTGAGAAAAAAAATTTAGATTATTAAATCATTGAATTTACATGAAGATTATTGGATCGATTTGGATTAATATTTATTTTTATTAAAATAATATTATTTTATTTAAAAAATTATTATTTTTGACCCGATCAAGTTTAAATTGGATTTGATCAAATCAACATAATCACAAAAATTCCAATCAAGTCAACTAGATTTTACCGAATAAATATCTTTTCTAATCCAACTAAAAAAATCAGCTTATAGCATACTTTGAATCTCATATTTTTGAATTGATTTAATAGCTATGTGTACATGGTAAGTGCACAGAGAAATCAGGTGTGCAAGGGAGACTTCTCAATTGATGAGTTGATACCACCAAGAAATGGGCGAATTCCTTCTTGCAAGGCAGAGGAGCTTTGACTGCAACAAAAATTATCATACAGTGCATTTTTTTCAAGGTGGTATTAGTTGTAAATGTTTGACTTTTAATTCAAACTCTTATAACTTAATAATCAATAATTTTTTGTGGCATAATATGTGGCTGATTGAGTGTAATTTTCATTATCAGACAATATTTAGAAAAGAGTATCAAACAATATTTCATAATATGTGACTGGAAGTATATATTCTTTTTTCTTTTATTTATTAACCATGGTTTCTTTGCTGCTCTAATAAAAATAAAAGGGGAATTTCTGTTAATATATGGTTTTGAAAAAATATTTTTATTGCAATTTTTTTTTTGAAAAAATATTTTTATTTAAATCAAATAAAGTCATACTTTCATAGCAATTTTTGGTCATCACAAACATTTGAATATGAATAATTCAGTATACATTGATTTCAAAGATCTTCTAGTAATCCCCAAAATATAAGCTTGTCAAACCCTAAATAAAGACCAAACTAGAAGACTTGAATTTCTCATCTTCTCATTCATAAATCATGGTCAACATAAATCACATGAACCAACATTTCTTGTTTAAAAGATGTTATAATAATAAAAAATAATTGTTATAAATACATATAACGGGTTGATTCGAAATTTCGAAATTGATGCAGTCATGTTCAATTAAATTGGATAAAATTGAATTTAATTAATTATTTCAAATTAATTCACTCTATTGATGACACGAAAATAAAATAATAACTTGATTACCGAAACTAACCATTGTAAAACCACTAAATAAATAAAACAAATTAAAATAATTCTCAACGACTTTAGTTTTATAGAGCACTGTGGTCTCTCATGCATCTATAGCCTGCCTGTCACCCACTATGACCATTGACTATCCTCCAATCTAGAAAAAATCAAAAGCCACATCTTCCACCACCACCACCATCAAAGTACTCAATTTCCATAACCCTTCTTTTCTTTTATTACACATCTAGGTCCCACCACTTTCTTTCAAGACTTTTCTTACAAGCTCTCTCTCTCTCTCTCTCTCTCAGAAAGTCCAACCAATCTCCACCCTTAGATTGACATTTCCATGTTGACTTTGCACCCTCCATTTCTTTTATAAGCCCCCCTGCTCTTCTCCCTTCTTCTCCTCCTCTCAAAACACCACCACCACATCTGCTAACTCTCTCTTAGCTCCAAGGGTTTTGTTCTTCTTCTTCTTCTTCTTTTTTCATCATGGCTGTTGATCTAGTTGGGTACTCAAAGATGGAAGATCAGATGGCTATTCAAGAAGCTGCATCAGCTGGGATTAAGAGCATGGAGCACTTGATCTTTGCACTCTCTAACCAAACCCAACAAAGTCACCAACTTGACTGCAGAGAAATCACTAGCTTCACCGTTGCTAAGTTCAAGCAAGTCATCTCCATCCTGAACCGGACCGGTCATGCCCGTTTCCGCCGTGGACCCACTTCTTCCAACCCGGTTTCCGTCCGACCTGTCGTCCAAGAACCTCAAAAACTAAATCTTGATTTCTTTAAGAGTAACAATACCTTTAAATCTGAGACCAAAAACGACTTGTCATTCGGCAGTCAGTATTCCAAGGATTGTTTTAGCTCTGGCACGACTACTTCGTCCTTCCTGTCTTCTGTTACAGCTGATGGGAGTGTCTCTGATGGGAAACAAGGTGGCTCGTCTTCCCTTTTCGGAACTCATCCTCGACCTACCGGAAAACCACCTCTCTCATCTATCCACCGCAAGAAATGCCATGATCATACCCTCTCCACCAGCAAGATCTCCTCCTCCGGTGGCAGCTGCCATTGCTCCAAAAGAAGGTAACCATTAGTTTATCAACAATTAAGTAATAATTACATGTGTATTAAACATGTGACTGTGATTTAGAATTTTTTTTTTATTTAATTCAATAATTCATGTATTTACATGTTAATCAATGTTAAATATTTATTTATTTAGTTAATAAGATACAAAAATAATTTATATTCTTATATCATTATTTTTTAAAAAATAAAAATCGGGATATAAAAATCCTCTAATATTATTTTATTTTTATGATTTTAGGAAATCAAGGGTGAAGAGGACAATAAGAGTCCCAGCAATAAGTTCCAAAGTTGCTGATATACCAGCAGATGAGTTCTCATGGAGAAAATATGGTCAAAAGCCAATCAAGGGTTCACCTTACCCAAGGTATTATTTTATTCTATGCCTTGATCATCCACCGTTAACCATGCATGATTTTTGGTCCAAGTCAAATAAATATGACCACAAGTCTATGATTGTCAAATAATAATTATTTTTGTGCTCCTTGTTTTGCAGAGGGTACTACAAGTGTAGTAGTGTGAGGGGATGTCCAGCAAGGAAGCACGTGGAGCGTGCCGTAGATGATCCGGCCATGCTTATTGTAACATACGAAGGGGAGCACCGTCACTCACATGCTCCCCTACCAGAAAATGTCACAGCCAACGCTGCCATGCGACACGTGTTCCAGTCAACATGAGAGACGCGGAAAAGTCATTGATGATGTTGATTGATCCATCTTAGACGGTTGCGAAAGGGGCTTGACTCTGTTGCCGTGACAGTCACGTGACGGTATCATCTTGGAGAAGAGTCAAAGAAGAAGAAGAAGAAGAAAAGTCTAATGGATTGTAAAGAATTTCAAGGGTGAAAATGACGGGCCACAATCAAGTGGCCTGGGAATTTCGATTTTGTATAAAAAAACAAGAAATTGTAGAGTAGAAATTAAAGAAAATCATGGTGGTATTATTAATCAATTTGTTTCTTCATAGATTTGAGATTGGATTCTTTGATTTGAAATCTATGGTGTGATTGCAAAAGAAGTCAAAATATGTGGGTGTGATTGGAATATTTTGCAAGTGTCATGTAGTGAGCAGGAGGTCAAAGGAAATTGCAGGCATGGGGGCCATGACAGCTCTGTGAATTGGTGCTGTTGGTTGACTAAATGAGATATATGCTTTGCTGTTTCTTGATCTTGTAAGAGGTCGGAGAGTGCAATTATTCTCCATTCATGGGATGCCTTGGCTTCTTTATTGGGTGGTGGGACACCGTGGGGGCTCATGTGCCATGAATGAATGAACAGGAAGGCAGGCAGCCAGGCAAGGTTGAAGGAAAGTTGGAGCCTAAAAAGGTTAAAGAAAGTTGACTATCTAAAAGATAGAGATGCCTTCTAATGCCGTGGAGGGAGGAAGTGTGACAAATTGACAATTTCACCTTCCTTGATAGTAGTTTCACAATGTTTTCTTGAATGAGAAAGCAATGCTTATTTTACTGTTTTTTGAACATGCAGCGTACTGCCATATATATATATATATATATATATATATAGTTTAGCGTGGGTGTCCGGGCCAGCTTGCGCGCACTTCGACTAATCCCACGGGTCCTGAAGTTAACGACCATGTAAATCTTCAGTGGCCATCATATGAGCAACCACAGGGCTCGAACCTGAGACCATAAAGGGAGCAAACCTCTTGGTCCCAAGCTCTTACCACTAGGCCACCACCTAGATGATTAATTTGATGGTAATATATTTTTAACAATAAAATAATAATATTAATTTGATGTTTTTTAAGTAAAATAAACTTTAAAAATATACCCGAAAACAAAAGTTACCGTGCTTCCAACAAATATACAACAAAAATAATGTATTTTTGTTTCTTTTATTTGTTATTGTGAAATGGGTTAGAAAAACAAATGTAGAACAAAAATAATGTTTCTTTTATTTGTTATTGTGTGTTTGTTTTTTTTCCCTTTTCAATTGGATTCATTTGGGGAGAGTTTTAGACTAGATTTTCAATGTAAAAAAAAAGTATATGACTATTTTAAGTATTTAATGAACTCATATGTGTATAAAACATTTTTTTAATCCAATCTAATATATACATACTTCAATATTGATACTATTCACCCGTGTATGCTCATGCATATATAACATTTTTAATTTTGTTATATAATACATGTATACATACCTGTATATAATTTTTTTATTTTATGTTTAATAATAAATTTTACTCGGATAATAGACACCAAATAAATACCTAAAACTCGATAAATAAAATATAAATATTTAAATTTTTTGCTTGAAAAATAATTGATGAATTATAAATATAATTCAAACTTCACCCATATCTGCCCATTACCATCACTACAGATACCCAACAATGATGTCTTTGGTGTCAAGCAAATTAATGTGATGGTGGAGATAGTCGTTGATGAGTGAGTTTCTTTCACGGAACAAACTCAAATTCTTCATTAATTATGTAAAAAAAAAAAAAAAAATTCCCACTAACCAAGTTTGAGTCTCATGGATTTCCAATGGTTGCTGAGCCTTAAATAGTTATTTTACAATTTTTGAACATTTAGAATGAGCTAAAAAAAACAAATGGAGGGCAAAAAAAATGTTTTCTTTAATTGTTATTGTGTCAATTGGATTCATCTGGGGAGATTTTGAGACTAGATTTTCAAGGTTGAAAAATAAGGACTACAAGTATTTTAATATTTTACATATAAAATCATTAAAAATAAAATTCTCATAAATTCTATTGTTTATTTTATAAATAACATGAATATAGGACGAGAAAACAAAATATCAAGCATTCGTTATTGAAGATAAGTTGGAAAATCGCATTAAAAATAGGTGATTGCGAGCCAAAGAGTTCCACTACCAGGCAAATTTGATTTTTGTCATGAATTAGTTGTTGATTTGTTCCTTTAGATAGGTTAGATTAATGGAGCTTAATTTGCATGATATGACCTAAGATATTTGAGTGGATTTCATTGACATATTACCAATCAAACTGAATTGAATACTCACTAAATCAAAATTGCTTCAACAAATTAGCCGGGCATGATAATTTAATACAAATTCAATTAATACTAATATAAATGAGTTGATTTTTTTAAATAGTTATTTTATCAAATAAATAATAAAAATATATAAATATTGTGAACCCTGACTCAAAACTAGATCCAAGATATATACATTAGAATCATATATATATATATATATATATATATATATACTTGTACACATAACTCAACTATATATATACTTTATTTTATTTCATGTTTAATAATAAATAGTACTAAATCATGTAATAAATATCTAAATAAATACGGTAAATAGAATATAAATATCTAATTAAACTCTTTTATTTATCTAGTAATTAATGAATAAAGTAAAAACCGGACCCATAATTAAATTATCTATTACCATCCCTACATATACCCACCAATAATGTCTTTGGTGTGAAGCAAATTAGTGTGATTTTTTTTTAATTTAATGTGGGTGTCCGGGCCAGCTTACGCGTATCTCGACTAATCCCACGGCCCTTGAAGTTAACGACCATGTAAGCCTCCAGTGGCCATCATATGAGCAACCACATGACTCGAACCTGAGACCACAGAGGGAGCAAACCTCTTGGTCCCAAGCTTTTATTACTGGGCCACCATCTAGATGGTTAAATTAGTGTGATTGTGGTGTAACTGATGAATGAGTTTCTTTCACGGAGCAAACTAATTTACCAGTTATTAATTATGTCAAAAAAAGAAAAAGAAAAAGAAAAGAAAATCCCCACCTACCTACAAAGTTTGAGTCTCATGGATTTCCAAAGGTTGCTGAGCCTTCAAGTTCATCATCAATGTTTGGGCTCATTATTGGATTTTGACGAGTAGATGGGCCAATCGTACACGTTCTTCTTTCAACCAAATTCTGACATCGACCCTCCCTTCACCCCATCATCATCCAGAAATTAAGCAAAGTTCTACCTTCTCAATTACTTAACTGCTTGAAATTCAACTGATATTTTTAATAATGTGGCGAATATGTATGTGTTGTGAATACGTACCAAATTACTAATAAATTGCGTTTCATTATTATATCTACACAGAAAACGAAGAGATTGGAGATGAACAGAGAACGAAGAAATATATTAAAAATTCATTTTAAAATTATTTTATAAACATATTTATTTTATGTTTCTATCTTTATTTTTTTAATTAAATAATTTAAATCAAGGTAATGTTAAAGTTAGTTTTTACACAATGGAATCAAGTATTTATTTATAAGATCTTAAACATATCATCTGTACTTACACATACATGTTCATAAAAAAAAAAAAAACCCATTTTTTCTTGATTTTATTCATATTTAATCCCAAGATAATTGAGTAAAAAGCAAGTCCACATGTTAAGAGGGTTGACACTGAATAATTATCACAAGCTTGTCTACAAAAAGCAGGTTCATGGACAAGCAAAACAGATAAACAAGTTAGTGCATAACATCACATGCATCCCAGGTACAAGGATATACAAAAATTAATTATTAAATTCCTCTTCCAACATGTTTTGCTCCCTCTACTCGTATTTATTTAGCAGAGATGCCGAGTTTAAAATGAAGTAATTAACATAATTAAAATGTTAATTATCAAATAAGAACAGCTAAAATACTTGATTAATGGTTTCTGATAAAGTTGAAATCTTTCACATTCACACTGCTTTTTTAGTTTTCTTTCACGCGAGCGATATTTGCTGGGCTGCTTGGAGATTCCTTTTTCCCTTTCATCCTCGAGAAGCAAAGGTTCCAAATCCTTGTGCAAAAAGGGACGTGTTCACATGCCATGGCTTGTTGTTAATTGATAATAATTATACTTACTATATTAAACCCATAATTTGTCACGTATTAACCACTAAATGCTATATCATCGAGGATAATTAACAAACTCTATCATGTGATTCCAACAGCTTTTGTCCCTCACCTCGACCGAATTATTAGATTTGGATCTCAAGCAACCCTTCTTTTCATCTTCTCTATGATGGGGTTTCACTGAAGGCAATAAAGATATCATGACACATAAAGTAAATTTTACCTTTCCCTCTCGATCTTTTGTTAAATCCCATGTCAACATTCAATTACTGTAATTCATCTTGTTCCTGTGTTAATAATTCTTAAGGAATATGTGTATTTGAACTTCCAAAATTGTTTTAGTTGAGTTCAATTACTTTTGTTTTTCTTGTGATTTCCTTCTTTTCAATTCTCAAGTGAAATCTTTCAATTTGCAGCGTGAAGCAATGTACAGTGAAAAAAAATACTAGAGTTTCTTAAACCTTAAAATTACAGCTGAATTATAGAAAAAAAGTTTGATTTGATAAATTTGAATGTCAATAATTCTTAATTTCTTAAAAAAAAATTAACAAAAAAAAATTCTAAAACCTAATTAAGAAAAGAATACACTAGGAAAATAAACAAAGTTCCAAAATAACAATTTTTAAATCTAATTTGTATAGTTATGGTAGAGGAAATAATTACTTATGCAGTAAAATAATCACAGATATGTGGCAAATAAGCATAGACAAAAAAGTGTCATGTATTATAATAATTATGATTAGAAAAGTTACATTAATTATTCACATTATCCAATAATAAATGCCACAAATATCTAGTTTTTATTATTTTTTAATGCTTTTGACTATAACTATTTCATTTTATTTCCAATGGCTGCGCTTGGATATTGATTCAAATTGTATAGAGGTATATCATCCCTTGCTATATCCAAAAATTTACCACTTCGAGGCCATTATGCATACGAATCTTTCATACAGGGCAGTAGCCGGTGAGCTTATACCCATTGATGATTGACTTGAAAATATTTTACAAGAACCTTGGGAGTAGAAGCTGTTGGGATCAATAATAACACTCTTAATTAACAGCCAAAGAGGTGAAAAAGTAAATCAATTTAATATTTTAATACCAAACAACATGAATGAATGAAAGCTAACGTGAGTAAACTAACATGGGCAGCAGAAATAGCAGCAAAAAATACAATAAAATAAAAGGAGTAGCAATCTGTTTCATGTATGGGTGATGAGAGTTTAGGCACCATATGGTCCCTGAAATTCCAGCTTTCTCTTAGTTTGGTCCTGTTAAATTTGTTTGTCATAGTGTCATTCCGCTTCTCTCTATTTTAGAACATCTTAATTTCGTCAACAATGGTGCTAAATCCCACCATTAAGTGCAACATATGACACGACATGATAGAGGTTTTAAGAAAATGTTGTGTTTAACAATGAAATTTAAAGTTATTATTAGTGCACAAGATACTTTCAGGTTGTTTCATTGGTTTTTCTTCATTTTTTTTTGTATTTTACTGAAGAATTGAACGAGAGTATTGCATTGCATCGAGATATTCACAAAAGCAAAATTAATCTTTTGTTATAGAAATATAGAGAATTATACCGATTATGATTATTATATTGTTAGAGAATAATATAAATTATATATTAAAATTTCATATAATAATTTAAATTTTTAAATTAAGATAATTATTTGATATAATATCATGGTTTTAATTAACAAAATAATATGAATATGTATAAATTTTAAATCTATAAATTTTTTACTTAAAAGAATATACAAGATAATCATACAAATTATACATTGAGACATAGCTTACGGATTCAACCCATCTATCTCTTTTAAGTTCTTGAAAACCTATCATTATCTCAGTGGTGAATTTCCGAGTCATGGTTTGGTCATCTTCTTCATTACTTGTAAGAAATGATCTACCCGTAAAGGGAAGTAGCAGCACACGATTACAAACAGAGATTAGGTAGATGAAACTAGGACAAATCAAAGTAAAGGGACAAATCAAAGTAAAGAACAGGAATAGAAGGAGCAAATGCTCCACTAAACGTGTGCCATGAGGAAGTGAAGATGTTAGGAAACCCCCGGGTGTTCTGGTAGAGAACACATCACATGGGGAGAAGTGCAATGGAGCTAAATGGTGCAAACTGTGCCAATCTGTCAGTGAAAAAGGCTGCGTTTCTTTCTTTCTACCTTTAAAACTCAACACTCACTTCCACACGCTAACTATTTGTGTTATCCCTTGTTTTCTTCCCTTTATAATTGTCTTAAATTTTGCCTGTACTCTTTTGCCACTCTCTTCCAACTCTTTCAGTTATTCGTCTTCATCATTCCCCATCACTCTCTCCACATTACATCTCATCATCACCCTCTTAATTACCTTTATAGCACGCTTCCTTCTTCTTCTTCTTCCTCTTCTTCCCTCCCTCCACCCCTCCCTTTATTTATAATCAAATATTATTCCACCCCAAGAAAACTCTATCTCCCATAAACCTTCCTTGGCTCTCCTTTTCTTTTCTTGTGACCCCATTTGCTCTTTCTTGAAACTCTTTTGATCTGAAAGACTTGGACTTTGTTATCTTACCAGCAAATGGGTCTTGAGATTTCAGAAGAGTTCAGGCCAATTACGCCAATAAGAACAGTTTCAAGAACATGCAGTAATAGTACTACAAATAGTAGTATTGGAACAAAATTCTGTGAAGCCAAGGAAGCTGATGCGAAGAAGATTCTCAATTTTGATGAAGATCAAGAGAGCAGTAATCCTAGCACACCAAAGTCACCAACTCATATTTTGAAGTCACCTTTGGTGTGCCCACCAGCTCCAAGGAAACCTAGGCCTCCAAAGAGGAAATTGAGCCCTCCTCCACAAGGGTTCTTTGAGATTCCAGTAAACGATTCAGATTCGGTTCTTATGGTGCTCACAACATGTAATTCCAAGAAGATGAGAGCGACTTGAACAGATATTATAAATCTTGCACGTAATTAATTTAGCTAATCTTTTTCTTGCTCTTGCTGTTGTTTTACAGCTTGTATTATTATTTTTCATTTTTGGTTTCTGAAAAGGTTGAAAAATTGGAGTCTTGAAGGGATATCGGGGATGAATCTGTATAGCTCATTGGCTATTACTTGTATCATCAACTCTGCATTCCAAATTGCCTTCTTTTTTTTTGTCCTAGCACCACTATTGTCATGAGAAGAATAAGGTGGTGTACAATGTAAATGTAATTCAATTGTTAATTTGAAACGATTATTTCTTTAAATCTAAATGAAATCATTTTAAATATTAAAAATTAAATTTCAATTAAAAAGATACAAAAAATAAATGAAATAACAACCTCTCTAGTTTACTATACTAAAAAAAAAAAAAAATTAATGTTAGAACTATATATTGTTCTCAAAATACTCATTTTTTTTAAGCATCCTTCTCGTTATTTTCCAGTGCAATAAAAAAATAAGATGAATTGAGTTTAGTGATACAATATTTCTTTTAAATATGCAAATTTAATTTATTTATTAATTGAATTTAGATTAAACACTATAATTAAATTCAATATCAACAAAGAATTGGTTACAATTAACCCGTTTGTGTTTTTTTTTTTTTTGAATTGATTTATAAGTTCTTGATAATTTTCTTATTTAGCAGCTGACCAGTATTCGGTGTTTGCAACTTCCAAGCATTCTGCTTTAAGATCAATGAATTAACTGACATATATGGTGGATTCAATTGGGTCGCTTGCTAGGAATTCTGAATTAAAGCTAACCCACAAAGCTATATTGGTAGAATAAATGATGCTAGCTTAGACTGACGGACAAAATCTGAATACTTACAAAGGCCATATCTGGTAAAAGGATAGATAAACCAGCTGAAGCATACATGCACGGGCTTGGATTTCTATTCATGTTCTGTAGTTTCTCTCTTTTCAACACCAAAACAAAATTCATTGATGACTTCAGCACTCGTCTTTGTCACACAGAGTATAAATTTTTTACCATGAAAATGGTGAATGTGTCATCACAGAATAGAAAAACCAATTAATGTCAATGCAACGAAGATTGTTGGTTCGAAAATCATATAGAAATGATATTTTTTATGAATTTTTCACTTCCAAATGATCATGACCTGTTACTTGCTGGAAGGTAGTGTTTGGTTTGGTATATAGAAAAGAAAAGATGGTTACAAGACAAAAAACATCATGTGTAATTGGAAGAGATGGAGATAAGATTCTAAGACAAAATTAATCAAAATTTATGTGCATAGGACATATATAGATGAAAATGAAAATTTACTATATATTTTATATTAAGATTGAAAGTTATTGTTTTAGATTTTTTTAGATTTTTCTTGTTATTTTCAGATTCTTTTACTATATATTTTTTAATAATTTTATTTAACTTGAATTTTATTATTTATTTACTATTTAAATAGTTTTTTATGTTATCTTAAAAAAAAATAAAAAATTACTCATTATTTAAGGATTGAAAATTTCCTATTTCTTTCTCTTTACTGTATGCTATATTAGTATGCAAACAAGATATTGTTTGAAAATACAGGAACTTAGGTTTTTGAATGTGTTTTAAAAGTATGTTTTATTTGAGAAAATATTAAATTAGTATTTTTTTTTAATAATTTTGATATGCTAATGTAAAAAATAAAAAAAATAAAATAAAAAAATAAATATTTTAATATATTTTTAAATAAAAATATTTGACATGCTAACATGCTTAAGTACAACTGATATGAATCGTCGAAAGCTGGCGCAGGTTTATTGGATTAAACCATATATATGACAAATAAAATGAAGTTAAACATATGATGGTTTCAGCTCTCGGTTGGAGGGAAAATATCCTGCTAAAGAGGCTTCGCAAATAGCTAACCTTGCTCTTAAATGTCTTCAGCTCCATCGCCGGTTCCAGCCATCAATGGCAGAAATTGCTGAAATACTTGAACAGATGGAAGCAGTTCATATGAAATCAGGGGAGCCTTAAATTCATTCTGTTGCGTCAATTTTCACTAGCGTTTTAGTATTCTCCTTCATACAATCGCCATGAAATGTGAGAGATTTCTGGGATACTGGTCTAACATCATTTAATACACAAACACACAAAGATTTCATGTAATTAGTGCTCATGAAATGTTTTAGACAGGACTACAGCATGCTAATTAAGGGCAGATTTTAACAGTTTTCAGACTATTCATTTCTTTGAAGAATGAGTTGTTTCCCTCTTCTTCTTCTTCTTCTTTTTATTTTTATTTTTGCGAGATTAAAGATGGAGTGAATGATTTATAACCATATATTGAGTTTAGATAGATTTACGTCCGTCATTAAAAAAAAATGCTAGTGATGTTACTGTTTCCCAAGAGATAATTTACTATTCATTAGTCATTACAATAGTATAATTACTATTTTACTCCAAGTTCATTAAATCTTTTAACTTGGAATTGGATACAAGGTGGTGTTTCCCCCCTCGCATCAAAATCTTTTGCTGAAAAAATAAGGTTATGTTTGTAATTTTGATTTTAAATGAACGATCAAATTACTCATTTAACCCTTGAATAATATAATCTAATGCCTACTACTTAATGATATTTTTGTATTTTTATTTTTTTTATAGAATAATATAATTACTTTGATACCTTAAAAATCAATTAAACTCTCACTCAATGATTTTTTTTTTATCATTTTAATTTGTTTTTATTGTAGATTTCATGAGTACTTTGGGGTATTGTTGTAAATTATATTTATTGAATATAATTAAAAAAAAATTATATCTTGCTGGCACGTGAGAAGCTATCTAGCCACCAAACACCACCTTCTAGGGCAGTGTTTGAAAGGTCTTGACTTCTCCGACCCGATGAGATGGCGCATGTGCTGCCGCCATTCACAAAAGTCTAGTGTTAGTGACCATATTTTCCCATTTCTTTCCTCTCTCTTCAGATTTGGTATGCCTTTTCAATTTCACTCCTATTAATTTTTTTTTTATCAATCAAATTCTATCATCATTCTTTTGATTATTTTTTTTTTGTTTTGATTCATTTTTTAAATTTATTTTGTTTTGTGATTTCACCATCCTTTGATTTTTTTCCTATCAAATTTAATCATTATTCTTTTGATTGCTGATTTTTCGACATTGACAAGTTTTTATTTGGAATAATTTTTTAAATTAATTTTGCATTATGATTTCACTCTCCTCTGTTTTTTTTCTAATATGAAATTTAATCCTCATTCTTTTGATTTTTATTTTTTTTGTTTTAATAAATTTTTAAATTAATATTTTTAAATTAGCTCATAATAAACTTCTTGATTGTATCTGGGTTTATAGTTTCATGGATTACAAGTTTTTAAAATTTGACTAGGTTTAAGATGTTTGCAATGATTTGCTTCAAGTGTGATTTTTTTTTCAATGTTTTTTTTAGTTTATTTATTGTTATTGTTATTGTTATTTTTTTTTTGTATTATTTAAATTACCACTTGAATTAATAATTCAAGATTTAAATTTTTTCTAAACTAATAAATTTTTTATTAAAAAAAATTTAACTCGGTTATGCCGCGATACACGAGCAACATATATAGTTTTCATTCTAAAGTAGTTTGATTAAATGTAAACGCCAACACAATGATTGAACTTGTCATTTGGAGATGATTTATTGAACCTAGAAGCTGTAATCTGGCAATAGCCACTTCCAAAGTTGAAACTACACCATCAATGCTGTTTTAATCAATAGAATAATACCTCATATCAATGTGCTTCTCTAGTGATGATATAAGAATACATATAAGTAGTTGTCCCTTCAATCCAAGAATTTAAGTGCATCCATGGAAGTCCTACTCATAATTATGAAATCATGGGATGTTCATCACCTAACTCAAATCTGAATCATTTTAAATTAATTTAAAATTATATTATTTTAAGAATTTTTTTTAAAAAAATTAGTATAAACTTCTTCTAGATTTTTTTAAATCAAATCTCATCTGATTTTAACTAGTCAATCGAATTGCAAGTTAATTCACAAAATTAATTAAATTTTATAAATTAACTCTCATATGATTTAATATAAAACTCAACTCAAATTAAATTAACAAGTTAATATATTGACTTAATAAATCAGTTTAGGTATAATAATACTAATCTCACTCCATACTACTTAATTGTTAGCATTCTAAACAAGTAGGCCATTATATAAATGAAAATAATCAAGGAGTTATATATATATATATATTTGAGATTTATGAAAATCCATTTCTTAGCTTACTAAAGATTTTCATTCTTCTAAAATTAGCCATAACTTAATTCATTAAATACAACTAAAACTTAATGAGAAAATAGTCAAGGAGAAGATAAAACTC
>Ga0307515_10011009_pt1 | contig 17232 bp, 22 predicted proteins | sample 17_EM_MG_FD_194513 | JGI IMG/M metagenome (GOLD analysis project Ga0307515, IMG submission 194513) | Populus trichocarpa ectomycorrhiza microbial communities from riparian zone in the Pacific Northwest, United States - 17_EM | ecosystem: Host-associated > Plants > Roots > Unclassified | place...
CGGTAATAGAACTTTTCCCATTCGCACACCCCGTACACCGTCTCATTTAAGCTCTTAGGCGTTTGGATATCCTGTGCCAGACCGAAGACAGTCTATGGTTCAGGTCCCCTGCTCTCTTTCGCGCCGACCCCTGTCTGCCGCTCTTGGGCAAAAGGTTCAGCGAATGACAGTGCGTGGCTTTGCACCAAAAAATGGAGTGTACCTCATGTACATCGCAGGATGTCCAGTTTACAATCTTGGGTGCTTGCAATGCACGCCAAACAGACGCGGTTTTGCCACCCGCCGAGACATCGAATCCCCAAACACCTCGGGCTGGTGCGACCCGCCGGCCCGCTCAATCCTGCGCCTTCTCTAGTGGGCATGGCACCACAATCGGATCTATGACCCGTACAGGTGACCTTCGTCATAGAGGTTTGCCATCGAACACAACGCAGATCGCGCGAGTATGGACGTAAATCTCCAGACGCTTGAAAAGATCGCCAACGCGTCGACTTGGCTCAGAAACGACCAACTGGAAACTTGCATCAGAGACCGCAATTGCCCCGAAGAGGCGCATTCGTATAAGGTATTCATCAGAAATCATGACGGTGGTACCTACAGATGCAGATATGAGACGTGCCGCACCTATTGCACACAGTGCATAGACGAAGCGCTTCGGCATCAGTTGATCACTCACCATATCTGTGCATACCCACCAGTGGAAACCCATGGTACGCATCGGTCTTCCCGCATAATCGTGCGCTGGTTGGGAACAAACCGATGCCCGTCTTCTAGCAGCAGCCGTTTCCCATTCAAATTGACCTCACGAATCACCAGCAAAAATGCCCATGGTAGGCTGTCTCGTGAGAGCACGCTCGGCTTCACTCGGCTTGGCAGTACTATCTTCCTAAACCCTAATGATGACGTATATTGTGAACATATCTTTTAACTTTTTTAACTTAATCTATCCTCATCATCTCACTGCAACTATCGTTTCAATGCTTCACGAGAGGTCTGCCTCCGATCCATTATCCCTAATCTCAGCATTACATTGAGCTTAGGGCATCATGGAGTGTTAGGCCGACTGTATAGTATACAACAATGCTTAGTAGGACGGAAACGGCCGTTGAGGAGCGCATCCTTTGAGTGAGCGCGGCCCTCTCAGCCGGACCGTTAGGGGCGTAATAATCTCCATGCAGCATTTGAAGATCCTGTCGATTAAGTATATAAACCGGTACCTCGAAGCTCGAGCAGAAAATTTCAGAACACGGAAAGATGCTTTGTTAAGGGTTCTAATCAGGGATTCTCGCTTCGCAGATCGCAGGGCGGCATAGCGGTGACGACTTCTCTGATAACGCGACCATGTGAAGAAGAATGATTAGAATATACTTCCTTGACATTAATCAACGCGCTCACTATTATACACACTGCACATCCAACTCGAAATGATACCTCTTGAAGTGCTGCAACGCGCCTTTGGGGAATTTCAACCTACCTTGACTGCCAACAGCGCAAGGCCGATAAATGGACATCTTGCTTCGAACGCGTCGAACAAGGGGAGAGCATGGTAAATCTCGCCTGAAGAGCCTCCGATGTAATCGCACGCTTCCTTTCTTATCTTACCGAGCGTAACGCTTCGGAGGATACACCTTCGAGAAATGTCATTACCAACAGATCGATGGTACCGGATCCCTGCCCTCTATAAGGCAGCGGGGTGCATACTAATCTAATTGGGGCAAGATCCCGGCAACAGGACAAGGTTTCTTCCAGGAACTGGTAATATTGTATATGTGAGATACCGTAGTTGTTCATGGGGACCTGTTTGTTCTGGGCTGACTTGATATTGGAGGGACCAAGAGGAAGTGGACCACTTGATCCTCGAACACGTCGAGACAAACGGAAACTGATCTGTTGACAAGGTTACGTTATTGGGAGGATTGGTATGGTACTACACAGTCGTATCACCAGTCAGAGTACACGTTGACAAGCTACACGACTGGGTGAGGAGGTCAGCTTGTTCGATCGGCGCCAGGAAAGGGGCGACAGACGCTGGAAATAATGAGAACAAACCAGAGGCTTTTGCAGTACTTGTCCATGTCTGGCCCATTGACGACACCAAGACGATGTGTGAACCCTCCCTTGTGATGGCGTCGTGAATTTGATCGAATACGCCGATAGGGTCATGTGGAATGGTACTGGAGGAACTAAGCAACCTTCTAGTGAGTCTTCCTGGCATTTTGAAACAACCTTGTGTGGTGCTACTTGGCGGTGATCTGAGTGCCAAACTGCCCAGCCTCAAATGCAACAACTGAAACTTAACCTCGTACTTGAACTCGACGGATGTCCGACGAGATCGTGTCTACCACTGATAAACTATGTTGAGGCTCGCATTGCGTCCGTGTTTCTTCGTTGACGTGTCAAGGCGTTCATCATTGCGATTCTGCGTTATCTATCGATTAGCCGTAGATTGTACAATACTCTGCACAAATCCCGTTTTTTAGGGAATGGCATTGCTAGCACAAGCCAACCGACTTCGCATTGAGCGACCATTGTATTCGCGGGTTTTCGCGATCAAGCAGTGAAGATCCATCCCCACTCGCTCAGGCTATCTACTCTGGACTCACTACAGCACGTACGAAGACCAGGAATGAGGTACGAGAGGCATGGCACTCCCAAATTCCCGAATGTCACTGATATTGGCCGCTACACGCAGGCGTTTCTTCCTCAAGGGCACAGGCCCTCAACCACTATGCATTATCCACCAATAGACAGTGCTTTCTCGGAAGCGCTACGCGTTTCTCATCGACACTCAGCCGGACCTCGGGATATTCTCTCCCTCCGTTCTGTTTCTGTACACCACGGCAGTATCTATGTGCCACACCAGCAGGTCACCAAGCTCTGCTATCTTGACTGGGAGCACCAACCCGCAGCGTTAGCCGCTCCAGACGCTCAGCACCCTCGCCGATGCCATTCACATCAAGTGGTCCGTCTTTCACCAGCGGAAGGATTGAAGGGTCATCAAGATAAGATGAAGTACTCGAGTCTCAGCTGCGCCATCTGCTACTCACATTGGCCTTCCATTCGCTTCCTTCTTGAGATGGTCGTTAGAGGGAACCGTAGACCACGGCAAACAGGAAATGACACGACAGCCAGAACACCCTCCATGGGACTCCCATAGTGTGCATATCTCTATTCGTCAGAACAGGACACATTCTGACTTCAGTCTTTTACCTAATATTTCAGCAAACACCGGAAATATAGAACCGCCCAATGTATTGGGTGATTGGCCTTGTATTATATAGCCCCCTCTGCGAGCAATTCGATCCACATCTGCGAAATAATCTGCCTATGACCTAGGTTGTTGCTCTGCTTCTAATATTCTTCGCTCGTGTTTCTGTTTTCACTTTGATAATATTCACTTTCACGACTTAGAGTTTGGCCAACCCGGTTTCGAACAGCTGCCCGACTCATAACACGCGGTAAACAGCCCGATCCTTAGACCCAACCACCTCCCTCGACTCAATCCCTCTCATCTACTTCAAACCTACGCATAGTCAATGGCCGATCCAGGACCAAGTTCAGGTCGTAAGCCTTTCATGAGTCTATGTTAGCTCCGCTTACCCTCGCCCATGCCAGGACTGCCCTCCATCGGGCCTTATACTTCAGATTTCATGAGTGCAATATTAGCTTCTTTGGCACCCACAGATCCCGGGGCCGTCATGGCTCTTGCCTCGACGAATGTTACTGCGCCTTCCCTTGCGTACGGCCTGTCATATGTATTATGGCTTCCTCATCTGAAATCTAACCCATTTCTTTGTAGGTTCAAAGGAATACATGTTACTGGTCCCTTGTTTCAAGCGAATGGGGTTCTGTCAGCTCGCATTGACACTAGAATTAAGCTCCGCATGACTTTTTGCCCTGGATCTCCAGTTCAGTACTTGAAAATACCGAAAACGCCCTCAGTGCACGGAGAATGCCCTACTCCAGCAGGGTCATTGAAGTTTTCTCTGGAACTGAAAGGGGCCGACAGTCAGACTATTATCAAGAATGTCTGTGAAAAATGCAAAGTGCGAAGGGACCAGGCAACGTGGGACATAGTTGATTTCAGAGCGTCATCCACGATCATCTCTATCGAGAATGGATCAGCGAACATCGAATTCTCCATCAAATGCTATGCTCATCACCACGGCATAACGAATTTTTCGTAGGCAACCCCGTTTTCACCTCGGGCAAGTTCCTCATTATAATGCTAGCGCCGACGCCGTTCTTCGGGATCACCAGGGTGCCACCATCGACCGTACGCCACTCCCATTGCTTTTCAATATCTCGGGAAAAGGAAAACCACCGGCGGAGCCCAAAAGAGCGCCAAAGCGCTCCGTCAGAGGGGTGACTGCTCGACGACCTAGTATTTATTATACGTTACACCACAATGGCCTGCTGGTATCTGACATCCATATATATTTAGCCGGTCCACGCATCGCTCCTGCTGTTCATTCCTCCGTCAATCCTTCAGCCAAGGAACCTCAGCACGTCGACAATGTAACCGCTCAAGAACTGATAACCTCTCATGTGTGGATCCCTACTGGGGATATCCGACAAACCAGTAATTCATCCCTTTGTCCTTTGCTCCTTCTCTCACTGTGTCGACCTTAGGCAACAACAGTCAACAGCCCTGCTGGGTAGACCCTACAACTTGGAACCTTCCGGCTGTCGATCCCTCCCTTTGGTTCACCGGTTCTACACCCGCCAATGCTCCGCCCCTCACGCCAAATACCTCACAACATGCTGTTCAACTCCCGGAATTAGGACTCAGCTCCCATGATATGGGTATGGTGTGAATTTGATATGCAACGGGTCTGATACTTGTGTCAGGTTCCTTACACCATGTGGACTCTCTACCACTCGCGAGCAACGGCAACCCCGTCGTTGACTCTGGTACACGTACAAGTGCGTCACCAAATGGCGAACAGGTCCTCCCCGCTATGTCTTGTGAGAATGCATCAGTTCCTCGCTCACTTGGACCCACCACGGGTGAGCCTCACTGTGGACGTAGCATAAGTAGACAGTCTTCCAGAATACCCGACCAAAATTCATCGGGGGTACCTCAGGCTCTTAATACACCCTCAGTTGTGCCTTCAGGGCAGGGAGGCAGCGCTCCTGTTGTCTCCACACCGCCCGAGACGTCACAAGTGCAAATCGACTCTCCTGCACATACCCACAATGAGGGTATAAATCAAAATACGGGTGCAACTGTACTGGAGGAGGTGGTCCCAGAGAGAGGTCCTACGACAGGAAGGAAACAGATCGTTCTATTCGGTGAAAACTTTCCTGCTGTTCCACTCTATGTATGCTTTGGAGATAATTGGGCTCGTGCCGTAAGTTACGCCTGGTATCACTGTCCATTTTGAATTAATCCTCAGTATCCGACAGAGGAGGTACGATTCCCGTATTCTGCGATGCTGCCTTCCTCCATCAGCTAGTCCAGGTGTCGTGAACGTGACACTATCTCAAACACCCTCCAAGAATGCACCTGAGGTCGGGGGGAGTATTGCCACCTTCGTGTATGAGGAGAGTCGGCCCGAAACGTGAGTCCATTTCCATAGGCCAGGGCTTGCCAGTTGTTGATCGGCCCTGCTAGTCTTCTCTCTCTACTTAAGGCCATTTATCAGTGGGAAGATGAAACAACCCGACAAAAGGGACCTGCGAAGTCGTTTTCTATGATGCCTACCCATCCTCACCCGACCTTCAATCCGCGCGCTAACTCGAACAACCAAGAGCGAGAGGAGGTACCTACAGGGCTGCAAGACGTGAATTTAGAAGATATCTCTATCCACTTCCTTTGCACATACTCTACACACCCCAACTGGACGCAAATAGTCTCCACTCGCAATGAATACGGTCAGACTTTGGCACACATCGCTGTCACTCTCGGTTATTTCCGACTTCTCCAGCACTTATTCAGATGGCAAATCGACCTCAACATCGTAGACAGTATGGGGTTTTCGGCGCTACACTACGCCTACCTTTTTAAACAGGAAGAGTGCGCCAATATGCTCATCCATTCAGGTGTCGACCGATTCATTCTCGATGACCTCGGACGTTCCCCTGCCGACCTAGACCCATCCTTAGAGGTCAGATTACGTTCAATTATGGATATGGATATGGATAGTAGTGCCGATGGCGCTCCACCTATCGAATGCGACACCGAAATACCGGACGAAGCGGGGAAGCTCTATGCAAAACACTTCTTGATTCAACAGTGGATGCGAGAGGGCGAAGATGAGGGAAGGGGTGATGTGCCCCTATCCAGATGCCAAAGTCAAGAAACCAGTGGTCTTCCAGCTCTGGACTCTGCGGATGAGAGGGTTCGGGGTGTAATGTATAAGCGTTCCTCTTTGGGTATTCGCACTCCAGAAAAAGACTCCACGCTCGGCGTAGCGGAAGGAGTAGACATGGAAGCGTTAATCGAAACAGGGACGCCACCCCATATCACCTATCCACCTTCTCCCATCTGCGAGGTCTCATCTCACACGCAAGAAGCTAACAGACCTCCCGACACTGGTCGGAATCCATTCTCTCACCCGGGTCCATTGGGCGGTGCCATAAAAAACACACCCGACCTCGAAGACGACATCAAAGAACAGAACGGCGCTAATGATGGGGAGCTGCTGCAGCGCTCGAACAGCCGCCCAAAGAGCACGAGTGTAACCATTCCCGATTCACCAATAACAAAGCGACGATTGCCCTCTGCGCCGTATGCGTGTCCCAGCGCCAGAGGTCAGCAACCCATCTCTAACTCGTCTATGGAGCCAGCGGACGCCGTGCCTCTCTATAGCAGTAGAAAGGGTGAGTTCGTCAGGATCACCTTCATGTTATTGAGCCTTGCATTATAATCCTGGGTGCTTACAATGCATGCCAAATAGACGCGGCTTTACCGACCGCCGAGATGTCGAGTCGTCAAACACTTGACGCTGGTGCAACTCGCCAGCCCGCTGAATCGGTCCGCACCTTCTCTAGTAGCCATAGCACCACAACCGAATATATTGGTACCAGTACTGGTAACCTTCGTCATAGTCCCCGGCCGGAGATTCTTGCGTTGGGTGAAGTGGGGGCGGTGGGTTCTATGCGTGACCCCATTGAGGCCATGCTGGATCGGCAGGGCAGGCAGGTGGAAGGGTTCAAGCAGACTGGTCTGAGAAAATGGGGGACACCTGGCAACTCCGAACTCAAACAACTTATGACCCCACAGGAACTACAACGGATTGAAGAACTCAAGCAAGTCGAGAAAAACTTTAATGCATCTGATTGGCCGGGCAATCACCTCATCGAACCTGGCCACCGCCTCGCGTGGATGTATGGTATGCATCGCTCATCAATCTATACGGTATTTGTTCAAGACAACGGAGACGATACATATGGATGTCGTCATGATGGGTGCCACACCCAGGTCGATTCCCTTGAGGACGCGATCACACATCAGCGATATCACCACTTTGACCATAGACCATTCGAATGTATCCCCCTCAGTGGTGCCCAGTGGTAAGCAGCACTCCGTTTCATTCCTTGAGCTACTCCTTCTCGCTTCTCTATTCGCGTCATGTGTAACTCACTTCTGTCCCATAGCGGCGAACGATTCCACGCCCTCGTTGAGCTGGAAGAGCACCAGCAGAACTGCCCATAAATGCGTTCTCTAGAAAATATGTAGCGCCGTTATTGAGGGTACACACCATAGTCATCCACCCCCCCGTCAGCGCACATACTTTGGCAAGTCGTCTGGATTTTCCATTCTATCAGACATATGTATCCTTTATGCGTACCCCATGCACTTTATTCTATGTTGTTCTCATATGCCGAGTTTCAGCTCGATCTAGTACTGTTATGTAGCAATAGCATTTGAGACATGGGCACATGGTTAATTAATAGACATTCCCATTCAGAAATCGGTGACCCAAATTTGGAGACTGGTCCCGCTTTAGAAATAAGGAACAAATTCTTCCTACTACATGTGGCATTTTCCGCAGGCGTGACCTTAGGAATGGATTCTGTGCGACGACACTTCTGAAGAGGTGCATCTCGATTAATTAGATTTCGAAAGTAGTACGCTAGGAACGATGGTGTCCATTGTACCGACGGACAAAGCATCGCCATATTCTGACTGCTACGGCTTCTCTCGCAATTTGATGGCCCGGCTTCCTCCCCACGGCTCTGCCATGGCACTGCTCGTGGTCCCTGGCGCCCATGAACGTATATATTCACCCGGGATGAGGTCACGAGTTCTGGCCGTGGACGGATGCGGGTAAATTGTCCGCTTTTTGTCGACGTCTCACGCATAGACTCAATTGCAGTCAGTTCTGGCCATCAGGTAAAGGTCTCGGACACCACGCCGGCCTTCTATTCGACACTCGCTAGCTTGGTTCACCTCGAACAATTACAAATTCACAAATAAACGGTCGCAAAGTGAGAGTCGGGCTCATCTGGCATGATTTACCTGGGCGAACATGAGGGTGTAGGAGTCACCCTGGTCCACTCGACCAGACTCCTACGACCCACCACTGTTCTTAGTCATCCCATCACAATCAGATACTCCTCATGCAACCAAATATGCATCCTGAGCTTGCTCATGAGTACTATGTCACTCCTCCGGTCACCGTCCGTCGCGAGATTTCTAACCCTGCTCCGCGCCTATCCACTACTTGTTCAATTCACTGATATCATATGGTCACTACCTAGCTGACCGCCCTGCAAGCCATCGCCCTTCGCGTTCAGACCGCCTTGCCTCGCGCATTCAAGCCGAGTTCGCTCAGCAACCTAAGTCTGATTTGACAAACTCGGTGGTGTGTATGTCAAGCATAGTGGACAGATCGGGCGAGATGAAGCGAAGCCGCCGTCAGGAATGAACTACCAGAAAGAAGGAATTTCTATATGAGTATGCTTTTGATCTTCCAGGGACATTCGTGAAGAAATGTCTCCTTAGGATCTTCACCCGCCTCTATTCGGACAGGGGGCGTAGGAAAAAATGCTACTCTCCTACCCCATACATGAGGCGGCGCTTTCAGAATGAAGGACTACGAGCTTCGTTGCAAGAACATGGTGGGCTTGTGGTGAAGCGTGGAATTGAGGTGAGTTCACAGGTCTGCACATTGCACGGGCATTGACCAAATGTTTGCGCATCAGCGAAGTTTATATGGACCGCTAAACCGTTGAAGGAATGTTGGAAGACTCCCGTCTTCATTGATCTTTAGCCGGCTCGGCCAGTGAGAGCAAACAGAACAAACCTCTCGAGCAGGAATGTGAGCTAATAGAGAAACAGAAAAGTAGTTTACGCTCGGCCTCTGACACTACTCTCATACAATGTGCTTGAAGCCGGTGCATCGGTCTGTTGTATTGTGATGGGCGTCGAAGGGTGCGATGTTGGAGGAGATGGATGACGGACTACGTATATTTACAGCTTGGAAAGGGGCGGATAATTCACTGTTCCGCATCCACGTCCAGTCACGGAGAAAACTTCATGGACGTGATTGTTTTTGCAATGTAGGTACGCTTCATACACTGCATCGCGGTAGATTTGCCATGCCGTTCTGGTGGAAGAAGGGGATGTTGGCAGAAATGTTGAGGGCCGGCGTGGAAGAGGACAGAATACGTATGTGTAACGTATGCTTCCTTCTCCTTTGGTTTGTGCTTCTGCTTGCCCCCTTCGTCGGCTCTTGGATAATTTTGAGGCCCCGGCATACCTGTGAGACCATCGAATCTTGCTTGGAATATAATCGGAGTCGTCTTGACTGCTCTCCTGATCACGTTCGAATCCTCACCCGAGTCCTCGTTCTGGTCCTAGCTCGGTCTCCTCATCTCGCTCCATTGCCAGCTTTGCAGCTTGAAAGATCACATCCGCTTCTACTTCACCAAGCTCATCTTCAGCCTTCACTGTCCCGGTGTTGTTCAAAGGGAACAGAAGTTCCCTCTTCCACTCTCGTCGAGTCTTCAGGTGGCAACAGCGCTCCATTCACACTTCCAGCATGTTATTGGACAATTAGCTTCACAGTGAGAGCCGGAGTATAAACTGGGGGGTGGCCTTGTGGAGGAGCCGGACTAGGTGAGGATTGGACGGTGGCCCACAAAAGGTAAGTGTATAGTAGCCGGTCATATACTCGAAGTATGTATGCACACCTTGTTATTTGTGTCCATCTGTGCTGAGGGTAGAAATGCAGGATTGATGAACGCAAACATTTGATTTGCATCCACTGATCCATAGAGTGCTGGGGGCTCTCGATTATTTGCCAATCGACACTTTAGAGCTCCTCGAACATACCATATGCATAGCAGGTGCTTGGATGTTGGCCAGGCACATTGATATCTGACTGGTCCTTGTCGGATAAGGTGAGTTCTGGGGTAATCCCACGGGCCTTCAGAGCTTCCATCCAATTTACAAGATCTGCCTCTTTCGTATGTGGTGGTGCGTCTGCGTTGGTGACCACAAACAGGTACGAGAGGGGCAATCCTTCACGGGTATACCTCCATATGACTCTTGTTAGTGTTAACTACCAATTTATTTAGTGTTGGAAATAGAGGTTATTTGAAATACTTACACGTTGAGTCCACAAGGAACCAATCGGGATGATGTACCCAAACCCCCATGAAGTCCTATACAACATGGGCACGCGAATACACGAAGTAAGTTTAGGCTGTGTCGGAATTTGCTCCAGACTGTGCGTCCTGCTGCAATCTTCACGGTAGTTAGGCTGGCTTGTTTGTTGTTCACGCCACTTGGACCTGACCATCTTGCACCTTGGTGGAACATCATTCTCCGTCAGGTTGTGGATGACCTTTGCTGTTGGTAAAGCGTTGGTTGTTAATTGATATTGGTATAGTAAATAAAACAACGGACGGGTTGCGAATTCTTCGAGGACATTGTTTTGATGATCTGCGAGTGCGCTCGCCGTGACTCCGGACGTGACACGATTGACCAGATATCGTCTGAAAGTGCTATTTATGTCGTCTTTGCTGCGTGTGCGTGCCTTCAGACCCGCGGGATCCATCCTTTTGGTGCATTGAGGCAGTAAGTAAATGTCGGACCTTCCCGAACGGTTCTGACCCCTGGTATGTCCCTCAGGTTATCGCTTTGGATATTCCCAATATCCGGAAGTGAATCTTGTGAGCTGGCGAGAACGGACACACGAACCTTCGTTCCGAATTCGCCGCTTGACCGCGTGGAGGACCCCAGGAGTATCCCTCCCGCCGGGGGTCAGTAATTTCGCTGAACGTCCAAGAAAACAACAATCCCTACACCCACGTGGACCCCCTCGAAGTATCACAGGCAAACAGAAACGTGCGAGCTGGGGGCTGGCACTCTAACACGAAAAGACAAGCTTCGTGGGTTCAACTATATGCTTTCGGAAGGGTATTCCCTAATGGTTCGAACCCAAGACCATTAACCCACTCAGCGGCCGATACCCACTTATTTAGGATGCAAACAGAATCGGGTAAGAGTGAGATGCATTCGGGTCTCCTGATAGGGCATGCGTTGGGCCGCTGAGTTCGGACTCGGACACTCAATGAAAGCCACCTCGAGGCCACCACACCTCAGCGATGTGTAGAGCCGAGTGCAATGTAGAGCATCTTGAACACTACCATCTCCAACCAACAACAAATGGCCCTAGGTGTGCCCGACTGGATCTCCAAGGTATCAAGTATTTTGGGCTTTTGGACGATCACAGGCATCATCACATTTCTGATCCTATGCTGGATGGGGATATACTATATAGGCTAAGTGGTACTGTTCTACAACTACACCGTCCTTACTAGAGCTTCCGCTAGGTATACAATCTCCGCGACGCCCGCAGAGACGCCCGAAGGAGAATTCAAAATCACCCAATATGAGATACGTTCTTTAAGAGGTCTCAATTCCGACCTTGATAGTGCGATCAGTCGAGCGCTTCACAGTAGCGAGCGGTACATGAAAAGAACTTCCCATTCGCCCACCCTGTACACCGCCTCACGTACGCTCTTAGGCGTTTGGATGTCCTGTCTGAGACCAAACACAGTCTATGGTTTAGGTTCTCTGCTTTGTTTCGGGCCGATCCCTGTTTGCGGCCCTTGGAAGAACTCGAGGACTTGAAGCAAAAGTCTCAGCGAACGACAGTGCGTGGTTTGCACCAAGATTGAAGAGTACCTCGTACCCACCGCAGGATGTCCGGCTTATAATCCTGGGTGCTTACAATGCACGCCAAAAAGACGCGGCTTTACCGACCGCCGAGATGTTGAGTCGTCAAACACTTGAGGCTGGTGCAACTCGCCAGCCCGCTGAATCGACGCGCACCTTCTCTAGCAACACAGTCGCATCTATTGGTACCAGTACTGGTAACCTTCGTCATAGTCTGGCGCAACCAATAGCCTCGCGGTATGCAGGCGAGTTACCTCCCAGTTGTGCATCGTAGTGCTTACGACTTGCTTCAGATCCGCCTTTCTATGGCTATTTCGCTGGCCCGATTCACCCTGGATATCAGCAGAATAACGGTGTGATACCTATCGCTGGGTCTAGTAAATCAGCAATGCCCCCCGCTTTCGCACCACCGAGCGTCCATCCAGCCAGCCAGTCCGGTACGCAATCCTAAGATTCATCCTTCGGCCGATACCGGACCTATATTTTAGACCCCGTGTTTCCTAATCCACTTGGTGATTACCCCCGGTCAACCGACCCTGCACTCTCCGCTCTGCCCACCGTCTTACCCCAAAGACCCGACCAACAATGTTGCCTTCCCATTCACCAATGTCTCGAGTCCCCTCTACCTGAATGTTCCCACGGACACCGTCCCAGATGCTCTCGAAGTAACTCCTCGGTTCCTTCCCGACGAGCCCGTTGCGCTCCAGGAGAACTACCTCACCCTCAAGGGTGTTCCTAAAAGGAAGCGCGGACACAATGGAGGCTGGCCAACAGCTCATTCTGGAGATTCAGATGGAGTTCTTTGACTGGTTGGACAGCCTTGAACCACAGACAACGACGGAGAAACTTGTTCCCCAGCATATCTCAGCGTGGATGGACCAAGTGACACCCAAGAAGGCACAAAACTCTGCCATGTTCGCCTTGCTTGCTGGTAGCACTTGTGTGCTTTCTGCAGTGGGAATGGGATGTGAATTAGAAGCCCGAAACCAACCTCGACTCACGGGCTAGGAGACATTGGTCGGTCGATGGTTAAAGGACTCTACGGGCAATCTGGGGTAGGAGGTGACGATAACGATGAAGATATCTAGACGGGTCCTATTTAAGGATAGTCGGGACTCCTCGTGATGTGCTCGGCCAAGGTCAACAGATACCTTCGATTCCATGGAGGTCGAACGTCCATCGTTAATACGCGCGGGGAAGATGGTACGTGGTGTATGATAGCGTTGACAACTCGTTTGCTGAGCGAGGTAACGGCGGCCGGTCCAAGGATTGAGCTATTGCAACCCTCCCGGTCAAGATGCGCTCGAGTGGCAAGTGGACCAGTACGCTGGCCATAGCACCCACTTCATCAAGGAAAGTAAGGACATGCGAATTATCAACGCTTAATGCCCAGATTTCTGGTTGATTTTTGGCGGTCATCGAGCACTTTCTCTTTTTTCCCCGCCTTGAACCTGATTCGCCTTGTGTTCATTATGTATCTCGGTTCAGGGTGAATTATATTTAAATGCGTGTTCTCATACGTGTAGTCGTCCCCCCGCTTATACCCAATTCCAACATTCAGATCATTGGTAATTGGTGCAGTGCGAGAGACCTGTATTATGACGACGATCACTACAGGGACGAAAGTCATCTATACTGAGGAAGGCACCTGCCTCGTAAGACATATCGTAAGGCGGATCGAACGGATCGAGTGGATGGTGGACGCCAAAAGGAAGATCCAGGGAACAGAGTAGGATGTTCTTACCTCCCGAGGAAGCTAGATGGGTCTAGAAATAACGGATTGGGGCGGAAAGCAGAATGGCTTGGTCGCGGAAAGAGGCAGTCGGAAGACAGATTCCCTTGGTCAAAGATTAGATTGTGGGGCGAAAAGGATTGCACTGATGAAAGCGCTGGTTGTATAAAACAATGGACAGGTTTCGAATTCCTCTAAGACATCGTTTTGATGATTTGCAAGTGACGTGACATGATTGACCAGGTGTCGCCCCTGCTGTCGCGTGCGAGAGACCTAACATTGGGGAGGTAAGTAAATGTCGGGACTTCCCTCTGACCGCTGGTATGTCCCTCAGGTTATCGCTTTGGATATCCCAATATCCGGAAGGAAATCTTGTGAGCTGGCGAGAACGGACACACGAACCTTCGTTCCGAATTCGCCGCTTGACCGCGCGGAGGACCCCAGGAGGACCCCTTTATTCATCAGGGAGGAGTCTCGCCGAAGGTCCAAGGGGACAAGTAATGGGCTGCTCTACATGCATTTGGGTGACCTCCTCGAAGAACCATAGACAAAGGAAATGTGCGGTCTGAGCGGTGTACTCCAACACAAGACAACAAACGTCGTGAGTTCAACTATATGCTTTTCGGAAGGGTATTCCCTAATGATTCGAACTCAAGACCATTGAACCCTCCCGACAGCAGCCGATACCCACGTATTCGGGATGCAAACGGAATCGGCGAAGGGTAAGTACGTGAGATTCATCGATAGGGCATGCGTTTCGCCACTGGGTTCGGAGTGGGAATCCGAATGAAACCCGCCTCGAGGCCACCATACCTCATCGCTGTGTATCGCCGAGTGTAATGTAGAGCATCTTAAACACCACCATCCCCAACAACAACAAATGGCCATAGGTGTGCCCGACTGGATCTCCGAGATCTCAAGTATTCTAGGCTTTTGGACGATCGTATGCATCATCACATTTCTGATCCTATGCTGGAGGAGGATATACTATGTAGGCTAAGTGGTACTGTTCTCACAAGTACACCGTCCTTACTAGGTCTTCCGCTAGGTATACAATCTCCGCGACGCTCGCAGAGACGCCCGAGGGAGAATTCAAAGCATCCAAGATGAAATACGTTCATTGAGAGGCCTCAATTCCGACCTTGATAGTGCGATCAGTGGAGCGCTTCACAGTAGCATTCTGGACCAAGAGCGGTACGTGAACGTGAAAAGGGCTCCATTCGCACACGCTGTACACCGTCTCACGTACGCTCTTAGGCCTTTGGATACCCCGTCCGAGACCAAAGACGGTCTATGGTTTTGGTTTTCTGCTTTGTTTCGGGACGATCCCTGTTTGCGGCTCTTGGAAGAACATGAGGAGGACTTGAAGCAAAAGTTTCAGCGAATGACAGTGCGTGGTTTGCACCAAAAATTGAAGAGTGCCTCATACCCACCGCAGGATGTCCGGCTTATAATCCTGGGTGCTCACAATGCTCGCCAAACAGACGCTCTCATCGACCCTGTTGTATTGCCCCCTTCTCCAGAGCCACACCAGGCAATCCCACAAACCCATTGGCGGTATCCGTCTGTTGAACAGGGCACGGCGCCCTCTCAGCAGGTTTCTATCAGCAGAGCCGTCTCCCCACCCCAAGTCGAGCCGCGCCGCCCACTTAATTCAAATGCGGACGCATACGCTCAGGACCTTTCACCTATGGATTGGTTCAGCTCTTTAACGACCGTCCGCAGTATTCCCGATGAGGGGTTGCGTCAGGGGTCGCCTCATCCCGAGCCGTCTACTCTACATCGCCATTCAGAGCACACTAGCGCCCTTCTATCTTTTACAGGACATTTCTCAAGTCGAGATGTTGATTCAAATTTACCGCCCGCCCATGCTAACCATGCCAGGCTCTCTGAGCGCCTCGCTAAACCTGGTTACCGGCTTCCTCCACCTTTTGAGGACATGGAGATTCCTGATAGTCTCCCACCCTCCCCGACTGCCCCAGCGGCTTTACCGACCGCCGAGATGTCGAGTCGTCAAACACTTGAGGCTGGTGCAACTAGCCAGCCCGCAGAATCGACCCGCACTATCTCTAATGGCTATAGCTCTATTTATACCAGTTCTAGTAACCTTCGTCATAGTACCCGGCCGGAGATTCTTGCGTTGGGTGAACTGGGGGCGGTTGATTCTATGCCTGACCCCATTAAGGCCGTGCTGGATTGGCGAGGCAGGCAGGCAGAAGGGTTCAAGCAGACTGGTCGGAGGAAAATGAGGACGCCTGGCGTTACCTGGGAGCTGCCGCTTGGCGACTACGAACTCAGCGGCGAGGAGGACAACCAGCGCAAGCGGAGGAAGCCCGACGTTACCTGGAAGTTGCCGCCTAGCATCTACAAACTCAGCGGCGAGGAGGATAACCAGCGCAAGCGGTGGAAGCCCGACATTACCCGGGAGTTGCCGCCTAGCTTCTACAAACTCAGCGGCGAGGAGGACAGCCAGCGCAGGTGGAGGCTACCTCTTATCCACCGCATGGAGGCCGTGCGGGGAGAAGCGTTCGAGCAGACTAGTCTGAGAAAACGGAGGTCGCCTGGCGTTACCTGGGAGCTGCCGCCTGGCGACTACGTTGTTTCCAGGGCCAGCTCCGGTTCCTCGAGACGCATTTCTCCTCCTGACCCCCCACTCGTATGACGCGCTTCCGACAGCACACCACCGTGCCACGAAAACGGAGCACCAGTGGCAGCAGCACAGTAGTGGCTGGTTCTCGTGCGACGACGAGGAGCGAACCACCCTCGACGACGGCCCCCCCCATCCCCTGCAGAGTCCCAAGGTCAGTCCTGGGACGAGGACTACCCCGATTCGGAAACGATGCTCGCTAACAACCTCACCGATGCGTGTTCAGCCCACACAGATCGAGGGACGTCGCATGCGCAAAAGGGACTACCCCCTGCAAAGCGCCGCTTTAGTATCAATGTCGTTTTGCCCTTGTCACGGAACCACTAATCCAGATGTTCAACTAGTGAATGATTTGTAAAATAGTAGCGTTGTTAACCATTGGTTGTGATTCCGGGATAGATATTCATACTAGACTTTAGACAATAAAGTTCATTGTACCCACTTTTACGAAAAAGCTCTGAGGCGCGCCTATATATACCACATACAATGGAACTTGTGGAAACAGTGGAGCCTCTGGAACTCCTCATATATACGAACCGCTTCACGTATCTGTGTGGAGATCGTGCGACGGTGTTCAGGGAAGTCTGTACCATCAAACCACTGGAGAAACTCGCAAAGCTTAGGGATAATGGGAGTGAGTTGGTAGGACGGAACTGCATCGAGAAGCTTGCAAAGTGCCCCGAGCACAAATTCCCCATTAACTGCAGGTCCGCCCAG
>Ga0307515_10011010_pt1 | contig 17230 bp, 15 predicted proteins | sample 17_EM_MG_FD_194513 | JGI IMG/M metagenome (GOLD analysis project Ga0307515, IMG submission 194513) | Populus trichocarpa ectomycorrhiza microbial communities from riparian zone in the Pacific Northwest, United States - 17_EM | ecosystem: Host-associated > Plants > Roots > Unclassified | place...
CGTGCCGGAGCTGGTCAGGCGGATGGCGTGCGGGACGTCCTTGATGTCGTACTCGCCCTTGCCGTCGTCATCCGTGAAACCGACCGTCGCACCGTTCATACGCGTCTGCGTGAACTTCTCGGACATGACCATCTGGCCGTTGTACGTGGTGTGTTCGGGCGAACCGGCCGAGATCGGGATGGTCTTGACGACCTTGCCGTCCTGCTCGACCTTCATCTGCTTGGACTTCGCGTCGACGTACGAGACCTGGTTGCGGCCGATGTGGAAGGTGACCGTCTTCTGCTGCACGCCGTAGACCCCGGAGGCGCCCTCCACGCCGTCGAGCGCGAGCTTCAGCGTGACGGTGGAGTTCTCCTTCCAGTACTCGTCGGGGCGGCAGTCCATGCGCTGGGTGTTGAACCAGTGACAGACGACTTCCTGGCCGCTGGTGGAGGTGACCGTGATGCCCTTCTGGACGGCGGCCTTGTTGGTGATCGCCTTGTTGAAGTTGATCGACACCGGCATGCCGACGCCGACCGTCGAGCCGTCCTCGGGAGTGAAGTTCCCTATGAAGCTGTTGGCCGGGGAGACCGTGGTGAAGGAGGCGTTCTCGTGGGCCGCGAGCCCGGCGGAGTCCTTCGCCGTGGCCGCGAGCTTGTACGTGGTCGAGCGCTCCAGCTGGGCGCTCGGCTTCCAGCTGAGCTTGTCGGCGGAGATGGTGCCCGCGACGGCCGTGCCGTCCGCGGTCGTCATCGACACGGCCGTGAGCGTGCCCTTGCTGACGGTGACGGCGGCCGAGTTGTTGATGGAGGCGTTGTCCGAACCGTCCGCCGGCGTGATCTTGATCTGCGCCTCGGAGGACTTCTTGGCGGCCGCCTCGTCGGCCTTGGACTGCGAGCTCTGGCTCGAATCGCTCCCGGACGACTTGTCGTCGCTGCCGGAACACGCCGTGAGCACGAGCACACCGCCGAGCAGTGCGGACGCGGCCACAAGACCCTTGCGCCGCTTACTGTCCGTCATCACACGTTTCTCCATCGTTGCCGAAAAACCTGAAAACCCCGGGCGCCCCGTAAACAGTTTCTTAAGAAACCAACGCTACGACTGCCGCATCCCGTTCCACTTCCCCGCCAGGTGTGGGGCACACCACGTCCACCGTGGCCCCTGACACCCTTGAGACGGCGAAACCCCGGGCAGCGGTTGCCGCCCGGGGTCACCTACTCCCGCGCACGGCTCAGCCGACCACTGCCGTCCCGTCTGCTTCCTCATCGCCGTCGACATCATCCTCGTCGAGGTCCCAATCCGGCGAATCCGGGTCGTAGTCGATCTCCTCACTGCTCCACGAGGCCTGGGCCAGTTCGACCCCGGGCATCTCGCCCACCAGGTCGAACGGGTCCACGAGATAGGCGAGGGCCTCGGCGGTGTCTTCCGTCACAGCGGTCTCGGCGTGCCCGCGCTCGTCGCCGGGCAGCTCGGGATCGTCGGCGATCTTGGCCAGCGCGGCCTTGGTCACGGCGTCCTCGTTCTCGACTTCAAGAACGAGTTCGACACGAAGGCGTACAAAACGTGATGTCTCTGGGGTGCTCATGCCGGGAGCGTACGGCCCACAGCTCCCGTGACTTTCCCGCGACCCGCACAGTTCATTAGCATCGCTCCACACGGCCAATTCGCCAGCGCCACAAGGGGATCGATATTCCGTGTCAACCGCTCGCCGAACGATGCTGACCGCCACCGCCGCGGGCACCCTGCTGGGCGCCCTCTGGTTCGTCCCCTCCGCCAACGCGACGGTGACCGACCAGGCCAGAGTGGAGACTTCGGCGACGCCCACCTCGCAGGTCACCCAGCAGGCACGGGTCACCTCGACGGCCGTCACCGCCTCCTCCGAGAACACCCAACTCGCCGACACCGGCAGCCCGAACACCACGCCGTACATCGTCGGAGGCACGCTGTTCCTCGGCCTCGGCGCCGGTTTCGTGGCGTATTCGGTACGACGGGAACGGCTGGGCTTTTAACCGGCTTGACGGTTCTTTGACTCAAGCTTCATAGTCCGCTCATGAAGAGATCTTCGGGCATACGCCTGTGCGCCACCGTCGCGGTGAGCGCGCTGTCGCTGGCCCTCATCACCGGTTGCTCCGACGGCGGTTCGGACAAGGCCGAGAGCAGCACCGAGAACGCCGCGCAGGGTTCCGAGAAGAACACGGCCAAGGCGCTCACCGCCGCCGAGTTGAAGAAGCTGATCCTCGCGAAGAGTGATCTCGTCGGCTACGAGATCGCGCCGGTCGACAAGTCGGTCCCGGCCACCAAGACCGCTGTCACCGTCGACAAGCAGCAGTGCGAGCCGCTGGCTTGGGCCATGTCCGCGCAGGCGCCGGGTGACGCCGCCTCGGCCACGAACGAGACGGCCACCGAGGCGAAGAAGGCATCCGCCTCTCCCTCCAAGTCGGTGGAGGACATGACCGACAAGGAGATGGAGGACGCGTTCAACGCCTCGCTGGACCACCCGGTCACCCTGATCGGACTGTCCTCGTACGACGGCGACGGCGCGGAGAAAGCCCTCAAGTCCGTCTCCGACGCGGTGAAGAGCTGCTCCGGCGGCTTCGCCCTCACCGTGGGCAAGGACAGCACGAAATACACCGGGGTCGTCGCCGAGAAGGCCTCCAACAGCGGTGACGAATCGGTGGCGTTCGGCGCGAGCAGCGTCATGGAGGACACCGGCGGCCAGAAGGGCACCGTGCACACCGAGGTGGTGCGCCACGGCAGCACCCTCGTCACGTACTACACGGTCAACATCGGCGCCCTGATCGCGAACAAGGCCTACACCGTGCCGTCCACCGTGATCGACGCACAGGCGGCCAAGCTCAAGTGACCGACGGGGCCCCGCCGTTGACGGGACGGGGCCCCAGCAGCCGTACGGCGAAGGCCCATCGGCCAACTCCTTTACCGCAGCGGCCCGGTGACCTTCTCCACGGCCTCGACCACATGCCCGCCCCGCACGAACGCGTCCGCCGCGGCGAGGTCGGGAGACAGGAACCGGTCCGGCCCCGGACCCTCAACTCCCGCCGCCCGTACGGCATCGATGACCGCGCGCGAGGCCGACGCCGGGGCCAGCCCCTCCCTCAACTCCACGGCGCGCGTCGCGGCGTACAGCTCGACGGCGATGATCCGGGTGAGGTTGTCCACGGCGGTGCGCAGCTTGCGCGCGGCCGACCAGCCCATGGAGACGTGGTCCTCCTGCATCGCGGAGGAGGGGATGGAGTCGGCGGAGGCGGGCACCGCCAGCCGCTTCATCTCACTCACCAGCGCGGCCTGCGTGTACTGCGCGATCATCAGCCCGGAGTCGACACCGGCATCGTCCGCGAGGAACGGCGGCAGCCCGTGCGAACGGTTCTTGTCGAGCAGCCGGTCGGTACGGCGCTCGGCGATCGAACCGAGGTCGGCGGCGGCGATGGCGAGGAAGTCGAGGACGTAAGCCACCGGCGCGCCATGGAAGTTGCCGTTCGACTCGACCCTCCCATCAGGCAGCACAACGGGGTTGTCGACGGCCGACGCCAACTCCCGCTCGGCGACGAGCCGTGCGTGCGCGATGGTGTCCCGCCCGGCACCGGCGACCTGCGGCGCACACCGCACCGAGTAGGCGTCCTGGACGCGCGGCGCGTCGTCCTGGTGGTGCCCGGTCAGCTCCGAACCGGCAAGCACGGCAAGCATGTTGGCGGCACTGGCCCCCTGCCCGGGGTGCGGCCGGATGGCGTGCAGCTCGGGCGCGAGCACCTTGTCGGTACCGAGCAGCGCCTCCAGCGACAACGCGGCCGTGACGTCGGCGGACTTGTAGAGCATGTCCAGGTCGGCGAGGGCCATGACCAGCATGCCGAGCATGCCGTCGGTGCCGTTGAGAAGGGCGAGGCCCTCCTTCTCCCGCAGTTCGACAGGCGCGATCCCGGCGTCGGCGAGCAGCTCACCAGCAGGCTTCACGACCCCGCCCGGGCCCTCGGCATCGCCCTCGCCCATGAGCGTCAACGCGCAGTGGGAGAGCGGCGCGAGGTCCCCGGAGCAGCCGAGGGAGCCGTACTCGTGGACGACGGGGGTGATCCCGGCGTTGAGCACGTCGGCCATGGTCTGCGCGACCTCGGGCCGCACCCCGGTGTGCCCCGAGCAGACGGTCTTCAGCCGCAGGAACATCAGCGCGCGCACGACCTCCCGCTCCACCCGCGGCCCCATCCCGGCGGCATGCGAGCGGACGATGTTGCGCTGCAACTGGGCCCGCAGTTCCGGGCTGATGTGCCGCGACGCCAACGCCCCGAACCCGGTGCTCACCCCGTACACGGGCTCCGGCTTCGCGGCCAGCGCGTCCACGATCTCCCGCGCCGCGGCAAGCGCCGCGACGGCCTCGCCCGAAAGCTCGATCCGGGCGCCCCCACGCGCCACGGCGAGAACGTCGGACGCGGTGACCCCGGACGTCCCCACCACCACAGTGTGCATATCCATATTCAGGAGCGTACGCATTGAATGCGACGATGTCACTATCGGAGACCGGGTTAGCCCCTTACAGACAGGTCACCGGGCGCCGCAGTCGGCGAGCTGAGCCAATCGGACCGTCGGCCGCGTACGAAGGCAAGGCGACGTGTCGGGGGGTGTCCGCCCGCAGCGGTTGGCGCGTCAACACGGGCAAGCCGGTGAACGACGGTCCCCGCGCCAATCCGAGGACGGATACCCCCCGGCGCGGCGCCGCCCCACAACGCACCCCAGGCGACCCACCCACGCACCCGCACCCACCCACAAAGCCGCACCCCACGTCACGCCCGCCGCCCCCGGAACCGCCGCCGCTCCGCCGGCATCTCCGGCGTAGGAGAGTCCGCAAGCCGCACCACAGGATCATCCGGCCCATCCCGCCCGGCAACGACCGGCCTGTCCGCGCGGAGCGCCTTCGCCCGGTACTGAGCCGCGTCCGCCAGCCGGAACAACCGCCGACCGGAACGCACCGCCCCGATCGGATCCTCGGTCGACGCGACCCCGCACGCGACACCTTCCCCCAGCTCCAACTCGGCGGCGCGGCGGCACAGTTCGATCGCCGCGTCGACCACCTCGTCGGCGGGCGGCCCGACCGCGAGCAGACAGAACTCGTCCCCGCCGAGCCGCGCCGCGAGCGCACCCGGCAACATCGCGCCGCACAACGACAGCACCGAACCGAAGCGTTCGAGCAGCCGGTCCCCCACGGCATGCCCCCGGGTGTCGTTGACGCGCTTCAGCCCATTGAGGTCACAGACCACCAGGCTGACCACGACCCCGTCCCGCCGATGCCGCTCGATCGCCTCGTCGAGCCGTACGTCGACGGCACGGCGGTTGGCGAGCCCGGTGAGCGCGTCCGTGAAGGCCAGCCGCCGCGCCTCCTCCAACCGCTCGGTCTGCGCGATCCCGGCCGCGACGACGGAGGCCAGCACGGTCGCGAAATCAGCATCACCCCGGTCGAACACGGCCGCACCGACCGGCCGCGCCACATACAGCTCCCCCCACGCCCGCCCGTGCAGCACGATCGGGGCGACCACACAACATCCGCGCCTACGACGCCGTAGCGCCGCGACGCGCTGGTGGCAGTAACCGGGGCTGCCCGCGGCCGGGCCCTCGGCGGTCTCGACCCAGGCGTTGGGCTCGCCGCCGCCCGCCCACCGTTCGTGCAGGAACTCGGTGATCTCCGGGAACTGGTGCACCGGGTAGGTCTCGCCGTCCGGGAACTCCTCCTCGCCCTGGGCCCGCTCGCCCACGTTCACCAGGACCCGCAGCCGGCCCAGCTCCCGCTCCCACACCGACAGCGCGGCGAAACTCCCGTCCAGCGCCCGGCACGCGCCGGATGCCGCCGCCCGCCAGGACTCGCGCGGGGTGTGCGCCGCCGCCATCCCCTGCGCCAGCTCCACCACGGCCGCCAGCCGCCTGTCCTCACCCATCACTCCAGGCTAGGGAGGTTTCGGGCATAGCGGGACATTGATGCGGCGAACAGGTGTCGTGAACGTTGGGTTGTCCGCCAGGTGCGGGGAGGAAGGGGGGCTTGGGGTTGTCTCTCGGGTGCGGGTCCGTGGGGGCTGGTCGCGCAGTTCCCCGCGCCCCTAGGGGGTCGGCGCCGGCGGCGTTGATGAGTGGGCCTGCATCGCCCCCCTACTCCCCCGGCCACTCCGGCGTCCGCTTCTCGTTGAACGCCGCCACCCCCTCCGCCCGGTCCCCCGAGAACGCCACCGACCGCCACGCCGCATCCTCGACCTCAAGCCCGGCCCGCAGATCCAACCCGTGCCCCAGCCGCAACGCCCGCTTCGCCGCCCGCAGCCCGACGGGCGAATTCGCGGCGATGCGCGCGCCCAGAGCCAAGGCCTCCTCGCGGTCCTGCCCCGGCTCCACCAGGACGTCCACCAGGCCCAGTTCCGCCGCCTCCGCCGCCGCCAACCGCCGCGCGGTGAAGATCAGTTCGGCCGCTCGGGCCGCCCCCACCCGCCGCGGCAGCAACTGCGTACCGCCGCCCCCCGGAATCACGCCCACCGACACCTCCGGCAGCCCCACCACGGCCGTACCGTCCGCCACGATCAGGTCGCAGGACAGGGCGAGTTCGAAGCCGCCACCGAGGGCGAAGCCGTGGACCGCGGCGATCGTCGGCATGGGGAGCTCCAGGACGCCGGTGTACGCGCCGCGTGCGAGCGGGCGCTGCCGCACGAGTTCCGCATCGCTCAACGAGTTGCGCTCCTTCAGGTCCGCGCCCACGCAGAACGCCCGCTCGTGCGACGAGGTCACCACGCACACCCGCACGTCCCGGTCCGCCGCCAGCGCCGCGCAGGCCGCGGCGATCGAGCCCGCCATCGCCGTGGAGACGGCGTTCATGGCCTTGGGCCGGTCCAGGACCAGTTCCGCGACGTACCCGTGCCGTCGCACCAGCACGAACTCCCCGAACCGCGTCTCGGACCGCTCCTCGCTCATGACCGCCTCCTGGTTAACGTGGGTTAACAGACCTCGCCCCGATCATCGCACGCGACCTCCCCGTTCGGGTGACATCCCGCCCAACTCCCGCCGCACCGCCCGTAGAAGCGCATAACGTGCGTCCGCCACACCACAGGGGAGGGATCGTGACGACGACCACGAAGGCGGACCGGGCAGCGGACACCGAGGAGATGGCAGCGCCGCTCCCGAAGACTCCGCGCGGCCGACACCGCCGCCCCCGTCCCCGCAAGGTCCTGCTCGCCGTCGGAGGGCTCGCCGTGGCCGCCGGTGTGCTGAGCCTCGTACGGCTGGCGCCCGAGTCGGGAGTCGGCGGGCTGGGCACAGCGGAAGCGGAACCCCGCCCAGACCCGGGCACCGGCGCCGGCACCGACCGGCCCGCCAACGCCGCCGCGACCATCAGCGCCGACCCGACCGCGATCCCGTCCGCGACCTCGGTGATGGGCGGCGTGACTCCGACCCCTACGACTACGACGACCTCCGGGGTCGTACCGACCCCGTACGCAACCGCGACACCGAGGCCCGCAAACCCGACGACGATCCCCGACACGACCACGGCGGCCACCATGCCACCCGCACCTCAGGAACCGGCGCCCCACCAGTCATCGACCACGGCACCCGCACCCACCCACACACCCACGCCCACCCCGAGCCGGGCCCCCAACTCCCCGGCCCCCGCAGCGAGTCGACCGAGCCTGTGCGTGCCGATCATCGGCCTCTGCGTGGACGGACTCGCCAACCACTGAGCCACGTAAGCGAGTTGGGCCTATACGCCAGTTACGCCGGTGCCGAGTGCCGGCGGGTGAGCAGCCAGGGTTCGACAACTCCCAGGCCGCGTACGGGGCGTTGCCACATCGGCTGGAGCGCGAAGCGGTAGGTCGGGGGCTCCTCGCCCTCCTTCTCGGCCTTCGCCGCGGCTTCCGCCGCCTCCGCCTCGGAGGCGGGGGCCTCGCCGCTGCGGATGAGTTCCTCGGCGAAGGCGCTGTCGACGAGGACCGCGTCGCGAGGAGCTATCGACGTGAGCCGGGAGGCGAGGTTGACCGTCGTACCGAAGACGTCGCCCATACGGGTCGTCACCGTGCCGAAGGCCATGCCGACGCGGAGTTCGGGCATGGTCTCGTCGTTCGCCATGGTCTCGATCAGGAGCAGGGCGATCTCCGCGGCGACTCCGGCGTCGTCCGCGGAGTAGAGGACCTCGTCACCCAGGGTCTTGATGAGGCGGCCGCCGCGGGCGGCCACGAGGTCGGCGGCGGTGGTCTCGAAGGCCTCGACGAGTTCGCCGAGTTCCTCCTCCTCCATGCGGCGGGTGAGGCGGGTGAAGCCGACTAGGTCCGCGAAGCCCACCGCGAGCCGCCGGTCGACCATCTCCTCGTCGTCACCGGCCTGGACGACCCGGCCCGCCGACGCGGCGAGCTGGCGCCGCCAGACGTAGACGAGGAACTCCTCCAGCTCGGGCAGGAGCAGTTCGATGATCGGGTACGTCACCTCGGTGCGGGACATGCCCGGCTCCGGGGGCTCGGTCAGGCCCTCCAGGAACGAGTCCATCTGCCAGCCGGCCAGCCGCGCGGTGGTCTGCCCGGTGGAACGGGCCACCTGCACCGCCATCGCCTCGCTGAGCAGCCCCGCCTCGACGAGACCGGCCAGGCGGCGCAGCGCGAGGACGTCAGCCTCCGTGAACGCCTTGGCCTGGCCGACGTCGGCGAAGCCCATGGCCCGCCAGAAACGCGTGGCCAGCTCCATGGAGACGCCGGCGGTGCGGGCCGCCTGGAAGGGGGTGTAGCGGCGCTCGGCGCCGAGGATGAGCCCTTCGAGGCGCAGCGCGAGCGGGTCCTCGCCGGACTCGGCAGCGCCTTGTGGGTCCCCCCGGTCGAGCGGAGCCGAGACTGGGGGAGGGTCCACCCGGCCGTCCGCGTCCGCGCCGGAGCCCGTGTCGTCGACGGTCACGCCTGCTGCCCTTCCGATCTGCCACGGTCAGGTATCGACCGGGCCCAATGCTACGGCAGGTGTGGGCCAGCTCACTCCGTGAGTCACAGGGGAAGAGTCGCCACAAGAGCGGTCGGGGTCACGCGGGGCGCAGGTGGACGATGTCGCCCGCCCCCACGGGCTCCTGCACGCCGTCCTCCGTCGCGAGGACGAGCCGCCCGTCGCCGTCGATCGCGACGGCCTCCCCGGTGATCGACCGGTCCCCGGGCAGTTCGGCCCGCACGGTCCGGCCGAGCGTGGCGCAGCCGGCCGCGTAGGTCTCCTGGAGGCCGCTCGCCACCGGGTCCCCGCCCGCCGAGCGCCACTTGTCGTACCAGTGCTCCAGGGACCGCAGCACCGCCCGCAGGAGCGGATCGCGGTCGGTGGCGACCGCCCCGGCCAGGGCCAGGGAGCCCGCCTGGGGCACGGGCAGCTCGTCCTCGCGCAGGCTGACGTTGATGCCGACGCCGACGATCACGGCGTCGTCGCCCGCGCGCTCGGCGAGGATGCCGCCGGCCTTGCGTTCTTCCTCGCCGACAGTCACCAGCAGGTCGTTGGGCCACTTGAGTGCCGTGTCCACGCCGGCCGACCGGGACAGGCCCGTCGCGACGGCGACCCCGGTGAGCAGCGGGAGCCAGCCCCAGCGGGCCACGGGAACGTCGCCCGGCTCCAGCAGCACGGAGAAGAAGAGACCCGAGCGGGCCGGTGCCGACCACTGCCGGTCGAGCCGCCCGCGCCCCGAGGTCTGCTCCTCGGCGACCAGTACGGTGCCCTCGGCGGCCTTGCCCGCGGCGGCCAGGGCGACGAGGTCGGAGTTGGTGGAACCGGTGGACTGCACGACCTCCACGCCGGTCCACAGCCCGCCCGCCCGCACGAGTCCGCGGCGCAGCGCACCCGCGTTGAGGGGCGGCCGTTCCAGATCGGACCAACGGCTGCTGTCGTCTGAGGCATCTCGCGGCGTCATGCAAGCCACCCTAGGTGTGTGTCGTGCAAGCCACCCAAGGTGTGTTGTACGCCGCACTGCCGATCGGTAGGCCCGCCACTACTCTACGGATGAGTAACCCGTCCCCCTTTTGAGCAGGCAGGGAGCCGCAATCCCGATGTCCGAGCCGGAAGCGCCTCAAGAGATCGACATTCACACGACCGCAGGGAAGATCGCGGATCTTCAGCGCCGCATCCAGGAAGCGACGCACGCCGGCTCGGCACGTGCGGTCGAAAAGCAGCACGCCAAGGGCAAGTTGACGGCCCGTGAGCGGATCGACCTGCTCCTCGACGAGGACTCCTTCGTGGAGTTCGACGAGTTGACCCGGCACCGCTCCACGGACTTCGGCCTGGAGAAGAACCGCCCCTACGGCGACGGAGTCGTCTCCGGCTACGGCACGGTCGACGGCCGCCCCATCGCCGTGTTCTCCCAGGACTTCACGGTCTTCGGCGGTGCCCTGGGCGAGGTCTACGGCCAGAAGATCGTCAAGGTGATGGACTTCGCGCTGAAGACGGGCTGCCCGGTCATCGGCATCAACGACTCCGGCGGCGCCCGCATCCAGGAGGGCGTGGCCTCGCTCGGCGCGTACGGCGAGATCTTCCGCCGCAACACGCACGCGAGCGGTGTGATCCCGCAGATCTCCCTGGTCGTGGGCCCGTGCGCGGGCGGAGCGGTGTACTCCCCCGCGATCACCGACTTCACGGTGATGGTCGACCAGACCTCGCACATGTTCATCACCGGCCCGGACGTCATCAAGACGGTCACCGGCGAGGACGTCGGCTTCGAGGAGTTGGGCGGGGCCAGGACCCACAACTCGGTGTCGGGCGTGGCCCACCACATGGCGGGCGACGAGAAGGACGCGATCGAGTACGTAAAGCAGTTGCTGTCGTACTTGCCGTCGAACAACCTCAGCGAACCCCCCGCGTTCCCCGAGGAGGCGGACCTCACCGTCACGGACGAGGACCGCGAGCTGGACACCCTGGTCCCGGACAGCGCGAACCAGCCGTACGACATGCACACGGTGATCGAACACGTCCTGGACGACGCGGAGTTCTTCGAGACACAGCCCCTCTTCGCCCCGAACATCCTCACCGGGTTCGGCCGGGTCGAGGGCCGCCCGGTGGGCATCGTGGCCAACCAGCCGATGCAGTTCGCGGGTTGCCTGGACATCGACGCGTCCGAGAAGGCGGCGCGCTTCGTCCGCACCTGCGACGCGTTCAACGTCCCGGTCATCACCTTCGTGGACGTCCCCGGCTTCCTCCCGGGCGTGGACCAGGAGCACTACGGCATCATCCGCAGGGGCGCGAAGCTGATCTACGCGTACGCGGAGGCAACGGTCCCGCTCATCACGGTGATCACCCGCAAGGCCTTCGGCGGCGCCTACGACGTCATGGGCTCCAAGCACCTCGGCGCCGACCTCAACCTCGCCTGGCCGACCGCCCAGATCGCCGTCATGGGCGCCCAGGGCGCGGTCAACATCCTGCACCGCCGCACGATCGCCGAGGCCGAGGCGGCAGGCGACGTAGAGGCGACGAGGGCCCGCCTGATCCAGGAGTACGAGGACGCCCTCCTCAACCCCTACATCGCGGCCGAACGCGGCTACATCGACGCGGTGATCCTCCCCTCGGACACCCGCCGGCACGTGGTCCGTGGCCTACGCCAACTCCGCACCAAGCGCGAGTCCTTGCCCCCGAAGAAGCACGGCAACATCCCCCTGTAGAGGAGCGCCCACCATGAACATCAAAGTAGTACGGGGCAACCCGACCCCGGAGGAGCTGGCCGCCGCATTGGCGGTAGTAAGGGCACGAGCAGCAGCGGCGGCAACCACATCACCGGGCACCCCGAGGCAGCGCGACGCGTGGTCCGACCCGTCACGAATTGCGGGCGCGAGGCTCCCCAACCCGGGGCCCACTGCATGGACCCGCACTTACTGGCCAGGCTAGGGAGAGGTATTTAAGGGGCGCGGGGCTGTGTCGATTTGCGGCTCCGCCGCGTGGGCGCACGGAGGAACAATTCCGGGCAAGAATCTAAGTACCCGTACTCAGGCGCCCACCCTGCCCAAGCCGCACGCTAGTGCCATGCTGTGGTCCGACCCCGATGACAAGCCTCCCAAAGACCTCCGGGAGACGGAGGTCATGTTGCGGCGGCTAGGAATCCTCATGGCACTGGCGATGGTGCTGGCGATGATCGTGCTCGGGTTGTCCGTCTGAGCCGAGCGCAGCGCACCCGCACCCGCCGATACGCTGAACGCATGACAGATCAGCCGCGCCGCCGACTCGTGCTCGCCTCCCAGTCCCCCGCCCGGCTGGGCCTCCTGCGCCAGGCCGGGCTGGACCCCGAGGTGATCGTGAGCGGGGTCGACGAGGACGCCGTCAGCGCCCCCACCCCGGCCGAACTCGCCCGCGCCCTCGCCGAGGCCAAGGCCTCCGTCGTGGCCGCGAAGCCCGAGGTCAAGGGCGCGTTGGTGATCGGCTGCGACTCCGTGCTCGACCTGGACGGCGAGGCCCTCGGTAAGCCCGCCGACGCCGAGGAGGCCACCGCCCGCTGGAAGTCGATGCGCGGCCGGGCCGGGACGCTCCAGACCGGCCACTGCGTCTACGACACGACGAGCGGCCGGTACGTCTCGGCGACCGCGTCCACCGTCGTCCGCTTCGGCGAACCGACCGACGCCGAGGTCGCCGCGTACGTCGCCTCGGGCGAACCCCTTTACGTCGCCGGGGCGTTCACGCTCGACGGCCGTTCGGCGCCGTTCATCGACGGCATCGACGGCGACCACGGCAACGTGATCGGCATCAGCCTGCCGCTGGTTCGCCGCCTGCTGGCCGAACTGGGCGTCGGTATCACGGAGTTGTGGACGCCCTCGGAGAGCTGAGGCAGCCGAGACACCTGAGACAGCTGCTCAGGAGGGACTGGGGGCGGCCGGCGGGAGGGCCGGCGCCGGGTCCTTGCCGGGCGGTGGCTCGGGGCTCTCCTCGGACGGCCCCTCCTGACGGTCGTACGTCATCAGGAGCAGGACGATGAGTGCGAGCACCACCACCATGAACACGAAGGCTCCCGGGCCCACCAGGCCCCATGCGAACGCACCCAGCAGGCCGTGCACGACGGCCACGCTGATGAGCAGGATGCGGCCGAGGCCGGCCGGGGCGCGGTCGCGCAGGGCGACGAGCAGGGCGACCACTCCGCACAGGGCGAAGTAGAGGCCGAAGACGATTCCGCCGGCCTTCGAGGAGATGGACATCGCGTCCGGGTCGAGGCCGGCCAGGGACATGTCCTGGCGGTCGACGACGATCCCGAGGAACCAGTTCAGCGCGGCCACTCCGAGCGCCTCCACGAAGAGGACGAGCGCCAAGATCCATGCCACCGGTCTGCGTACCACCGGCCCCCACCCACTTTCGACTACCGCTCGATCAGGAGCCTTGTTACCCCAAGTACGTTCGAGACAACCCGAACGCTACTAACGGGTAAACCGCGGGACAAGGGTTGTGATGGGGGCAAAGAATCATTGGGCCATTCGTAGGGACTCCACAAAGAAACGGCGTGGCGCGCGGCACGCTCTCACAGAGACCTTGCCCACACCGGAGAGCTAGGGTTTCCACGAGGAGTCCTGCGTACCGAGGTGCGACAAGGGATTTCGCGGGTCGAGCGGGCCCCGCATCACGCTCCGTGTGGGCAAGCTCACCACTGGGGACGGGTCGATGCGACGTGTCGGCAGTCCCTAAACTCGGCTTGTTTCAAGGAGGGAGCCTCAATCGTGCGCAAGGTGCTCATCGCCAATCGTGGCGAAATCGCTGTCCGCGTAGCCCGGGCCTGCCGGGACGCCGGGATCGCGAGCGTGGCCGTATACGCCGACCCGGACCGGGACGCTCTGCATGTCCGCGCCGCGGATGAGGCGTTCGCCCTGGGCGGTGACACACCGGCGAGCAGCTACCTGGACATCGGCAAGGTCCTGGGCGCGGCCCGCGAGTCCGGTGCCGACGCCATCCACCCCGGCTACGGATTCCTGTCGGAGAACGCCGAGTTCGCCCAGGCCGTGCTCGACGCGGACCTGATCTGGATCGGCCCGCCGCCGCAGGCGATCCGGGACCTCGGTGACAAGGTCGCCGCCCGGCACATCGCCCAGCGCGCCGGTGCCCCGCTGGTGGCCGGTACGCCGGACCCGGTGTCGGGGTCGGACGAGGTCGTCGCGTTCGCCGAGCAGCACGGGCTGCCCATCGCGATCAAGGCCGCCTTCGGTGGCGGCGGTCGCGGCCTGAAGGTGGCCCGCACGCTCGAAGAGGTTCCCGAGCTGTACGACTCCGCGGTGCGCGAGGCGGTCGCCGCCTTCGGCCGCGGCGAGTGCTTCGTCGAGCGCTACCTGGACAAGCCGCGGCACGTGGAGACCCAGTGCCTGGCCGACTCCCACGGCAACGTGGTCGTCGTGTCGACGCGTGACTGCTCGCTCCAGCGCCGGCACCAGAAGCTGGTCGAGGAGGCGCCCGCGCCGTTCCTCTCCGAGGCCCAGGTCGCCGAGCTGTACTCCTCCTCGAAGGCCATCCTCAAGGAGGCCGGCTATGTCGGCGCCGGGACCGTCGAGTTCCTCGTCGGCCAGGACGGCACGATCTCCTTCCTGGAGGTCAACACCCGCCTCCAGGTGGAGCACCCGGTCACCGAGGAGGTCGCCGGCATCGACCTCGTCCGCGAGATGTTCCGCATCGCCGACGGCGAGGAACTCGGCTACGGCGACCCCGAACTGCGCGGCCACTCCTTCGAGTTCCGCATCAACGGCGAGGACCCGGGCCGCGGCTTCCTGCCCGCGCCCGGCACCGTCACCACGTTCGCGGCGCCGTCCGGTCCGGGTGTCCGTCTGGACGCCGGTGTCGAGTCGGGCTCGGTCATCGGCCCGGCGTGGGACTCGCTGCTCGCCAAGCTGATCGTCACCGGCGCGACCCGCGAGCAGGCGCTCCAGCGTGCCGCCCGTGCGCTGGACGAGTTCCAGGTCGAGGGCATGGCCACCGCCATCCCGTTCCACCGCGCGGTGGTGAAGGACCCGGCGTTCGCCCCCGAACTCACCGGCTCCGCCGAGCCGTTCACGATCCACACCCGTTGGATCGAGACCGAGTTCGTCAACGAGATCAAGCCCTTCGCGGCCCCCACGGACGCCGAGGCGGACGAGGACGCGGACCGCGAGACGATCGTCGTCGAGGTCGGCGGCAAGCGCCTGGAGGTCTCCCTCCCGGTCTCGCTCGGCATGTCCCTGGCCCGCACCGGCCTCGCGGCGGGCGCCAAGCCGAAGCGCCGCGCGGCCAAGAAGTCCGGCCCCGTCGCCTCCGGCGACACCCTCGCCTCGCCGATGCAGGGCACGATCGTCAAGGTCGCGGTCGAGGAGGGCCAGGAGGTCAAGGAGGGCGACCTCATCGTCGTACTCGAAGCCATGAAGATGGAACAGCCCCTGAACGCGCACAAGTCCGGCACGATCAAGGGACTTGGCGCGGAGGTCGGTGCGTCGATCACGTCCGGCGCGGCGATCTGCGAGATCAAGGACTGATCCGGCAGTACGTCCAGAGGTGCCCGGCCGACCGGAACAGCCTGTCCGCCGGGCACCTCTGTAATGTGACGGGACAGTGCCTAGGAGGGCAGGTGGGACCCATGGCCGAGACAGCGAGGCCGCCGGCGGGGCTGCGTGCCGACGCCCGCCGCAACTATGAGCGGCTGCTGACCGAGGCCCGGGTGTGCTTCGCCGCGCACGGTACGGACGCGTCCCTGGAGGACGTGGCGCGGCGTGCAGGTGTCGGTATCGGCACGCTGTATCGCCACTTCCCGAATCGACAGGCCCTGATGAGCGCGGTGTTCGAGGACGCGGTGGGTGAACTCCTCGCGCGTTCCCGGGAGTTGCGGGACGCGCCGCAGCCGTGTGCGGCTCTGGTGAGCTGGCTGCGGGAGATGGTGACGCACGCGAGTGAGTACCGGGGGCTGGCGCGGGCCTTGATGGCGGTGACGTACGACGACACGTCGGCGCTGGCCAGGTGCAGCGGCCCTATCCGGGAAGCGGGGGGTGCGTTGCTGTTCCGGGCGCAGGAGGCGGGCGATGTGCGTGGGGATGTCGAGATCGGCGACCTTCTCCAGCTGACCCACGCGATCGCCCTCGCGGCTGAGGGCAACCCTGGGGATCCTGAACTGGCGGACCGCTTGCTGACGTTGACGTTGCGGGGACTGAAGCCGTAGCGCTGGTTCGGTTTTCGGGTGCGGCGCCGTCGTGGCTGGTCACGCAGTTCCCCGCGCCCCTAAAAGACATGGGCCGGCCCGCGTTTTTTAGGGGCGCAGTTCTCCGCGCCCCTAAAAGATGGCCCCGTTCAGCCGACCTGCTTTTAAGGGGCGCGGGGAACTGCGCGACCAGCCCCCACCGGCCTGCAAGCCAAAATCGAACCGGTCAACGCCTCCGCAGGTCCGCCACCCTCGCCGCACGCTCCCGCTCAGGAGACTCCCCGCCGAGGACACCCGCTGCCCTCAAGCCCGGTGCGCCGCCCGGTACTTGACCCCGTCGCGGCGCCGGAAGGGGCACGTCCCGGCGGCGTTGTTCCCGCGTCGAGGGCTGTTCACCCCCCTGGCTTCCCGAACCGCCGGCCACGGCGATCTGCACCCCCTGGTCGGCCAGCGCCTGCAACTCCGTTGCCGCGCGGTCGTCGTGGCCCGGGGGCTCGTCGGTGACGAGGCGGGTGATGACGTCCGTGGGCACGGTCTGGAACATGGTGTCCGTGCCGAGCTTGGTGTGGTCGGCCAGGACGACGACCTCGGCGGCCGCCTGGACGAGGGCCCGGTCGACGGACGCCGAGAGCATGTTGGACGTGGACAGGCCGCGCTCGGCGGTCAGCCCGCTCCCGGAGAGGAAGGCCCGGGAGACGCGCAGCCCCTGGAGGGACTGTTCGGCCCCGCTGCCCACCAACGCGTAGTTGGAGCCACGCAGGGTGCCCCCGGTCATCACGACCTCCACGCGGTTGGCATGGGCCAACGCCTGGGCCACCAGAAGGGAGTTGGTGACCACGGTCAGTCCGGGCACCCGGGCGAGCCGGCGGGCCAGCTCCTGGGTGGTGGTACCCGCCCCCACCACGATCGCTTCGCCCTCTTCGACGAAGCTCGCGGCGAGATCGGCGATGGCCGTCTTCTCGGCGGTCGCGAGATGCGATTTCTGCGGAAAGCCGGATTCTCGCGTGAACCCGCCCGGCAATACCGCACCGCCATGCCGGCGGTCGAGGAGTCCTTCTGCCTCCAGTGCGCGCACGTCCCGCCGTACGGTCACTTCGGAGGTCTGGACGACGCGGGCGAGCTCACGGAGCGACACGGCCCCATTCGCTCGCACCATTTCGA
>Ga0307515_10011011_pt1 | contig 17230 bp, 2 predicted proteins | sample 17_EM_MG_FD_194513 | JGI IMG/M metagenome (GOLD analysis project Ga0307515, IMG submission 194513) | Populus trichocarpa ectomycorrhiza microbial communities from riparian zone in the Pacific Northwest, United States - 17_EM | ecosystem: Host-associated > Plants > Roots > Unclassified | place...
TAGTAGAAGTTATAGAAGCCTAAGAATAACTATATCCCTTTTACGGTCCGTAGTAGTTCCTACTAATTAATTACGGCTGTCTTTTCTGGGTTTGCCTTAATTCTATCCATACTAATAATAAACCCTAGGTACTTCGTTCGCTTTACATTAAACTTTAACTTCTTAATATTAGCCTAGAGGCTAGCCTTATAGAGCTGTTATAGGACCTTATAGACGTGCTCCTTATATTCTAACTTATTCTCCGAGTAAATTATAATATTATCTAGGTAGGCTGTATAGAAGTCGTCAAGGTAGTTAAAGAGTACATTGTTTATATATCGTTGGTATATAGTAGGTCCGTTAGTTAGTCTAAAAGGGAGCACTTTATATTTATACAATCTGTATTAAGTTTAAAATATAGTAAGGTCTATAGATCTGGGGTTTATCTTAATTCGGTAGAAGGCCTAACGGATATTAAGCTTTATAAATACCTTAGCTCTATTTATTTGGGCTAGCGTCTTATCTAATAGGGGCAGCGGATAACGGTCTTTGTGGGTTATATTATTAAGGTTATAGTAATTAATACAGAAATAAAGTCTTCTATTTAGCTTTTTTATAAAGAAAATAGGGGAGGTAAATAGGGCCTAACTAGGCTTAATAAACCCCTTTACTAGGTTGTCTATAATATACTACTTAGTAGCCTATAATTTAGTAATAGATTGTTTATAAAAAGGGGTATAGCTAAAGACATTTTCCTTATCTAGTTTAATTTCGATCTTATAGTTATATAGTTAGTGGGGTGGGAGTATATTAGATGCTGCCTTGGAGAATATATCCTTAAACTTTCGGTACCGATAGGGTAGTTTCTGTTCTACTAGCTCCTTATCTATAAGCTTATCTTTCTCTTAGGTTAGGGTCTCTTTTTCTTTAATTCTTTAATCGATTTTATATAAGCTAGTTATAAAGGCAACGGTATCCAGCTGAACTAAGTTCCGGTAGAATCCTATAGCGCTAATATAGCAGATATTAACTAGTGGGAGGTCCGTAGGTTTCTTTACGGATATTTATTAGACCGTATTTTGCGGTATAGGGTTTATAGTCTTCCTTAGCTCGTATTCTATTTTCCGTAAGTTATCCTTCTAGTCTATCTATTTAGTATATCGTCTAATATTCCTAGCCTTCCTTTATAGCTGTGTAGGGCCTAAGTTCTTTATAGGGAACTTAGGTAGGTTACTACCGACTTCCTAGGTCTTTAGTGCGGGTGGCGTAATATAAGTTTAGGGGTAGCGTAGTATACAATCTATTGCGGGTTAAGCTATATATCCTTCTTAAAGGCCTAGTCTCTGCGTATAGCATTAGCCTAGTAGATAGTATTAATCTAGGGTTATATAAGGTTTTCTATTATAATGCTGATTTCTTTTATAAAAGAAGGGGTTAGGGGTAGGGTTTCGGGCTAGATAAGCCGTCTACTTTATACGTCGAGCTATAAGCCTAAATAGGCTAGCTATTTCCTCCCTAAAATCATATTATAGCTTCTAAGGTCCGTAATAAGGAAGGGGATATTATACTACCTTCGCCTATTAACGCGGAGGTATATCCGCAAAATACTTATAATAGGTTGCCCTACCTATCTATTATACCCGCGAATAGGAATTGATTTAGGTAGATCTTCTATAAGTATATTAAGAAAGTTAGCCAGCTTTATAGTATACTGGGTGTCTATTAGGGTAAAGGCATTTACTCTGGAGTTAGCTAAGGTAGAGGTTAAAACTTAATATTTATTATAAAATAAAGTACAAGGAATAGTGCAGCTTTTTCCACTAATTAGTTATCCTAGATTAACGTGTAATATATTAATCCCTTTTAACCCTAAAGAGGAGTCTTTCTCTAGGGTTTCTCTTTTTTCAACTTTATACTATTCTCCTAGATTAACAGAACCTTGTTCGCTTTTACTTTTATTAAGCAGTTCCTTATAGGGTAGCCTTTTTAACCGCATAAGAAGCAAGCCCCTTAATCGCTAAAGGCCTATATATAGGGGTCGCTATAGGTAGGCTAAGTAAACGCTTAGCCCGCAGTAGGGCTAGCTATATAGCTAGTTACTAGGTTGGCGGCCGGTGTAGTAGGCGTTATAGGTTGTACTAGGGTATTATAGGCCGTTCTTATATTACTTATAGCTTAATTTAAGGGATTCCTAGCCTTTATCTAGTTAGCTTATGCCTTAATTTAATAGAGGCCTTAGTTAATAGCTAGGCAGTAGTTTATAAGTTCTTTTAACGTCTATATAGTAGTAAAAGCTAGTAATATAGCCCGCTGTAGGTCTAGGGTAAGCTTATTAAAGAGGTCTAGGAGTAGGTCTTCCTAAAAAATCTAGACTTACCTAGCTAGGTATAAGAAGCGGGTCTAGAAGGCTAAGAAGGTCTCCGTTATTTTTATATTTAAACCTTTATAGCTAAGGCGGGCGTTCTATACCCTAAAAGGGTCCTTATAGATAGAAGATAGGTAGTTAATTATTTCTTCTTTAGAGAGGAAGGGTTCTGCTAAGTCCTAGGCGTATTGCGGACGTAGATATATCTATACATCTCCACTAGTACGGCCAAAAACGTAGGCTATTTTGGCTTAAGTAGTAAGGAAGTAGTCTGCATTAACTTCGAGCTTATCCTATAATTAAAGCTTCCAATTATTAAATATAGGGTTGGCTCCGTCTGTAAGCAATAGGGGGTTTATAACCTTCGCGGACCGCGACGATCTTAATGCTGTACGTTAAGCTAAGGCCTTAAGGACTATAGTAAGTCTGTTTAATAGGTCCTTACTAGATGCAGGGGTGTTTCTAGTTTTAAGCAGTTCTTATAGCCGTTTAATTTTAGCATTAGCTGCTGCGAGCTCCGCTTAAGGGGTTAAGATATTAATTATTTCTTTATCCAAGGCGTTTACGGGTCCTATAACGGCTTTGGCTACTGCTGTGTTTTATAGCATAGTAGTAGGGGTATTAGGTAATTCTAGGTAATTTCTTTAGGGGTTCTAGTCTATGCGTGTCTTATAGGTCCTTTCTTTAGGGTTCTATCCTTTTCCTTTAGGTTCTGTCCTTATGGTCCTAGTAATATCTTTAGGGCCCTATTCTATATCCTTGTCCTATTTATAGTCCTATAGATATATTTAAGTTCTTTCTTAGAAAGAAAGGGTGGTTTAAGCTTTAGATAATATTAGCGACTTAGTTAATTAAGACATAAGTACGGTAAAAGGGGTCGCGCAAGCCTATATAATTGGATTGTCTATAAACGAGAATCTAAAGCTAAGGAAAAGGAAAGAAAAGGATAAGTAGCAACGCGAGGAGTTATATACAATCCCTAGTCACGTAAGAGTCACGTAAGCCCTACGTCTACTATAACGTCTACTATAGCTGCCGCTTTCTGCCAGTGCCGTAACACTACTTTAGCTCTAAAAATCTCCAATATTTAATATCTTTTAGTATTAAACATAATGTATTAATATTGATAAGAGCACTACACTCTAGGCTAAGGGAGGATATTTTTAAGAAAGGACCTAACTATAGTACCTACTAGGTGTTGCAATAACCTTAAGTAGTGGATATTTATAGATCTATATAATTTTATCTATATTAGTGGACTATTTAATAAGATATAATATATGCCTATGCTTTTAACAACGTGGTTTTTTTTTAACTTTAACGAAATTAATATCAGGATTAAGAAATAGCTATATAATAAATTTTGTACTATTTAGAAGCCCTAAGTTTTTTTTAAAAAAATGTAACTATATATAGTAATAATAACGCGTTATATAAATCAATTAATTAGATATCCGTAACCTCTATTTGGCGGATTTTACTTATACTTTTAATAAAACTCGCCAAACGCTCTTAGACGTGATTTTGTGAGAGGGAGGACGGCCTAGCTATTATTCTAACGCTAGCCAAAAAAATTACGTCTAAGCTCGCTAAGGTAGGCCAATACTTACCTTAGAAGCTTATTACCTTAGCAAGCTTAAATTATAGAATTAATTAGCGGATATCACTAACTTTTTTTGTTAAAAGGTTAATTCTATAGTCTAAGGGACTTTTATAAGGTTTATTAGGCGGTTTAGCTTATTTTATATATAGAATAGTTACCTTTTTTTAACGAAATGGATCTCTACTTCTATAATAGCCATTATCTTAAAAATGCCGTTAAATTAATCCGTAGAAGCAGCTCTATAATCGATAAATATATCTACCTTATTAGCCTCCGCGATATTAAGTAGAAAGCGCCACTAAACCAGTTATATATTAATAATTAAATCGCCCGCCCCTACTATAAATATAACACTAGTTAACTAGTAGGTGTCTATCTAAACGCGAACTAGAGCATCTACTAAGTGGATATTACGCTTAGTAATAAAGAAAGAAAAGGTTAAAGTTATTTTAGAGCATTTACAGGAGTAGTATTAGTCCTTTAGTGACATTTCTTTAGTATAGCTATAGCTTAGTACTAATAAAAGATAAAGTGTAAAAAAAAAAAAAAGGTAAAAAAGAAGATAAAATAGCTTACTGCTACCCTTTTAGAGGATAAAGAAACCCGTAATACGATTAGGGACTATAGATATCTATTTAGAACTAGTTAATACGGTTATAAATATCCTTTATAAAGAACTTTATAATCTTTAGTAAAAGATAGTTATTTTAGCGTATAGAAGTTAGATCTAGAGTTTAAAGACGTTTAAATCTTATTAGGCTAGAAGATAATTAGTTAATATACGCCTCTACTCTACTAACTAATAGAAGGATTATTAGCATAATTAGGAGGTAATAAATCGCGAAATCCGCGCCTAGGGCGGGTTATTCTTTTATATCTATCGTTTTATTAGGCCGCGCTTAAAGCTCTACTAACTATTTTACTTAGCTTTTTAGTTTTTATCTTAAAGGTATAGATATAAAGCGTTAGGTTCTATTACTGCTTTATAGACTTAGGTCTTATTAATAGATATAAAAGCTTAACTACTAGAAGATAGAATTAGCTAAACACTCTAAAGAAGGTTATAATATTAGCGGCGGATATACTAGTACTAATATTATTAAAGACTTACCTCTAATTAATATCCGCTTTTAATAATATCCATATTATATATAATAATTTTAACTACCTTAAGTAAACGCGATATTAGTTAATTAGAGACGCTAATATTCTCTATTTTTATACTACTAAAAAGCTTATCTACGAGTCTTGCATTTCCCCTAGTGACCTTCCTTATAGTATACTATATAACTAAATATAGCTTTAAATTAAGGATATTACTAAAGCGCTAGATAATATAAGCTCGCACTCCCTAAACTCGGCGGCCCCCTAAACTTGGCGACCTAACTAAACCGAGCCCTATTACTTTTAAAGCCATCTATACCCTTATGTATTATTTAATATATTGGCCCTAGCTTTTTACCTAATGCCTATTAAGACTTTTGTTTTAGCTCCTTTCCCCTTATTTAGTCTTTATCTCCTCTAATTCCTCTATAGTTTACTTAATCGGATCTATATTTATAAACTTTATATTTAGATCTATAGCTATTTACGTATAAAATTTTAGGCCTTTAAGGCCCTTAAGCTCTAATTGCGAGCTATATATTTAAGCGTCCTTATATATATACTTTATAGTAAGTCGTTTAAGTTATTGACCTACTTTTTATAAATGTAATTAAGTCTTTTAATTAAGTATATACTCGTTATAAAGGCCTTAAACTATTTAATATATATTATAAGGCTTCTTTGGGGTACTTATAATATTAAACTAATTACTGTTAGTCTAGTTAAAGCTTAAAGCCACTATTAAAGTCTTATTTTTAACCTATAAAGTTTTAAGGCCCCCATGTGAATTCTATAGATAAATACTAAAGATATACTACCTAAATTTAATTATTTTTACTATAAGGCCTTCCTTTTAGGCCTTATAGTAATACTTAATAAAGTGGCACTTTCTAGTTAAAGCTATATTATTAAGAAATTTAAGCTTTATAATTTAGTCCTAATACTTTAATTTAATAAAGGAGAAGTACAATAGATTTAGGGGTTACGATATTAAATACGGTAGTAGAAAAACAAGCTATATATTATTCTGTTTATATTTTAATAAAAACTTAACTATATAGTGGCTTATATAGCTATTATAAAAAAATTGTTAAGTTTTATTACTAAAGAATTTGGTTTTTAATAAGAAGGGATTAATAAATCACTTAAATATAATATAATTAGCTAGTTAACTATTCTTTAAGGCTATATATATCTAATATAATACTTTACCTTAGTAAAACTATATTAATTGAAGGCACTTCCCTTTAAAGATTATATATAATTTAATTAATTTGCTAAGGGTAGATATTATCTCTATAATAAATACCTATTTATAATTAGTAACTATATAAAAGTCTTCTCTTTATAGGCATCTCCTATAATAAATAAATTTATATATACGCTTAATATAACTTTAAATTCATTCATATTTTAGGTATTTTCTATCTATATAATAATCTTCCTTTATGCTCTTTTATAAAGGTTATAGAATTTTTAAATTTACTTTAGTTATACCCTAGTAATTTATATACTTTCTATTAGCTAAGTTAAAAAAATATACATATTTTATTTAAGATAGCTAATTATTATTATTATTAATTCTATTTATTGCCCGATTTGGTCCCTTATTAGGTCTATATAGGCTACTACCTTTCTATATAGGTAAAAGCCCCATAAGGGAAAACCTAAGTGTTCCCTTTTAGCTAGTCCTACGCGCTTCGCCTTCGCCCAGTTAGTATATCTTTATATCTTTTAATCTGCCTTATATACTATACTTTCTAGGTATATTAGAAGATCCTAAAAAAAAGGGAGGGGTAGTAAAAGGGTCTGGAGATTTGCTAGTATACCGCCTATAACTAGGTAGGGGGTATCTAGTCATTTAGGGGCCGGAATAGGGCGTATTCTTTAATATCCTTCTATTAGGTCTTATATGCTATTTAAAACTGCTAGAGGATTCCTTAGTCTATAAGCCATTTTACTACTTCTTATAGGCCCCTGCTTATAGAGAGCATCTTAATAATATTATTTACACCTATATTAGCGAGTAGCTAGTCCCTTACTAAGTAGTAGCTACAGAATAGCAGTATATAGCGCACTAACTAAGCAGGCCATCCGTATATGCATTAAGGTATATATTTAGCCCTAGGACCTCTATCCGTAGTAAGAAGGCGGCTGTAGGTTCTACCTTTATTAGTCCTTTATATAAGGGGAGAGTTAGTATTAATTATAGGGTGTTCTATATAGTTACGTCTTATATTTTCGCTACCTCCTTTTATTATTACTTCTATTTAAGATCTACCTATCTTATAATTAGTGTAGTAGATCTCTATCTATACTAATAGCCTCCTATCCTCTATCGCCGTTATAGTACTCTACTAGTATAGCGCTAGGTCTCCGCCTAGTAGGCTAATAGTTCTTATATTTCTATTTCTTTCTCTATTATATATAGGTAGAGGGCTTTCTAGCTAATATATTTAGGTGTATTGCCCCTTTAAGGGGTCCGCGCTCCTTATATGTGTCTTATTCCTTATATACGTTTTAGTATTTAGTATATTTTTCCTTCTACTAGGTAGCCTTATACTCTAACTACTTTTTATATAGCAGTTATACAGGGAACACTAAAATTGTAATTCGATCCGCACTGCTTAGCGGGGGTTCCTTTCCGTCTTATTGTGTCCGTAAGGCCTTATTAAGAGTGAGAATTACATTCGTTACTAGTGTAGCACCTTTACGCTATAGCTATAGGCTGTCTTTAAAAACGTCGTCCTTAACACCGCTAAAATGGCAAAAGTTTTTATGGGCTTAGTAATAAGCTTATTAACTACTATAGACAACATTAAGAACAGAGGAATAGTCTTAAAAACTACCCAACGTCTCTTTACCTAGGCAACCGATCTAGGGCTATAGGCTAGCGCTTATACTTGCTAGCAGAAGCGATAGGTTTAAGGGGATAACAGGGCACCTCTGTACTTGTTCCGCTCTAAGACTGCTATAGCAGTAAGGGTATAGGAAGAATCTTAACACTGGTAACTATATCTAGCGACGTTAATCCTCCCTCTACGCAGCGGCGTTAACCCTCTCTAGGTAGTAACGTTAATCCTCCTAAAATAGACTAAGAAAGAGCTGGGACGAACCTATATAGGTAGGCTAGAACGGGCCTAGGGGATGGCTAGAACGGACTCGTGGGATAGGCTAGAACGGACTTAAATATAGGTGTTGGTTAAAATAGGAGGACAATAAGTTTAGTTAGTAGGCGGCTAAGGGACAATAGCTGCGCGGTGTTAAGTTAATATAGGCCCACACCTATAAGACACGGTCGGCCTATTATCGTAAGAGCGTTATAGGCAATGCGAAGCAGCTAGCAATAGCTGTGGGGCGTAGTATACAATAGCAGCGGCGGATAACTTTAGGCTCCTTACCCCTTTACTAGGCTCTAACTCCTAGTGGACCTATTTTAGAGAAAGGATTAACACCTTATTAATAATACTATCTATATAGCCCGAAAGGACAGATATGTATATTAGTCTATTTAGGTAGAGATAGGCTATAAGGATAGGCTTATAGAGTAAATTAGGTGCATACAGATAGGAACTAGTTTAGCTAGCTAGCTACTATAAAAGCGTTTACGTAGAAAACTGTAGCAAGGAACTAGGCAAGCAGTTTAGGCAAACTTACTATATATAGTAACTAGCTCTACAATATATATATATTTTAGCACGCCGCTAGCTAAGCGGAAATATATCGCCGTGCTGGAACGTCCTTATATAGAGAGCTCTTAGCTAAGCTAAAAGCTGCCATAGTGGTTGCGGACTACTTTATATAGATAAACCTCCTACTATACCTCTTACTAGCTAGAGAGCTAACTAGGGCGATAAAAGGAGGCCAAGAAGTACTCTAAGAGGAGGAGAACCGTAAAGTATAGCAAACTATAGCAATATGGCGGCAATTTAATAAATATAGCAGAATATTATAGGTATGGCAGAACTAGGCAGAAACTGGTAGAATTTAGCATTATAGCAGAATTTAGCAGAATTTAGTAGAATTTGGCGAGTTAGTAGAATTTAACAGAATTTAGCAAGTTAGCAAAACTTAGCAGAATCTGGTAGGTAACGTACCCTAGCACCGTTATAACTACAGAGCCGCGTATAACGATATGGACGGTAGTGTACGTAATATACGTCAAACCCCTATAAAACCCCCTTTTATTCCCCTACTAAAATTCTACACTACTAGCCTAGCGGGCCGCTAGCCTACGCCCTACCTAAATAACCGGAGCAGCTAGAAACGGAACCTAGGCTCTAGCTATATACCCTCCCGGATAGACCCAAGAGTACGCATTAAGATGGTTTTTCTATAGCGCCTTAAGGAGATATTTACTTATACTTAGCAGCTACTAATTATAAGAGAGGCTATATAGGCCGTATAACAGAAGAAGGAAAGGTTTTATCCGGCCCTAGCTGTATAGTTTCCCTCTTATATATGCGTATATATATATATATATACCTATATAGACTAGCTATATAGACCCTAACGGGAACCACAACAGCGTAATTAAATATCTTATCTTATCTTATAGCAGTTATATTAATATATATGTCTAGTAGTAGAACTACTGCTTTGCGTTTAAGTATAGCGCGTAATGTTTTTTATAGGCCCCTATAGTTCTATAGCTTAGCTAGTAGCACTAGAGAGCTTTTTACTAGCACCTTGCCGTCTAGTCCTAAGCCATAAATCTAAGAGCCGTATAGCATTATTGGCCTTACTACTACTATATATAGTAGGCGTGTATATCTAAAAGAGTGTCCCTATATTAAGGTAGTAATTTAAAATACCGTAAATAAGGCTGCTGCTTCTATATAGGTCGCCTATATAATATACTCGTTCTAGTTTAATTTAGAGTCTACCTAGATATCTAGGACCTTGAGAATAGCTTCTAGTTTTGCTTCGCATCTCTAAATATCTACTATTAAGGCTAGGTTGCTATTTGCCCTTCTTTTCCTTATAAGGTAGATAAGCTAGTATTTATCTAGTACGAATTTAGCGCTGTATTGTTTTACCTATATAATACATCTATTATACGCCTAGTTTAGCCTAGTACAGTTTTCTACTACTGTGTTTCCCTATATAATTAGGTTTATATCATTAATAAAGCATAGGGCTATTATATCTTAACTATTATCGTATATCTCCAGTAGTTTAAATATAAAGAAAAGGAATAGGATTAGTAATAGGGGTAATCCCTATAGAATACCTATAGGTATAGGTATTAATTCGCTTTTATAGCCCTTAATTATAATATTTATAGTACGCCCTATTAGAAAGGCTTAAATAAAGTTAATTATCTAGTCTAGTAGGCCCTTATTTCTTAGAATCTATAAAAGTCTCTTACATAATATATTGTTAAAGGCTTTGCTTAGGTTTAGGCTTAGTATAAATATAGTATATCTTGGGTAAGCTTACTATACCACTTAAATACTAGAGGTAATTAGGGAGAGGGCTAAGAGTGTTAATCGTTTCTTTCTTACGCCTCTTTATATCTATAGTAGTAGCTCCTATACTTCCGCCACTTCTTATATATATTCTATAACTATCTTTTCTAGAAGTTTTCCTAGAGCACTTTCTAGGGTAATTAGTTAGTAGCTTCCTAGAAGGGAGTAGTCTTTTTTCTTTACTTTTCGTAGGATAACTATAATTATTACTTAAAAGTATTTAGGTAGTTCACCTCTCTAAAGGTAGGTAGTTACGGTATTAGTAAGTAGTATTACTACTACTTCTATCGCAGCTTTAATTACCTTATTTAGAATCTTATTAGGCCCTAGCGCTTTACTAATAAAGAGCTTTTATATAGCGTCCTTTATTTCTTTTACTATTATTATATAGCTTATTTTAATAGGTAAGGGGTAAAATTGGCTACTAATATCCTATAGGTCTACTTAGCCCGCGCCTAAAAAGAATCTACGTAAAGAGGACTTTAATACCAAAGCCGTAATTATAGGAGGGACAGAAACAGCCGAATTTTGCGGTACTGTGCTAGGAGTTACAGAGGTGCAGCCCAGGTCGTTTTTCTCTATAGATACCAATGCTCGGTCTATATTGGGGCATTTAATCGATGGGAAAAAACAACTATAAATTATTTCGTAATACCATATACCCAAGTTATAATCGCTATTTAATAGACTGAGGAATCCATTAATTTAATACCAACTGGATGAGGAATTCATTACAACAGCGGTAGTGGGAGTTATAGTAGGGACAGACAGCTTCGCGGATACAACATACCAAAATAGCAATTATAGTAGAAAATTATCCAAGTTCAAGCTATTTAAGAAATTATAATACCCCAACATGAACCCACGCATCTTTGATTGCGCTCTTCACAGACCCATCGCCAGGAAAGTCTTTCTCGGCAATGTCAACGGTGATATTGGCAAATGTCTTAAAGTCGCAAGTATTTGGAACTCTGCCCGAAACCATTGTCTTGTACCATACCTTGCCGACTTTTTCCCATGAGAAACCTCCAATCGTAGTAGCGGCCAGATAGAATGCATGGTTTGGAATGCCCGAGTTAATGTGGACTCCTCCGTTATCTTCACGACCGGTATAGAGGTCTTTCATATGCTTCGGCTGTGGATCCGTTCCCATCACCGGATCATCGACATAGGCTTTGCCACTCCTCAAAGAACGTAGCGCGATGCCTTTGTATGCGACCGGAAACAAAGTTTGCCCGAGGATCCAATCCGCTTGGTCGGCCGTCTGGTTAGTATGCCATTGTTCCACCATGCAGGCGAAAACGTCAGCAACAGACTCGTTCAGAGCACCGGACTGAGCCTTGTACTGGAGCTCGGACGAGTACTGCACAAATCCGTGGGTGAGTTCGTGGGCAATTACGTCCAGGGAGTCCGTGAGGTAGTCAAATACAATACCGTCGCCGTCGCCGAAAACCATTTGTTCACCATTCCAAAATGCGTTGTTAAACCCCAAGGGTTCCTCCGGATCCGGATAGTGACAGGTACCAATGAGAGCCATCCCCTTGCCGTCAAGCGAGTTGCGGTTGAAAACCGTCTTGTAGAACCTGGCTGTAATGCCTAGCCCTTCATAGCAATTGTTGATGTTGCGGTCCTTAACGCGTGGTTGACCTTCCGCTCGCACCAGAGTCCCAGGAAGCTTAGCAGTTTGCTTGCTGTCGTAAACCTTTCGGGTAATTGCAGTAGCCGCAGGGTCTGAACCTTTTAGGGCTTCCTGCGTATCAAGTTGGACTTGGGTAGAGACCTTCTTGGAGTGAGTAATACCCTCAAAAGACGCGAGCTAGAACCAACATAAGCTGTGGCACTCAAATCATGACGGTGCTCGTGGCACTTTTGGGAAGCTTCCAGTGCATGCTGTGAAGCAGCTCGACAGCTTTCATCAACCGCGTCAGAATTGGCTATGGCTTTGAGAATATATGGGGGGATAAAGCAGCAACGATATGTCTGTATGCTAGGGCAATTGGTGGAGGCTTTACCCTGCATTTCAGACACGGTTTGCGGTAGAAGAGACATTGAAGGGTGACTCCTGTAGACAAAGACAGGTATGAGATATAGCCTAGGATTTGCAGAACGAATGCTCTTTCTACACCTGAGGATATAACCAGTGTCTGGGGGCCACGCCTTCTTAAATATTGATCTGGGCGGATTTCAAACTATCACCGAAAAGGTCATTCCATGCAACCCCCACCCCGCCTGCAGCTCCTCCGCCGTCGCCTTCCTTTATGCAAATGTCTTGGATATGCGCGTGTTTTAAAAATTCGGTGAAAGCTTATCCGAATTAGATCGTCACGCCTACCAAGACGTCTAGTCTTACTTCAAATGTATAAAGGTAAATGCCAGTGAACAGTATTAGCAAGTCCCAAGGCCAGCTGCGATTAATCCTTAGTCTCGAACTCGCCACTCAAACTCTAACCAGACGCTAATGTCTCACCTGTCAGAACCCCTCACCAGCCATCACACCGCTATCTCATGCAGGGCCGGAAACCTGTAGTACTGTGTACATTATCAGTGTTGCGGGGGGACAACGCCATCGAGCATGGTGTGGAAGAGAAACTGTATAGCGAGATTGCGGTGAGCTCTTTTCATTATTACGATTAACATTGAGACAGTTCAACAGTTGGGGCGTGCGGGCAGAAGAATAGGGTCCCGTTTGATCACTCTATGAGCTGAAACGAAGTCCCTAGGAACCAGTATCTAACACTAGCGAGTTGACATAATGCGGAATAGGTCCTCATTACACACTAAAGTATAATCGAGGGCGGGAACTTTACGAAGAACGGGTGAGCAGCCGAATGAGCTGGAGAAATCTAAGGCTGAATAGAGAGTGGCGTCTTTAAGCAGCAAGACGGTGGAAAATTCCATGGGAAAGGGATTCATGCGCCACCAGGTTCTTGTCAGCTATTGCGTTTTAAGCCACTTTCTGGAGATAGGAAAGCCTCGCGTTACGTATCGACGCTCTTTCACTATCTATACCTGCTTAGGAAATTTCAATTGATATACACCAAGGAAACATTTACGCTCCGTTTTCTTTAAAAATCTAGCTTCCATCTAGAACTCTGCCCAATCGTCGCTTGGTTAGGCGCCTCTCATATGCCTCTTTTCCTGTTCCATTGTCTCGGGTGGGATCTGCATGCTGTTAACTGATACACCTGAGTCATGCGTGGTATGGTCTATGATTCGTCCGATTCACAAGAATTAGCTTGGTCTGGTGAGACAAATGTGGCTGCATGGATGGTTGTCGGAAAAAGGAGATGCTAGCTTATGGTCCTATAAGATCCGAGTTTGCCTTTGTGTGATATTTCAAGAAAAAGACAGGTCGCGGTATAAGCCTTGGCAGCTGCCTTATCCGTGAGACTCTTGGATTGTCGGCCGCGTTTCCAAGAAGCCAAGACGCTGGATATCAAATCCCACATTATTTCGAGCACGAATTATCGGCCTGTGTATGCCAGAAAACTAGATCTAGACCCCACCATCTAATCACTAGTTAGCTGATAAGCGCCGGAATACACTCCGCTTTGCCTTTATACATTACATGTGGACAATCTAGAACAATCGAGTGAAACACAGCTGAGAGCTGGAAAATGGCGTGTGCACATGACAAAACACCCTGTTCAGCTCTACTTACTAGGCGGCTTGCACACTATGGCTTGTATGAATAATTTCAGCCTAAAGAAAAATTAACGTGTTCTCAGCAGGGGAAATGCAAGCTGCACTGGGAATTGCGGTTCGCGTTTGGAGTGCGATCGGTTGTATGTAGGGTCGCCAATAGGTGATAGGTATCGGAGGTCCGGGTTAGGCTTGGCATGTCGTCGACATAGTCCAAATATTGGCGTGCAGCTCGGCGGGGTCACGGAAAAGTTGAACAGGGTCACCGATGGGGGTCGGCGAAAGCTGAACGGGGTCACCGATGGAGCGCCGGTAAAAAGATCGGCGGGACCACACTTTTACCCATACTGTAGAGGCGGCGTCCGATTGATCAAGATTTAACTAAGGCTCTGGCTTAACTCAAGGTGTCTTCTACTACACGTACGATCAAGCCGCGTCCGTAGACAATTAATCAAAACTTCTGTGTAGGCGTACGACGGATCGAGGCTCTGCACCCGCAGGTGTTCAGTGAAGCTTCTATATCCGCGCAATCAATTAAGGCTCTGCTTCTATATTCGCTCGATTAAAGCTCTTATACAGTCGTTAATGCCCTCTGCCTTTTTCGGGACGTCTTCCGTAGCTGCTTTCTTCCCTTCCAAGGCTATCTTTACTCTTACCTTCTTCGGTCTTAGCTTCTTTAGCGTACCCTTAAGCTTTCGCGGCTGCTTCTTCGCCCCTACTACGCGGTGCTCTGATCAATATTCAATACTTATCGATAAGGATTCAGTATTTTTCAATATCTAGAAAAATTATAGATATTTAAACGCTTTTCAATTTATATTTAATTCGATAATATTATGGGCAGCGGTAAATGGACACCCCTGATTGATGCGCAGACACCCTCCACTGATTGAGTTTAGTTCCTTCCTGATTAAGTTAAAATATCACGTGGATTTATGTTGTTTGCATCTGCATTAATGCTCGACCGTCGCGCGCCCATACCCAAAACATCACCTCGCATTTGCCTTGCCTTTCCCTACCCCAGCCTCTAACTGTTGAGCGCCGCCGCGGCCGCCCAGCTAGCTCTATTCGCGTTGATACATCTACTCGTCGTGAGCCATTAGCATTTGAACGGAATGACGTGTATACTACGCGTGGGCGTGGGCGCGGGCGTGCTCGTAGAGGCAGCTCGTAGACATCAAGCAGAGGTAGCAGCACCCAAATAAGTTCACGCGGCGCCTCATAGGGTACTGCGCAATCCAATCAATCAACTCATGAGCAGGTAGGGGGGGTTACAGGTAATGCAAATGATGGTAGAACTCACTATTAGAGGTGCCTCGCCCGATATTAGCGGTGATATTTAGTAGGCTTTTAGAGGCTTAGGAACTCTGCCCTTTCACAAGGACTTTACCGAGGGCATTCCAACCCCGATTTAAACTCTACTAGTTATACCATAATCGAAATCAAGACTTAATTAAGGTGTTACAGTTATCCCTTAACCCGCCGGGATTCGTCTACTTGTTATTAATAAGGATCCAGCCAATCAGATTAATGTATTAAAATCGTCGTGATTAGAAATACGAAGCTGGCAATATTAATTAATGCTTATACAAATACATCTACAATAGTGTTTACGGCTCGGCTAAGCGCCCGCTGAGTCGCTGAGCCGCACGTAATATAAACAACCCCCGTTAATATTCGCGAATATCCATGGCCGAGCCTACAGCCAAGCCGTGGACATCTTTAAATGTCTTTACCCCCGCTAATTAAGTCGCTAATACGCGCGTATTATTAGCCTATTGGGCCAGCTATGCGCCTATATATTTACCCTATACAGTAAGGTCACTTATCTATGTCGCTAAGCGGTTAGTAGGGTAGGTATACTTTCTCTACCTCTCCTCCCTAGTCTATATCTGCGTATATATAAAAAATAGAAACCCCCCTAGGGCGCCACTTCTCTAGCAGCGTCCTATCTTAAAAATAGCGTTAATTAGTTGCGTAGAGATTAATATTATAAATAATACCAAATTACGCGCTAACGCGTAGAGTATCCTTGCCCTTATATATACTAAGAGGCCTAAAAATATATCTCTAAATTATAAGCCGAAGTAGAAGGAGTTTAAGGTAGGTAGCTAGGTGCTTTATAAAGTAGTATACTTATAGCTAACGCGCGTTTTTCTAGGCCTTTTATAAAAAGAAGTAAGATCGGACACCTGGAACTCGGTCGCCCCCCAAACTCGGACGCGTTTCCCATATAAAATGCCGGTTTTCTACCTCTATAAAAACAGTATTAGTAATATATTATTGTATGATTACAGCACCTGATGTACGAACGCGTACTTACGCGTTCGTTGCACCAACCACCTGCGTGCTGACTAATCAGGGGGGAGGCGCGTCAGTATATAGACCACGTAGTCTACCTCAATAGAATCGACACTCACCACCATCCAAATGAGCATACGATACTATACGTATTTCGTGCCCCTGGATACGACTTACTCGTGCCATTAAGTTGGTACAAACACTGATTAGTGAGCGCGCACAGATCAGCAATCACTCGACACCTCCCCCCGAGCAATACTCGACAGCGACCACCCGTTTAAACTCCTAGTATAACCTGCTGGAAGGTCGGAAGTCGGGGATTACAGACTTATCTCTAACTCTATATACTTATTTAAGTCTTAGTACGGTTTACCGGAAGTTATAAACGCGAATATAGACCTTTATGGAACCCCCTACCCTCCTGTAAACCGGTACGGACCTATTAGCCGCCTTTACAGACCACTACAAGACCTTTTCCACCCGCTACGTACTACACTATATAGCATGGCAGACACAAGCAAGTAGATTAATAAAGGTTAAGAGAAATAGAGCTAAGGAGTTGACCTTACATCTATAACTAATATTAACAACTATATTAAATATAAAATCCTTAAATACGGATATTTTAAGCTTATAAATATCACGTGTCTATACATTGCTTGGCCGAAAACCCTGCAACTCAGGTATTCAACCAGATGTTCAACACGGTCAACAGCATCATCGCTTGCAACTGCACTCAATAGGTCGTTCTTTTCACCCACCCAC
>Ga0307515_10011012_pt1 | contig 17229 bp, 16 predicted proteins | sample 17_EM_MG_FD_194513 | JGI IMG/M metagenome (GOLD analysis project Ga0307515, IMG submission 194513) | Populus trichocarpa ectomycorrhiza microbial communities from riparian zone in the Pacific Northwest, United States - 17_EM | ecosystem: Host-associated > Plants > Roots > Unclassified | place...
ATGTCACCAAAACCCAGGCCACCGTACCCGCCGCCGCCCACTGCTTTTCTGGAGATTCCCATACCCCACATTTCGGAATACCTGAATCCTCCAACCCCCACCACACCCATTAGGTTCCGTTGGGTTTCCCCGGCAAGGCGTCGCACACTCATATGTAGGCGCGCTGGGGGGCACAATCCCGTCCTTCCAACCCGTGCCACAAATACACTCGTCTCCATTCTCAACTCCGGCCCAGGAATACCGCTTGCGCACCCCATTTTCAGAATTCTCAGTGTTCTCGCACCAAGTTACACAAGCCGCGGGTGAATTGGCTGGTAAGTTGAAAAGTCGATGCCCTTCCAGCACACGCGAGGCGTTATCGACGCTACATGCGCTGACGACAACCCAATTAAAGGGGACTATAGGCGCTGGGGGTGGAGAGCGTGTATAGATCTGCACACGGTCTGCCCGACCACACGCTAGATTCGAATTCCCCGGGCAGGGCGTGTTGCACTCGTGGACATATGCACTGTTCGCAAGCACCTGGTTATAATCGTTGTCGAACCCACAGTAACACCCCCCCGTTGTCCCACCAACTGCCGCGTATGTGTAGTTGTCCACGGGCGCTGTGCTACAGTAGGTCGTACATGCTTCGGGCGTGTTGTATTGGACGTCCCATTGCACGCCGTTGAGGTTTGAGGCGTCGTTTAGGACCATGCACGGCCCGGCAACACGCCAGCCTGGGGCGAGTGTCGCATTCAGGCTGGGGGGATCCCGAGAACGCAAATTCGTCGTACTGGGAAGTGCGTAGACGCTCACTGCTGTGAAGGCGGTTGAGACGACAGTATAGACGATGGATTGGGATTTCATTTTGGAGGACTAGTGCCAAGAGGAACGAGAGCGGTCTGGGGATTATATGGATCTCTTGGCGCTACTCTGGACGTTCCAGGTCTGAGTAGTCCGTCACATCTGGAGAATTAAGGGCCCTGTGGCGAATCGAGGCGCGGCGGGCTAAGGCACAAACAGGGCTGTAAATCATAAAAAGTGGTAATGATGGGATTGGGCCAAGGTATGACATGACGAAGACAGGTGAAATGCCAAATACCGAATGTTTCATGTACGCCAGACATGGTAGTCAAATAGTGCAGCAAATATTTGCCTGTGCCACATAGGATCTTCAAGATCTCCTGCCACCTACTATTCGCCGTGCTGCCCTCTGACCTCCAGGATGGCCGAATAATCTATCAAGTCTGTGAGAGAAGGTGAGAAAAGGATTGCTGTACGAGACACTGCTGTACGAGGTCGGCAGAGAAAGGTCCGCGGTTACTGGTTTCAAGAAAGGGTGCTGGCTTATTGGCTCGCCTAAAAGAGAAAATGATATTGACGAATCAAGCTGGCAGTTTAATAGAAAAGGCAAACGTACTCACGTTTCTCATAGCATGTCAAGAATTTCAACACAGCGTTGAATCCCTGGATGTGAAATGATTTCGTACAGTCGATGGAGGCTGATGACCAGTAGCGTAAAGACAGCCCACGGACTATTTTTAACGGCGCCCAGGTAATTCTCGATGCCACGTCACGTTCTTGCAGGCTTGCAGGAAGAGGAGCCTATCTGGTGGACTTGGGAGCCCACGCACAACCTATTTTCGATTTGTCTGCGAGGTTCTAACGGCGGTCATGAGCGCTGCATGGCTGTCCAGCGCTGCGCGGGTAGATGTTCACACTTCGGTGGTTGCAATCGCGCCATCATCACACGTCGCGGGGTGGTCCAAGATCGGAACGGCTTTGTCCACCACCCAAATGAAAGGCACGTATTATAATTTTTTTAGATAATAGATACTTTCGATCTCACACACTCGAATGCAAATGCCACCAAAATCCACGCTGCCGCACCCTCCGCCGCCCACTGCTCCCCTAATATTTCTCATGTTCAAGGCTCTCCATGCCACTCAAACTTGAATACCCGAATCCTCCAAGACCCACCACACCCACTCGGGTCCATCGAGCCTTCTGGGCAAGGCGTCGCACAATCATACTTAGGCGCGCCGGGAGGCTCGATCCCCCGTGCCACAAATACACTCGTCCCCATTCTCAACTCCAGCCCAGGTATACTTCTTGTTCACCCCATTGTCAGAATAGGTAGTATGCTCGCACCAGGACGTACAAAACGCGGGCGAGTTGACCGGCAGGCTGAAAAGCCGATGCCCTTCCAGCACACGCGAGGCGTTATCGACGCTGCACGCGCTGACGGTAGTCCACCCACCGGGCAACGGGGGCGTTGGGGGTGGAGAGCGTGTATAGACCTGCACACGATCTCCCCGACCACACGCTAAATTCGAATTCCCGGGGCAGGGCGTGTGGCACTCGTGGACGTATGCACTCCTCGCGAGCACCTGGTTATAATCGTCGTTGAACCCACAGTAATACCCTCCCGTTGCCCCGCCAACCGCCGCGTATTTGTAGTGCGGAGGTTGTCCGTGGACGCTGTGTTACAGTAGGTCGTACATGCCTCCGGTATGTTATATTAGATGTCTCATTTCACGCCATTGAGGTTCGAGGCGTCGTTTAGGACCGTGCACGGCCCAGCAACACGCCAGCCTGTGGCGAGTGGCGCATTCAGGCTAGGGGGATTCCGAGAAATCAAATCCGACTTGTTAGGAAGTGCGTAGACGCTCGCTGCTGTGAAGGCGGTTGAGACGACAGTATAAACGATGGATTGGGGTTTCATTCTGGTGTTGGAGGACGAGTGCTAAGGAGAAACGAGAGCAGTCTGGGAATTATATGGACCCACTAGCGCTACCCTTGACGTTCCAGGTCTGAGTAGTCCGTCGCACTTGGGGAAGGAAGTACAATTAGGGGCCCTGTGGCGAACCGAGGCACGGCGGACTAGGGCACAAGCAGGGCTGTAAATCATCTGATTAGATCGAACTAAGGTATAAGCCCTTTACATTCGCTCCTTATCGAGAAGACCAGCATGCCTCAACTCTTCGATATAGTCCTCTGGCAGTAAGATCGAATTTTCAGAGGATTTATTGGTCGCGAAATGGGTATTCCGTACTGCTATGACAAAATTGTTCACTGTGCGATGAGTAAGGAATAATGAGGTCTTTAGATGGGTCAGGAAAGCGTTGATGGAATAGTACAGACTCACTCGCCTGAGTGAGAATTTGCATCCCTTTCGACCGGGGTCCACCCGATAACCACTGAGCGTGTTGATGGTGTTGGAGTGTGCAGATGAGTCTGGCTAGATTGCAACGCCTTGCTGTACCCATCCTATTACCAGCCTTGGCAAGGATATTTATCACCATATTAGGTTCAAGAAATACATCCCAGCCAGATATCTTAGCAAGCCTTTTGATTTCTGCGTCCTGGAGTGGTAGAAATGGTGTAGGAAGACAAGTAAAGAAATACTATCATATTGTTGGCGGTTCCCCATCCAAAATGAGCATGTAAACTCACTACTAGAAGACAATTGCTTGGTGCTTTGGCCAAGTAATCAACAGCTCCTGGACCACCATTTCGCTGAGATAAGTCCCATAATGACTCCAGCTGGAGTGCTGACTATGAGCGGTGGCATGAGCGAGCATTGTATACAGGTACTTATACAGGTACTTACTAGCTTGATATTGTCGCCCTGTCGTCTATGTCCATCGCAGATCGCTTCATACAAGGATTGCGGGTTCTTTTTGGCGGCTGAGCTCAATATCATCTCAAATGCATTTGACACAGCCCGCTGTCCAATACTGGCGCCATGAAGCTCATCGGGAAGGGGGCAGCCAAATATCATTGTCGTTGGCCGCAAGGAGGAAGAGATTTCATAGCTGGTGTATCGGTATGGTGGTATCAAGGAAGTAAGACCTTCTTCCAGCTTTTCAGCGAAGGAGGTGGATTCCATCGATGCGTCCACGGAGGATGAGACATTGCAGAGTTGTGACGATGTCACATTCAGAACCTGCGCAAGGTCACTGACAGAGCGCCATGGGTATGACGGTTTTCAGGTGCTAGTTAGGAGTAAGAGTATGAGGTTGCGTACCTTTGCACAGCGAACGTGGATACAATGTACCTCAGAGCAACGACGCATTTCCTATCGTACTCTACATAGCGCTACGACATGCCATAGTCAGTGACTATTAGATATAGGTCCAGTGTACCAACCTCGGTCTGCGGTATGATTTCATTTTCAATCGTATATTTCTCGTCATTTAATTGTTGAACTTTCTGCCGGTACGCAGAATCTGAGCAGGGTCAGCGAATGAATGTAGAGATTATTATATTATTTACCTGCACTGAGAAAGCTTGGAGTATCATGAGGCTGCTCATTTCTAGTTGGTAGGATACGAGAGAGAACATTCGAGCGAGGCGGGCTTTGTTTCTTGGCAGATGAATTCTAAGCGAGAAATAGCATCCGTGATCCACACGTTTCTATATCGCTACTCACCTCCTCCCGTTCCTTAACAGCCAACCGTTCAGCGCTGGACTCCGCAGTTGCGACCTCGGCAGCCAGGGAGTGAGTTCGCCGTAACGATATTTCCACTCTAGTACCCCATTGGTCAAAATGGTCGGTGCCCTCTTCCGTCCAGAATTCGTTTGATAGAGTCTTGTATGCCGCTTGTAATTTGTCGAGCCCCCGCCTTCGTTCTTCTATCTCTACGGGGTATTTAGAACACAAAATGTACCTCAAGGGGCTGCTGTTACCATCCATCAGGAGTTCGCGTGTCTTGTGAGCTAACTCTTGCAGCTGTCCATTGCCCGGTAGGTCGGGAATCTGGAGTCCACTGAGGTTGTCGAGGCTACCCGGAACTATGATAGGTACATAGAGGGACCTGATGTGATACTTACTATGTTGTCTCGATATCAATTCTATGGGAGTAGTTAGGGACGGATGAAGGGATCATGTCACGAAACCGGAGGCCCGTACCGTCGTCGCCAAAAATGTACGAACGATCCAAGACGTTGTGATTCGGTAAATAGGACCTTGGCAGGGTTTGTTTCTGAATCCATCATCGCAGTCTGGGTCAAAGGCTGACACGTGCTTGCTGGCTGTCAAGTTCGGGGTCCTGGCTGAGCCGGGGAACGTCGCGTAGGGCTATCTGGGTGAGGGTATCAAGCAGGGTGCCAAGCAGAGACCAAGATCGGCTGAGGTCTGACCTAGCGCGATCCAGATATTTTATACATAACCTAGAATACTGTACACGTGTATACAACAAGTGAGACAGGAAATATATCATATTATGATAGTATGATCGATGCGGCAGTGCCTTGAATACCGACCGGCAATCATCTCACCAGCCTACGCATGAGCAGGTGGTGAGGCAGGAACGTGCCCGATTGCGTCCCGGCGTAGCGTAAAAACAGCCCGTGGACTATTTAACGGCACCCAGGTAATTCTCGATGCCACGTCACATTCTTGGCAGGAAGATGAGCTGGTCTGGTGGACCTGGGAGCCCACGCACAACCTGTTCTGGATTCGCCTGCGAGGTTTGGACGGTGATCATGAGTGGTGCGTGACTGTCTAGCGCTGCGCGGGCACAGACGTTGGCACTTAGGCGTTGCAGTTACGGTCGCAGTCGCCATTGGAAATCGTCGCGCGGTCCAAGATCGGAAGGGCTTTGTCCACCACCCAAATGAAAGGTATGTATTAAAAAACATTAGATACGAGATACTTTCGATCCCACACTCGAATGCGAATGTCACCAAAATCCACGCTGCCGCACCCTCCGCCGCCCAATACCCCCCTGGTATTTCTCATGTTCAAGGCTCCCCATACCACCCAAACTTGAATACGACCCACCACACCCACTCGGATCCGTCGGGTTTTCCGGGCAAGGCGTCGCACAATCATACGTAGGCGCGCTGGGAGGCTCGATCCCGCCCTTCCACCCGCCCTTCCAACCAGTGCCACAAATACACTCGTCCCCATTATATTCTCAACTCCAGCGCAGGTATACTTCTTGTCCACCCCATTTTCAGAGTAGGTAGTGTGCTCGCACCAGGACGTACAAAACGCGGGCGAGTTGACCGGCAGGCTGAAAAGCCGATGCCCTTCCAGCACACGCGAGGCGTTATCGACGCTGCACGCGCTGACGGTAGTCCACCCACCGGGCAACGGGGGCGTGGGGGGTGGAGAGTATGTATAGATCTGCACACGGTCTCCCCGACCACACGCTAGATTCGAATTCCCCGGGCAGGGCGTGTCGCACTCGGGGACATATGCACTCCTCACGAGCACCTGGTTATAGTCGTCGTCGAACCCACGGTTACACCCCCCGCTGCCCCGCCAAGCGCCGCGTATGTGTAGTGCGGTGGGTTGGTGGGTTGTCCGTGGGCGCTGTGCTACAGTAGGTCGTCCATGCTTCCGGCGTGTTGTATTGGATGTCCCATTGCACGTCATTGTGGTTCGAGGCGTCGTTTAGGACCATGCATGGCCCAGCAACACACCAGCCTGTGGCGAGTGGCGCATTCAGGCTGGGAGGATTCCGAGAACGCAAATCCGACTTGTTAGGAAGTGCGTAGACGATCAATATTGTGAAGACGGTTGAGACAACAGGATAAACGATGGATAAGGGGTTTTATCCTGGTATTGGAGGACTAGTGCTAAGGAGGAACGAGAGCGGTCTGTGGATTATATGGAGCTCCTGGAGCTACTCTTGACGTTACGGGCCTGAGTAGTCCGTCGCGTCTGGGGAAGGAAGTAGGAAGTACAATTAAGGGCCTGTCGTGAACCGAGGCACGGCGGACTAGCTAGTGTACAAGCAGGGCCGTAAATCATCTAAATAAGTTGTAAAGATTGGATCGAACCAAGATATAAGCCCTTTCTATTCCTCCTCATCGAAAAGACCAGCATGCCTCAACTCTTCGATATAGTCCTCTGGCAGTAACATCGAATTTTCAGAGGATTGATTGGTCGTGAAACGGGTATTCAATACTGCTGAGGTAAAATTGTTCACTATGGCCGGAGTAATGAACAATGAGGTCTTTAGATGGGTCAGGAAAGCGTTAATGGAATAGTACAGACTCACTCACCCGAGTGAGAATTTGCATCCCATGTGGCAGGTGCACAAATACAGTTAACGATCGATCGAATTCAGCGTATCGGAGTATGCACATAAGTCTGGCTAGATGGCAACGCCTTGCTGTGCCCATCCTATTACCAGCCTTGGCAAGGATAGTTGCCATATCGTGTTCATCCGGCCAAGTTAACTTAGCAAGCCTTTTGATTTCTGGGTCCTGGAGTGGTAGAAATGGCGTAGGAAGACGAGTAAAGAAATACTATCATATTGTTGGCGGTTCCCCATCCACAATAAGTATGTAAACTCACTACTAGAAGACAATTGCTCGGTGCTTTAGCCAAGTAATTAACAGCGCCTGCACCACCATCTCGCTGAGATGAGTCCCATAATGATTCTAGTTGGAGTGCTGACTATGAATGGTGGCATGAGCGAGCATTGTATACAGGTACTTATACAGGTACTTACTAGCTTGATATTGTCGCCCTGTTATTTAACTCCATCGTACATCGCTTCATACAAGGACCAGGGATGATTTTTGGCGGCTGAGCTCAATATCATCTCAAATGCATTATAAACGGCCCGCTGTCCAATACTGGCGCCATCAAGCTCATCGGGAAGAGGGCAGCCAAATATCATTGTCGTTGGCCGCAAGGAGGAAGAGATTTCATAGCTTGTGTATCGGTATGGTTGTATCAAGGACAAGGAAGTAAAACTGTCGTCTAGCCTTTCAGCGAAGGAGGCAGATTCTACCGATGCGTCCACGGAGGATGAGACATTGCAGAGTTGCAATGATGTCACATTCAGAACCTGCGCAAGGTCGCTGACAGAGCGCCATGGGTATGACGGTTTTCAGGTGCTAGTTAGGAGTAAGGATATGGGATTGCGTACCTTTGCACAGCGGAGAAGGTGGATACAATGTACCTCAGAGCAACGACGCATTTCATATCGTGCTCTACATAGCGCTACGACGTGCCATGGTCAGTGACTATTGGATATAGGTCCAGTGTACCAACCTCTATCTGCGGTATGATTTCATTTTGAATGATATATTTCTCGTCATTTAATTGTTGGACCTTCTGCCGGTACGTAGAATCTGAGCAGGGTCAGCGAATGAGTGTGGAGATTATTACATTATTTACCTGCACTGAGAAAGTTTGGAGTATCATGAGGCTGCTCATTTCTAGTTGTTAGGATACGAGAGAAAATATTCGAGCGAGGCGGGCTTGCTTTCTTCGCAGATGAATTCTAAGCGAGAAATAGCATCCGTGATCCACGCGTTTCTATATCGCTACTCACCTCCTCCCGTTCCTCAACAGCCAACCTTTCGGCGCTGGACTCCGCAGTTGCGACCTCGGTAGCCAGGGAATCAGTTCGCCGTAACGACATTTCCACTCTAGTACCCCATTGGTCAAAATGGTCGGTGCCCTCTTCCGTCCAGAATTCGTTTGATAGAGTCTTGTACGCCGCTTGTAATTTTTCGAGCCCCCGCCTTCGTTCTTCTATCTCTACAAGGGTATTTAGTACACAAAATGTACCTAAAGGGGTTGCCGTTACCATCCATCAGGAGTTCGTGTGTCTTGTGAGCCAACTCTTGCAGCTGTCCATTGACTGGTTGGTCGGCAATCTGGAGTCCGCTGAGGTTGTCGAGGCTACCGGGAACTATGATAGGTACATAGAGGGACTTGATGTGATACTTACTATGTTGTCTCGATTTCGATTCTATGGGAGTAGTTAGGGACCGGAGAGATCATGTCACGAAATCAGAGGCTCGCACCGTCGTCGCCAAAAGTGTACGAAGGCTCCAAGACGTTGTGATTCGGTAAATAGGACCTTGGCAGGGTTTGTTTCTGAATCCATCGTCGCCGTCTGGGTCTAAGGTTGACAGGCGCTTGCCAGCTCTCAAGTTCGGGGAGCTATCTGGGTGTCAAGCAGGGTGCCAAGCGGAGATCAAGATCGGCTGCTGAGGTCTGGCCTAATAGCGCGATCCAGGTATTTAATACATTAACTTGTCGCGTCGGAATATTGCTGTTCTCGTCATAATAGGTACGGTTTGGGTTTAATTACGGTTCCTTAATATCGGTCATATACAGGATTATAGACCCGCTTCCGTATTTCTGATACTGGTTTTGTATGTGGTTCGGCTATTTGTACTACATAAACCAATCATCTCGTAGAGGAAGAAAGCAGGGGAGTTTCGTTTTCCGTCAAAACTAGTATACACGTGAACACTATAAGTGAGATAGACAGGAAATATAATAGTACGATCGATGCGGCAGTGCCTTGAATACCGACCGGCAATCATCGCACCAGCCATCTTGCTGCCCAAGGACGGCATACGCATGAGCGCTGCGTGACTGTCTAGCGCTGCGCGGGCACAGAAGTTAGCACCTCCGCGGTTGCAGTTGCGGTCGCAGTCGCCATTATATCATCAGTCGTCGCGCGGTCCAAGATCGGAAGGGCCACCACCCAAATGAAAGGGATGTATTAAAATTTTTAGATACGAGATACTTTCGATCTCACACACTCGAATGCGAATGTCACCAAAATCCATGCTGCCGCAATCCCCATCGCTCGCTGCTCCCCTGGTATTTCTCATGTTCAAGGCTCCCCATACCACTCAAACTTGAATACCTGAATCCTCCACGACCCACCACACCCGCTCGGATCCGTCGATCCTTCTGGGCAAGGCGTCGCACAATCATACGTAGGCGCGCTGGGAGGCTCGATCCCGCCCTTCCAACCCGTGCCACAAATACACTCGTCGCCATTGTCAACTCCAGCTCAGGTATACACCTTGTTCACCCCATTCTCAGAATAGGTAGTATGCTCGCACCAGGAGGTACAAAACGCGGGCGAGTTGACCGGCAGGCTGAAAAGCTGATGCCCTTCCAGCACACGTGAGGCGTTATCGACGCTGCACGCGCTGACGGTGGTCCACCCACCGGGTAACAGGGGCGTAGGGGGTGGAGAGCGTGTATAGATCTGCACACGGTCTCCTCGACCACACGCTAGATTCGAATTCCCCGGGCAGGGCGTGTCGCACTCGTGGACATACGCACTCCTCGCGAGGACCTGGTTATAATCGTCGTCGAACCCACAGTAACACCCCCCCGCCGCCCCGCCAACCGCCGCGTATGTGTAGTGTGGTGGGTTGTCCGTGGGCGCTGTGCTACAGTAGGTCGTACATGCTTCCGGCGTGTTGTATTGGATGTCCCATTGCACGCTATTGACGTTCAAGGCGTCGTTTAGGACCATGCATGGCCCAGCAACACACCAGCCTGTAGCGAGTGGCGCATTCAGGCTGGGAGGTTTCCGAGAACGCAAACCCACCGTGCTAAGACGTGCTTGGACGCTCACTGCTGTGAGGACGATTGAGACGATAGTATAAACGATGGATTGGGTTTCATCCTGGTGTTGGAGGACTACTGCTAAGGAGGAACGAGGGCGGTCCGCGGATTATATGGAGCTCCTAGCGCTACTCTTGACGTTCCAGGTCTGAGTAGTCCGTCGCGTCTGGGGAAGGAAGTACAATTAATGGCCTGTGGCGAACCGAGGCACGGCGGAGTAGGGCACAAGCAGGGCTGTAGATCATCTAAATAAGTTGTAACGATTGGATCGAACTAAGGTATAAGCCCTTTCCATTCGCCCCTCATCGCAAAAGACCAGCATGCCTCAACTCTTCGATATAGTCCTCAGGCAGTAACATCGAATTTTCAGAGGGTTCGGTATACAGTACTGCTGCGAGAAAATTGTCCATTACGGCAGGAGTAAGGAACAATGAGGTCTATAGATGGGTCAGGAAAGTGTTGATGGAATAGTACAGGCTCGCTCACCCGAGTAAGAATTTGCATCCCTTCCGGCCGGAACTCACGCAAATTCCCCCATAAGGATTCATAGTCTCGCAATGTGCAGATAAGTCTAACTAGATGGCAACGCCTTGCTGTGCCCATCCTATTACCAGCCTTGGCAAGGAGAACTACCGCCGGTTTGGGATCAAAATTTACATCCAACCGGCCAGGTAACTTCTCAAGCCTTTTGATTTCTGCGTCCTGGAGTGGTAGAAATGGCGTAGGAAGACGAGTAAAGAAATACTATCATATTGTTGGCGGTTCCCCATAGAAAATAACCATGTAAACTCACTACTAGAAGACATTCGCTTGGTGCTTTGGCCAAGTAATTAACAGCTTCCGGACCACCATCCCGCTGAGATGAGTCCCATAATGATTCTAGTTGGAGTGCTGACTATGAACGGTAACATGAGCGAGCATTGTATACAAGTACATATGCAGGTACTTACAAGCTTGATGTCGTCGCCCTGTTGCTTATGTCCATCGCACATCGCTTTATACAAGGACTGCATATTCTTTTCGGCGGCTGAGCTCAATATCGTCTTAAATGCATTTAACACAGCCCGCTGTCCAATACTGGCGCCATCAAGCGCATCAGGAAGAGGGCAGCCAAATATCATTGTCGTTGGCCGCAAGGAGGAAGAGATTTCATAGCTGGTGTATCGGTATGGTCGTATCAAGGAAGTAAAACCTTTGTCCAGCTTATCAGCGAAAGAGGCAGATTCCACCGATGCGTCCACGGAGGATGATACATTGCAGAGTTGCGACGACGTCACATTCAGAACCTGTGCAAGGTCGCTGACAGAGCGCCATGGGTATGACGGTTTTTAGGTGCTAGTTTGGGAGTAAGGATATGAGATTGCATGCCTTTGCACAGCAGAGAACGTAGATACAATGTACCTCAGAGTAACAATGCATTTCCTATCATGCTCTACATAGCGCTACGATGTGCCATGGTCAGTGACTATTAGATATAGGTCCAGTGTACCAACCTCAGTCTGCGGTACGATTTCACATTGCATCGTATATTTCTCATCATTTAATTGTTGAACTTTCTGCCGGTACGCAGAATCTGAGCAGGGTCAGCGAATGAATGTGGGAGTTATTATATTATTTACCTGCACTGAGAAAGCTTGAAGCATTATGAGGCTGCGCATTTCCAGTTGTCAGGAAGTGGGAAAGAACATTGGATCAAGGTCGGCTTTCTTTCTTCTTTGATGAATTCTAAGCGAGAAATAGCATCCGTGATCCACGCGTTTCTATATCGCTACTCACCTCCTCCCGTTCCTTAACAGCCGACCTTTCGGCGCTGGACTCCGCAGTTGCGACCTCAGCAGCCAGGGAGTGAGTTCGCCGTTTGCCGTTACCATCCATGAGGAGTTCGCGTGTCTTGTGAGCCAACTCTTGCAGCTGTCCAGCGCCTGGTGTAACGGGAATTCGGAGTCCCTTGAGATTATCGAGGCTACCCGGAACTGTGATAGGTGAATAGAGGGATGAGATATGTTACTTACTATGTTCCCTCGATCTCAATCCTAAACTAGTAGTTAAGGAGAGTTCATGTCACGAATTCGGAGGCTCGATCGTACCGTCGCCGCCAAAAGTGTACGAACGCTCCAAGACGTTGTGATTCGGTAAATAGGACCTTGGCAGGGTTTGTTTCTGAATCCATAGTCGCCGTCTGTGTCTAAGATTGACATGTGCTTGCCAGCTTTCAAGTTCGGGGTTCTGGCTAAGCCGGGGCACGTCGCGTAGGGCTATCTGGGTGTCAAGCAGAGACCAAGATCGGCTGATGTGTGACCTAGCGCGATCCAGGTATTTTATACATAAACTAGAATATATGTGTATACAATAAGTGAGACAGGAAATATCATGGCACGATCGATGCGGCAGTACCTTGAATACCGGCAATCGTCTCACCAGCCATCTTGCTGCCCAAGGGCGGCATACGCGCGCATGTGCCCGATTGCGTCGATGTCGTGCGTCGAGGGGTGTCAGGCAGGCTTGAGGCTGATAGGGCACCGTGTACATGCAGGGCCTACTCGGGTGTCACCTTGCGTCATGAAAGACCCGGTTCTTGTCCTACCGGTCCTGGTCTTACTGGTGGGGTTGCCCCACGCGTCTACTGCCCGCCAGATCCAGGTTTCAGGTATGAGTGGTATGAGTGGTATTGGGGGAAGTCATGTACATCAGAAATACCAGGGGAGTGGCGGGTGGGGCAGCGTGGGTTTTGGTAATATTCGCATTCGAGTGTTTGAGATTGAAAGTATCTATTACTACAAGGGGTGCTCCCAATTTTATGTAAGGTAGATATAATAAATAAATAAAGAGTCCTGTCGGTGAATGGGATCGCAAGTAATAGAGGCTCGAAGCTAAGGTGGCAAAATGGCGGTCCGCCGATCTTTGGTCATCCCACATACTCGTATCCGATGTAATCTTATTTCGCTCTCATCATTGCACTACCACTTCACCCGGACCCTCTCTTTGAAAATCGGTAGAAATCGACCTCACGCACACCCGAAAAATTTGTAATATATAGGAGAAAGATCCATCTACACATTCATCTACGTTTGGTAAGTTTAAAAGACCCTCGTCTCACCCGCTGGATTTTCGGAGGTAGCCCGGTGGCCGATAGTATCTCTTTCACTTTTCCGAATTTATGTATTGGGGTGGTAAACAAAGCCCTTCCGATTTTAGACCGCGCGGCGACGTGTGATGATGGCGACTTCGACCGCGACCGTGACTGCAACCGCTGAGGTGTTAACGTCTGCTCAAGCAGCACTGGACAACAACGCAGCTCTCATGACCATCGTCCGAGCCTCGCAGACGAATCGAAAATAGGTTGTCCGTGGGATCCCAAGTCCACCAGACCAGCTCCTCTTCCTGCAAGAACGTGACGTGGTATCGAGAATTACCTGCGCGCTGTTAAATAGTCCGCGGGCTGTCTCTGCGCGAAGGTTGTCACCCGCCTAGCTCCATCGACTGTACGAAATCGTTTCACGCCTAGGGACTCAATATCGTGTTGATCTCTTGACACACTGTGTACATCCGCCTTGCTTTTAAACTACCGGCCTGATCCATCAATATCATTTTCTCTTTTAGGCAAGCCAATAAGTCAGCACCCCCTTGCTTTTCTCGAAACCAGTAACCGCAAACCTTTCTCTGCCAACCTCGCACAGTAGTGTCTCGCACAGCAATCCCTTTCTCACCTTCTCTCACAGACTTGATAGGCCAGAAGGCAGTATCGCGACAGGAGAACCTATATGACACGGGCAAATATTTGCTGCTCTATTTGACTACCATGTTGGACGTTTCAGTATTTAGCATTTCGCCTGTCTTCGTCATGTCATACCCTCGCCCGGTCATTACAACCTCTTTTTATGATTTACAGCCCTGTTTGTGCCTTAGCCCGCCGCCTCTCGGTTCACCACAGGGCCCTTAATTGTACTTCCTTCCCAATATGCGGTGGGCTACTTACACCTGGAACGTCAACGGTAGCGCCAAAAGTTCCACATAATCCCCAGACTGCTCTTGTTCCTCCTTGGCACTAACACCAGGATGAAACCTTAATCCATAATTTATACTGTCGTATTAACCGCCTTCGCAGCAATGAGCGTCTACGCACTTCCTGACACGTCGGATTTGCGCGCTCGAGATCCCCCAGCATCAATGCGACACTCGTCCCAGGCCGGCGTGTTGCCGGGCCGTGCATGGGATAAAATCGTGAGGTTCCTCCCACTGAGCAGCGTGCCATATATATACTAATAAAATACTCCTACCCCCTATATCAGCGTCATAGCCAAACGTCATCACTCCAGTCAACAGACTGGTCGAACTTTGTACCCACGAACGCACATTCGACAATGCATACTTGCGCATGATACTGGCCACTCATTCCTACGGCATTTTGGTGCTCAAAATCTTTGATAAAAGGTTCTATACTGGTACGTGACCAACCCGGACTGCCTTTCGTGAGAGACTGACCAACGACATAGTAGGCCTCTTGTATACTCTCCTCGCTGTATTGTTGTGTGTTATTAGCGTATTCAAGGCGCAGGAATTGGGCACGCTGGTTCTCAGATCAGGTAAAGGAGAGCTGTACGCCGGGATAGTAAGGAGGGTGGGGATTTGGGTGAAGCGTGTGTCGTATCAATATGTATCGCCCTGTAGGTGACAAGGATAGGTGACACAAGATGAGGCTCAAGTCCAAAGGATAGCACCACAAGCTGCTGGCTCTTTTAAACGGGAATGGAGGGATTATATACATATGGGCGAATGCCCAGAGAAAAAGGTCGAAGCCGTACGTATGAATCGCGCAGTAACAATCGCGGTGTAGTCTATGCGACAAGAACTCTAGTATTGCAACAATAGTGGTAATGGAAGTAAAGAGATGATAGTGGAGCTCAATTTCCACTCGGTGTCATAGCTGTGGCTCGAATACTAATATTTGACTGTTGCTTCATCAAAACGATGACTTCCAATGCCCGCCAATGCAGGATCAGTGGACCTAGAAACCTTGCTTGGTACACTACGATGTACTGGAGGCGGTCGTTTCCCCTCCAGATTGACCCGTGGTTTGCTTGTCTGAGCCGGACTCACAAGCCTGAACCCGACCGTATCTTTTGATCCTATGAACCCCAGCCAGTCATGGCGGTATCGTAAATCACGTTTACGACAAATCGTTATTGACGACGAGGAGGCCGAGGGTATCGCACTTGACGAGTATTTAAGCAAACGACCCAAATCGACAGGTTGTACGATGAATGTTCCTGCATGGTTCTTGCATGGCAATACCTAATGATGTGGATTAGACAGGGAAAGCACCGAATATAGACCCTTGGAGGTTAGCAACCGCGACCTAGTAACCTTAGGAGCTCCATCCCAAGGTCCATTTGGGACGGTTTGTATGCATATTGAGGATCCATAATCCGGTATACGCGACTACAGGAAGATGGACTGGTCACCTTTGATGCCACTAGAGGGATCTTTATCCCAGCAGACGAAGGTGGTTATGGTAGAGAAACCGACTGGTGGAGCCTTGGGGTGACGATATATGTACGGCGTTGCTCCATTCTTCACCAAGGATATTCAGGAACCTATGACCGCATCATCCACCATCAAGTACGTGTAAATTTCTCGGATATTCTGCTCCTGCATCCTGATTTACTCACAGAGTTTCGATCCTTTGACACCTGTCTCTTCTGCCTTTCGACAACCGCTTCTAGGATATATCCCGTCGTATGGAAAGGGTTTATTTTTCTGGCGAATCTCTTATAGTTTAAACACAGCATTCAATCCCTGGACGTGAAATGATTTCGTGCAGTCGATGGAAGTGGATGACAACAATAGCGTAAAGACAGCCCGCGGAATGTTTAACGGCGCGCAGGTAAATCTCGATGCCAAGTCACGTTCTTGGCAGGAAGAGGAGCTGGTCCGGTGGACTTGGGACCCACGGAAGACCTGTTTCGATTCGTCTGTGAGGTTCGAACGGTGATCACGAGCGCTGTGAGACTGTCAAGCGCTGCGCCGGCACAGACGTTAGCACTTCGGCGGTTGTAGTTGTGGTCGCAGTCGCCACTATCAGTCGTCGCGGCGCGGTCCAAGATCGGAAGGGCTTTGTCCACCACCCAAATGAAAGGTATGTATTAAGAAAACATTAGATACGAGATACTTTCGACCTCACCCACTCGAATGCGAATGTCACCAAAATCCATGCTGCCGCACCCTCCGCCGCCCACTGCTCCGCTGGTATTTCTCATGTTCAAGGCTCCCCATACCACTCAAACTTGAATACCCGAATCCTCCAAGACCCACCACACCCCCTCGGCTCCGTCGAGCCTTCTGGGCAAGCCGTCGCACAATCATACGTAGGCGCGCTGGGAGGCTCGATCCCGCCCTTCCAACCCGCGCCACAAATACACTCGTCCCCATTCTCAACTCCAGCCCAGGTATACACCTTGTTCACCCCATTTTCAGAATAGGTAGTATGCTCGCACCAGGACGTACAAAACGCGGGCGAGTTGACTGGCAGGCTGAAAAGCCGATGCCCTTCCAGCACACGTGAGGCGTTATCGACGCTGCACGCACTGACGATACTCCACCCACCGGGCAACGGGGACGTGGGGAGTGGAGAGCGTGTATAGATCTGCACACGGTCTCCCCGACCGCACGCTAAATTTGAATCCCCTGTGCAGGGCGTATCGCACTCGTAGACAAATGCACTCCTCGCGAGCACCTGGTTATAATCGTCGTCGAACCCACAGTAACACCCCGCTGTCCCGCCAACCGCCGCGTATGTGTAGTGCGGTGGGTTGTCCATGGGCGCTGTGCTACAGTAGGTCGTACATGCTTCCGGCGTGTTGTATTGGGTGTCCCATTGCACGCCATTGAGGTTT